>Ga0160502_100831_pt1 | contig 10819 bp, 11 predicted proteins | sample DIDnMG_14_FD_108237 | JGI IMG/M metagenome (GOLD analysis project Ga0160502, IMG submission 108237) | Enriched soil microbial communities from UW Madison campus, WI, USA - DID2933_E24_Xylan MG | ecosystem: Environmental > Terrestrial > Soil > Unclassified | place: USA: Madison, Wisconsin... | reverse complement strand
TTTCGTTCCAGGCAAGGCGCTTTTTCGCAGGCGTACCGGGGGTGCGCCTGCGAAAAAGCAACGCAGCATGGGGCGAAAAGGCGGGGAGAGATGCCCTTGAACGGGTTTTCAGACACGACCTAAATACATAAAACTCATTTGGGCAAATGAATGGTGAAGGTGGAGCCCTCGCCAGGCGTGCTGGAGACGTGCAAGGAGCCATGATGCCGCAAAATGACGTTCCTGCAATAGAACAGCCCCAGTCCATGATGAATTCCCGCGGACTTCGTTGTGTAGAAAGGCTCGAACAGATGAGGGAGTATCTCGGCTGCAATTCCTTCCCCGCTGTCCCGGATGCAGATCATGACCTCATGGTCATTTTCCATGATGCTCGCAGAGATCACTCCGGGCCCTTCGATCGCCTCCATGGCATTCATTACAATATTGTTGAATACCTCTCGCATATGAACCGCATCGACCTCGATTTCGCTAACGGAAGCCATCTCTCTGTCGATCCGAATGTCAGTGCCTGCTGCCCTCTCCAGGGAGTCGAGACATTCGGTCAGGATGCGTACCACATCCCCTTTTTGACAATCTACCTCAACGATCTGCGAATTGTGATGAATCTTGGTCATCATACTCTGAATATGCTGGATCGAGCCGCTAGCCAGGTCGATTAATCGCTCGACGCCATGCGCTTTAGCTACGCTCTCCGGGGTTCGCTGTTCCTCCTGCAGGTCCAGCTTCGCCTGATGCAGCAAAATATCAATTTTTCCAATTTCGTTTTTGATGGAATGATTGAGCAAGTTAGCACTGCTCTGGACGGCCTGCATGGAGGCATCGGACTTCATCGTCTCCAACCGAATCTTGACTCCCAGCACGCCGCGCTTCACCCCGAAGGCAATAAACAGAGTCATCACGAGAAGTGCAAGGATGTAATTGATCTGGAATAAGTCGATATTGAACACATACAGGATGTAGCTGAGGGCAACACTCAGCATAACAGGCAAGGCCAGCAAGCTGGTCAATATCCGATCGCTTCTTCGAGGGGAGGGCTTCTCATGAAGCAAAGCAACAACTAGCAGCGTTGCCCCTACCAGGAGCCAGCCCACGATAAAGCCGACCATCGGCAGCTCGTTGGAGCCTGCATAATTGATGCGTCTGACATCGGCCAGTGGAGTCCCTAACCATACCAGCGCAATCCATAGGAGGCCTGCTGTCAATAGCCATCGTTGAGCCCGCGGGCTCACCAGCTCGGAGTAGAGAATACCGAACATGCCCAGAGAGAGGGCGGTGAGCGCGTCAGCGGTAAAAAACATCGTATTAATCAGTAGGTGCGGCGCATTCGGGTGCTGCTGATCGAGCAGGAAGGCGATAATGTTCAGGCTTCCTGCGTAGAACGAGCAGGCGAACCAGCGCAGGGCACGGTTGCGATAGTTGAGGCGAAGCACGATAGTAGCTAGCAGGACAGCGATGATAAATGTAAACGTCACGAGCGGTGCTCCTTGTTATTTTAGTCCTCTGCTCTTGATTTTGCGTATGACCTCTTTCAGGGAACTGGCTTGAAATTTGCGCAATATGTTGGAAATCTGATTTTTAAGCGTCCCTTCAGACTTGCCCAGTGCCTTCATGATCTGTGCCCGCCCGGCCCCGCCCTCGCTCAAGGCGACAATTTCCTTTTCTGCTGCGGTAAGCCTGTGGTATAGTTCCGCCTCCTTCATCCGCCAAAACTCCCGCATTAAAATGTCCTGGGGCGAATTAGCCTGCACGGACTCACGGATAATGGCAGCGAGCTGCCGAAAGCGGCTTTTGTTAATGAACTGCACCGCTCCCGCTGTGAAAGCGGCCAATACGATCTCTTGGTCGTCGAAGGAGGTAAGGACGATAATTTTGGTGGCAGGATGCAGCCGGGAAAGCTCCAGTGTGGCCTGAATGCCGTCCAGTTGTTCGCCGCCCAGGTTCATGTCCATCAAGATGACATCTGGCTGATGTGCGGCACAATAGGAGAGAGCCTCCTCCTTGGTTGCTGCCGTCTGCACCAACTGCATACCTGGCTCCGGCTCTAGCAGCCGCGCCAGCATCTCTCTCCAGACCGGGTCATCCTCGATTAGTAAAATTTGAACGGTAGGTCCATGCGTCATCGTATCAACACCTTTAGATGTAGCGATTCGACAAAAATCAGCAAAACCCTTGTGGCGATATGCCCCAAGAACAAAAAATCCCCGTCTGCTCTATAAGAGCTTAGGGGATAGGCCGGCAGATAGTGCAACATTCATGAGCTTGCCATCTGACGAGAAGAGGGTTCATACTGCTCAGGCATGAGCAGTTAGCGGAGCCTGGAGTTGTGGTGCTCCGCCGTTTCAGTCAGTGGTTCCACCCCCCTCGAGGTGCGACCATGCTATCGTGCGTACTTGATTGGCTTGGCTACTGTCGATAGAGCAGTTGCTCGCCTGCGATGCCTGGTGTCGTCATCTGGATCGGATCAAGGATGATGCGGATCTCCTCTTCCGTCAGCAACTGTCGCTCGAGGATAAGGTCCTTGATGGTGGCCCCGGTCTTCAGCGCCTCCTTCACCAGTTGTGAGGCCACGTCATAGCCCAGATGAGGGTTGAGTGCAGTGACGACGCCGAAGCTTTCTTCTACGTAGGCTTTGCAGCGCTCCACATTGGCCTCCATGCCCTTCACCGCATATTCTAGGAAGACATCCATCGCATTGCGCATGATGCGCAGCGATTGCAGCAGGTTGAAGGCAATGACGGGCCCCATTACGTTCAGCTCGAACTGGCCAGCCTCGCAGGCCAGACTGATCGTCGCATCGTTGCCGATGACCTGGAACGACGTCTGATTGACAACCTCCGCCATGACCGGGTTCACCTTGCCGGGCATAATGGAGGAGCCAGGCTGACGCGGCGGGAGGAGAATCTCATTCAGACCGACGCGAGGGCCGGAGGCCATCATGCGCAGATCGTTGCAGATTTTGGATAGGTTGACGGCACAGATCTTCAAGGCACCGGATAGCGAGGTGTACGCATCCGTATTTTGAGTGGCATCGACCAGATCGCTAGCGGCCTGGATGTCCAGCTTCAACTGGCTCGACAGATGGGCGATGACCTGATTGCGATAGATCGGATTGGCGTTGAGACCGGTGCCGACAGCGGTGGCGCCCATATTGACGGTCAACAGCTCCTGGGATGCGCGGGTGACGCGCTCTATATCGCGACCGAGCACGCGGGCATAGGCGCCGAACTCCTGCCCCAGCCGGATCGGGACAGCATCTTGCAGATGGGTACGTCCCATCTTGATGACCTCATTGAATTGCTGCTCCTTCTGATGGAAGCCCTCCTTCAACTGCTCCATAGACACAAGCAGTCTGCTGGTCAATCTATAGGCTGCGATTCGCAATGCGGTTGGAATTGTGTCGTTGGTCGATTGCGACATATTGACATGATTATTCGGGTTGCAGAGCAGGTAGCTGCCCTTTTCTTTGTCCATCAGCTCCAGCGCACGGTTTGCCAATACCTCGTTCATATTCATATTAATTGAGGTCCCGGCGCCCCCCTGGATAGAATCGACGATGAATTGCTCACGCAGCTTGCCCTCAGCTACCTCTTCGGCAGCCTGCACGATAACCTCTGCTAGCTGGCGCCGCAGCAGCTTGGCGTCCATATTGGCCAGAGCCGCAGCCTTCTTCACTTCGGCCAGTGCCAGTATAAGCTCGGGATCGACGGGGATGCCTGTTATAGGGAAATTCTCGACGGCTCGTAGTGTTTGTATGCCATAATAGCTGTCTGTGGGAACTTCTTTCTCTCCTAATGAATCCTTCTCCATCCGATAAGACATCATGACTCATCTCCCTGTTTGGTATTCCATACCCTTCCATTCCTCTTCATTATACATGGACAATGGTACGTAATGTCTCCCGAATTCATAAAAATATCCGTCCGCGCTACTTTTTAGCGAGCGTTGTCTCCTGATCGCCACTTCCTCCAATTAAGAGGATTGAACAATGCGGTGGGAAGACGTATAATATGATTAAAGTCATACAGTTTTAGTGGGAATTTAACGGAGGTCATACCTATGAATCTGTTTGAAAAGGAAGCGTTAATTCAGAAACAGGCCGTTGAGCTGGAGACGGCTTCGGCGGAAGCCGTGCTTCAATACGCGATCGAGATATTCCCGAACATTACCTTTGCCTGCAGCTTCGGAGCGGAGGATGTCGTGCTGGTGGATATGCTGCAGAAGCTCAGCCCGAAGACGGATATTTTTTACTTGGATACTGATTTTCATTTCAAGGAAACGTATGAGACGAGAGACCGCCTGGAGCAGCATTACAATATGAAGTTTGTCCAGGTGAAGCCGCTCTTGACGCCGGAGGAGCAGGCGGCAGAGCATGGAGCGGAGCTATGGAAGAGCGACCCCAACGCCTGCTGCGACATTCGCAAGGTTCAGCCGTTGACGCGCATATTGAGCCGATACGAAGCATGGATTACCGGAATTCGTCGCGATCAGGCGCCGACGCGGGCTAACGCCAAGAAGATTGAATATGATACCAAGTTCGGCTTGGTCAAATTCAATCCGCTCGCGAGCTGGACATCTGAGGATGTGTGGCAATATATCCGCGACCATCAGGTGATCTATAATCCATTGCACGACAACCACTACCCTAGCATCGGCTGCGAGTATTGTACGCGTCAGGTGATGCCTGGCGAGGACCCGCGGGCAGGACGCTGGTCCGGCAATGACAAGACGGAGTGCGGACTTCATAAATAAACGGAGCACAGAGCCTTTCCTTGAATTATCGGGGAAAGGTTTTTTGTTTCATGAGAAATAAATGGTGCTGCATAATGCTCTCACCTGTCCCATATAGATGATAAGGGTGCAGGAGACAAGTACCGCAGTCAGGGACGCCCAAGGCGCTACTATGATTGAGGAGGGAGCGGCATGCGGCGAGCATTCAAACGCCGAGTTATCATTTGGTTGAATTACCGGGGAGCAGTACGCATCGTGTTGGGCATGGCCATGGTGCTGCTGACACTGGTGCTGCTAACGCAGGAGATGCCGGCCTCGCGCACCTGGACATACTGGACACTGCCGCTCTCCGGCAAGGTCATCGCCATCGATGCCGGCCATGGCGGGGTGGACGGAGGAGCGGTTAGTAGAGATGGTCTGGTGGAGAAGGATCTGAATTTGGCTATTGCGCTCTATTTGCGCGATTATCTGCAGGAGGCCGGAGCGCTCGTCTATTTGACCCGTGAGGGAGATTATGATCTCGCGCAGCAGGACACGCGCACATATAAGCGGCGGAAGACAGAGGATCTGCTGCGTAGAGTGGAGCTGATTAAGCAACGTGAGGCGGATGTCGTGCTGAGCATTCACATGAACAGTATCCCGCAATCACGGTGGCATGGAGCTCAGACCTTTTACTATCCCAATCACGCGGACAATTACTCTTTGGCGGCGTTAATCCAGCAGGAGATTACGAGGAATCTGGAAAATACCACTCGCATGGCCAATACCGCACAGACGGTTTATTTGCTCAAGGCGATCACACAGACGCCCACGGCGCTTGTGGAGGTCGGATTTCTGTCCAATCCGGCAGAAGCGGCGCAGCTCGGTGATGGCGATTATCAGAGGAAGGTGGCGGCCTCTATCTATCAAGGAGTGCTACGCTATGTCTCTGGGGAGAGAGTCAAGCACCAGCTCGGGACGTAATTCGCTATCCGCTTGAGGTATGGTATAATTATTGGATGCAGTCCAATAATGTTCAAGCCCGTACAAAGGTGGGATAGAAGCATCATGATAACAAGAGAGCAAGTCATGGAGGCACTCGCCCCGATTATAGAGCGAGGCAAGGCGGAGACAGGAGCGAAAGCCTTCTCCATCCGCGATGTAGTCGTCAAGGAGCAGCAAGTGTCATTGACGGCGCTTACAGCAAGCGAAACCATCCAGCAAGCGCTGCAGAATGCGCTCGGAGAGGCGCTCGGACCGCTCGGCATCGAGACCGTTCATGCCCGTTTCCGTCCATTGGAGCACCCGGAGGCTTCGGGGGCTGCTGCAGGAGCAGAAGGCGAGTCGTCATCCGGGGCCGGGGGTCAGCCGATCGGACATGCGGCAGGTATGGAGGAGCACCCGCTGCTGAGCCCAGATAGCGGTGTCCAATTTATTGCAGTAGCCAGTGGTAAGGGAGGCGTCGGCAAGTCTACCGTGACCGTGAATCTGGCTGTAGCGCTGGCGAGGCTGGGCAAGCGAGTAGGTATTATCGATGCCGATATCTATGGCTTCAGTGTACCGGATATGATGGGCATCGAGGAGCGGCCAAGCATCGAGCAGGATCGTGTGGTGCCGGTGCGCAGTCATGGAGTTCAGGTGATGTCGATGGGGTTCTTCGTTGAAGACAATAATCCGATTGTGTGGCGCGGGCCGATGCTTGGCAAGATGCTGCGCAATTTTTTCAATGAGATTGCGTGGGAGACGCCAGAGTATGTACTGCTGGATCTGCCTCCGGGAACAGGGGATGTTGCGCTGGACGTGCACCAGATGATCCCGCACAGCAAGGAAATTATCGTCACAACCCCCCATGCTACAGCAGCATTCGTCGCTGCCCGCGCAGGGGCGATGGCGGTGAAGACCGAGCATGAAATTATCGGTGTCGTGGAGAATATGTCTTACTATACATGCAGCCATTGCGGGGAGAAGGAGTACATCTTCGGCAGAGGCGGCGGCGGGCGGCTGGCAGAGTCGCTTCATTGTGAGCTGCTGGCGCAAATCCCGCTAGGCGCACCGGACAACCATCCGTCGGAGCCGGACTTTTCTCCATCGATCTATAAGGAGCATACGACCGCAGGGCAGATCTACATGGAGCTGGCCTCCGCAGTCATTGCAAGGTGCGAGACCTAGCGTAGATAGCGGTTGTCTCTTGCTGGAGCGGTGCCTACATTCAAAAAAAGGACTCGTTCCGTCCAGTAGCGGCGGAAGAGTCCTTTTCCTATGCTGCCTTAGCAGTTCATCCTCAAGCATCGTCCTCAGCAGTTTAACCTTCTTCCCCAACTAGGTCGTGTTGTCGCTGCCGTCCATGCCGCTGCCCTGGCTCTCCCCGCCGCCTCCACCGCTGTCGCCTCCGCTTTTGTCCTTATTTTCCGAATTCTGTACTTTCTCGTCAGGCTTCGGCTTGAGCTCCTCCTGCACAGCCTTCTGCAGCAGATCGAGCATTTGCAGGCGCACCAGCGGGCTCTGCATATTTTCTTGCATGATGGCGGCTACGTGCTTCCGATACTGGGTGCTCTGCAGCACATCCAGGATGACGCGCTCCATATCGGGGTTTTTCATGACACTGATTAAGTCCTTCTGGTAAGCCGGGTCCTTGAGCAGATCCTTGTGAATCTGTTTGTTCTGGTCGTTCACAGCCTTGGCAAATTCGCCGGCGAAGCGGGGATTCGTCATCAGGCTCTGGATTACCTTGTCATAATCAGGGGAGACCAGCACTTCCTTGACGGCAAGTCTGACCTGCTCCTGATCCTGCACCGACAGCATGCCAACGTAGCTGCCATTGGCACCAGTGGCCTGAATGGTCGACTCCTGTAGCGCTTTTTGCGCATCTTCTGTTTTTAGAATATCAATAACCATGGATTTCATGTCTTTGTAGCTGATTTGCTGACCGCCGGAGGAGGGTTCAGCCCCACAGCTTGTCAGCATAACAGCCATAAAAATGGAAACGGCAAATAGAGGCCATTTGTTAACCATGATACGCTTCTCCCTTCTATTGCTCAGCAATTGCGTTTCATGGGCTTAGTATGCGTCAATGCACAGCTTATTATCATTAGGGGATTTAGCTTTTTGCACTAGACATGGTAAAATAAACGAAGCGAATATAGGAGGGAACCCTAAGGTGAATTTAAAAAAACTGTTTTTTCTATTTTGGACCTGTATGGCTGTTGGTGCGGTAACAACCGTCATTACAGGTACGATCATGCAATGGTCGGACCCTGAGTTCGGGTTTTTGGACTTTGAGGCAACGGGATTTAATGCGGCCATGATGGCTCTGGTCGGAACGATGATCGGCGCATTCAGTCAAATGGGCTTTTTTGCTTATCTGATACTTAACTATATTGCTCTGAGCATATTGCGACAGAAGTATCTATGGAATGCGCTTCAAGCGTATACAACGGTATTTAGTGTGCTGGGGATGGGCTACATGCTGTATACGAAGCAGGAGGTCCTGAGCCCTCACTTGTATATTGTCGTTCCAGCCGTATTGTCCGTGCTCACGCTTGTTGTATGCCAAGTGAAGGTGAAGCAGACGAATGCGTCCGCGTTTATTCCCACGGCCTTCCTTATGTTCACCGTGACCTTTATCGAGGCTTGGCCGGCGCTCAGCTATGGCAATGCCAGCACACCAGGGATTATATTCATGCTTGCGCCATTGTTCTTATGCAATGCGTATCAAATACTGATGCTTCATCGCGTCCTCAAAAAAGCGGACCCCGCCAGTGAGGCGAAGCCCGTCGTATGAGTGCTCGTCAGAAGGAATGCTGGTGCAGCTCGATCGGCGAGGCGGTTGACTTATCCGGAACAACCTTTCCGCTAACCTCCGTCTGGCTGATCAGTTGATTCACCGATACAAATTCATAGCCCTGGGAGCGAAGCTTGCTAATAATGTGCGGCAGAGCATCCTGAGTATGGATAGCGGCATCGCTGGCATGCATGAGAATAATGTCTCCGGGATGTGCGCGGCTGATGACACGTTCGACAATTTTGTCGGTGCCAATATTCATCCAGTCCATGGAGTCGGTATCCCATTGTATGACCTTGTAGTTCAATTCGCCGGCAATGCGCAGCACCCGTTTGTCAAAGTCGCCGTTAGGCAGTCGTATTAACTCCGGCGCTTTGCCGCTTACCTCGCTAATGATGGCATGGGCGGTCTGAATCTGGCTGCGGATGTCTTCATCGCTCAGCTTGGTGTAATTTTCATGCTTGTGCCCGTGACTGCCAATCTCATAGCCGGCCTCCACGATTTTTTGGACAATCTCGGGGTGAGACTTGCTCCAGACGGATGACACGAAAAAGGTAGCCTGTGTTACATTGTTTTCTTTGAGCGCCTGTAAGATCGGCTCGGCACGAGTGTCTCCCCAGCTAATGTCGAAGGTGAGAGCAACGACCTTTTTGTCTGTGGGTACGCTGTAGATGGCCGCAGGCTGCTCGGGAGAGAACACGGAGATGTTGTCCCTCTCGGCATAGACAACTCCGCCGGCAAATAGCAAAGCAACAAACAGCAGCATGTACCGTTTAACCTTTTTTCCGTTAATGACATAGAACATATTCATCAGAACACGGCACTCCTCTCGTCAAGAGCTTGTTTGATACAATCTATGCTTGGACGGTGCAGTTATTCGTATTCCCACTCAAATTCATGAAATGACGGTAAGGAGGCGGCTCATGTTTTCATGGAAGGCTTTTGTACAGCATCTGCAAGCAATGCGTGGTTATATTGCGTTCTCGCTTATTCTGTTTATGGCGGGCATGGTCATTGGGGGAACGAATGTTCAACTGGAGCAGTATATATCTGGACAATTGGAGGGGCTGCAGCAGATTTCCAATACGATCAATGACTCTTCTAATCCGACCCTATTGTCCTTTATATTCATCTTCCTCAACAATGCCATTAAGTGCATCATCATTATGTATCTTGGCGCTGCCTTCGCATTGATTCCTATCGTCTTTCTGGTTATCAATGGCATGGTGCTCGGGTACCTCTTCACCCATCACAGCGCCGTTATCAGCACCTTTGAGCTGATCTGGAGAGGTATATTGCCTCACGGCATCATCGAGATTCCTGCCCTGCTGATCGCCTCTGCCTATGGCATCCGGCTCGGAATGCTCACTTTCTCTGGGGTGGGACATCTGATCACGCGAAAAAAGGGAATCGGCTCTGTCTACGAGGCCTTCATGGTACGTACCGTCCCGTTGATGCTTGCGTTGACTGTGGCCTTGCTCTTGGCTGCAATCATTGAGTCTACGATAACCCCATGGCTCTTAGCGCAAAAAATGAATAGCGGGATGTAATAAAATTTCCAAAATCTGAGCATAACAGTAAAGCGGCGTCCTCGCATAAGCAGACGCTGCTTTTTGTTCACAGAGGCGAGTAGCGAGTAGGCTGCAAAGCTCAGAAGGGGGTTCATGATGAGAATATGCTAGGGATACTGTTTAACGATAAGGAATGCCGCGAGCTGGATTATGTGTTGCGTAAGGAATTGGATGAAATGCTGCTTGATCTGAATGATTCTAGAATGGATGGAGAGATTAAAAAGGCAATCGCCGGGAGATACAAGGTCATATTTAGAATGTATGCGCGTATAGCATCCCCCAAAGAGCTATCCAAATACGCACTCAGTAAGCGAAATTACCGATAACCATAAAAAAATAATCACAGGTCTTGACGACAAGGTGCATCTTATGGTAAATTATCATTCGTCCCGTTAAGGACAAGGGATGGTAGGAGAAGCAAGATTCTTGATCTTAAAATGTTTCTTCAAAAGCTGTTTTCAAAAAAAGTTGAAGAAATTAAAAAAAAGACTTGCATTGTTACTCAGACCTGTGATATATTATAAAAGTCGCCGCTGAGAGATGCGGAGATGAAGAAAGCAAGAAAATTTGTTCTTTGAAAACTGAACAACGAGCGAAAAGCCCTGTAATTCGTAAGAATTGCAGATCAGCAACAAATAACAACGAAATGAGCTAACAAGCTTACTTCATAACTTTTATGGAGAGTTTGATCCTGGCTCAGGACGAACGCTGGCGGCGTGCCTAATACATGCAAGTCGAGCGGACTTGAAGAGAAGCTTGC
>Ga0160502_100830_pt1 | contig 10870 bp, 6 predicted proteins | sample DIDnMG_14_FD_108237 | JGI IMG/M metagenome (GOLD analysis project Ga0160502, IMG submission 108237) | Enriched soil microbial communities from UW Madison campus, WI, USA - DID2933_E24_Xylan MG | ecosystem: Environmental > Terrestrial > Soil > Unclassified | place: USA: Madison, Wisconsin... | reverse complement strand
ATTAAAAAAGTTCCTTCATTACGAGATATTACCATTGCCAATATTTTCTTCGAAAACAGTACTAGAACCAAACTCTCTTTTGAATTAGCGCAGAAACGTTTATCTGCTGACGTGATCAGTTTTTCTGCAGCTCAGTCATCGGTTAAAAAAGGAGAGACCTTGATTGATACTGTAAATAATATCCTTTCGATGAAAGTGGATATGGTTGTAATGCGCCACTCTAATCCCGGAGCGGCTTATTTTTTATCTAAAAATGTCAAAGCAAGCATCGTAAACGCTGGAGACGGAGCGCACGAACATCCAACTCAGGCTTTATTGGATAGTTATTCTATCAGAGAAAAACTGGGCGATGTTGCTGGAAAAAAAGTAGTTATTGTAGGTGATATTCTGCATTCGAGAGTTGCCTTATCTAATATATATGCTTTGCAGATGCAAGGTGCAGAAGTAAAAGTTTGCGGACCAAAAACGTTGATTCCGAGATATATTGAATCACTTGGTGTTACGGTTGAACCGAATTTGCGTAAAGCATTAGAATGGTGCGACGTTGCCAATATGCTTCGTGTACAAAACGAACGTATGGATGTGAATTTCTTCCCATCAACACGAGAGTATGCACAACAATATGGAGTAGATAAACCGCTTTTGGATTCACTAGGAAAAGAAATAGTAATCATGCACCCGGGACCAATTAACAGAGGAGTAGAGATTACTTCTGAAGTGGCTGATTCTGATCAGTCTGTGATTTTGAATCAGGTGGAGAATGGTGTGGCGATTAGAATGGCGGTTATTTATCTTTTGGCTTCAAAGATTCAGTAGATTTAGTATTCAGTCGCAGTCGTAGTTTCTAGTCTCGGTATTTAGTATTAGACATCTTTGACATTTGTCAGGCTGAGCGAAGTCGAAGTATGTGTTTGTTAATTTTCGGCTTAAAAAGCACTTCGACTCCGCTCAATATGACACTCGTTTAAGATCTGAAAACTGTGACTGCGACTGAAAACTATAAAAAAACTTCGTACCTTAGCTCTCAGAAAATCAATTTTTATATAAGCCCCACAAATTAAAAAATGAAAGTAGATCAAAAAGGACATACCGTTACTATAAAAGATACTCAAGGAGATGTAAATGCTTTCTTGGAAAAAGTGACGCAACAGTTTAAAACCTTTGAAAAACAAAATATTATAATCGATTTATCAGCAGATGCTGCGATTACAGAAAAAGATTTGAAAGCTTTTTTGCCGCTTTCTAAGCTTCAGAAAAAAGCAAAAAAATCTTTTGTAATTGTTGCAACTGATCTTGATTTTAATGCCATTTCAGATAAATTAGCAGTGGTTCCTTCACTTTTGGAAGCGCATGATATTATCGAAATGGAAGAAATCGAAAGAGACCTAGGGTTTTAATTGTAGATTTTAGAGTTCAGATTTTAGATTTTGAATGTTGAGGTCTAAAAAACAATCTAAAATCTAAAATCAACAATCTAAAATGAAGTTAACCATACTTGGCTGTTACGCCGCAACTCCGAGAACACTTACTAATCCGACTTCGCAGGTTCTAGAAATTAAAAACCGATTGTTTTTGATTGATTGCGGAGAAGGAACTCAAGTTCAGCTTCGAAAGAATAAGATTAAATTCTCAAAAATCAATCACATTTTTATTTCGCATCTTCACGGTGATCATTTGTATGGATTAATCGGGACGATTTCTACTTTTTCCCTTTTAGGAAGAACAACTGATTTACATATTTATGGACCAAAAGGAATTAAAGAATTAATTCTTCTTCAGTTAAAATTGACTGAATCTTGGACAACTTATTCTTTGTTTTTTCACGAATTAGAATCAAAAGAAAGCGAAGTTATTTTTGAAGATAAAAAGGTGATTGTAAAAACGATTCCGTTAAAGCATCGTGTTTATACAAATGGTTTTCTGTTTCAGGAAAAGCCAGACGAAAGGAAGCTTGATGTTGAAGCAGTTCAGCGTTATAATATTCATGTTGCTTATTATCAAAAAATAAAAAACGGAAGTGATATTACGCTTGATGACGGAACTGTTGTCGAAAACGAAAAACTTACTTTCGATCCTCCGCCAACAAAAAGTTATGCATTCTGTTCTGATACGGTTTACAACGAAGAAGTAATTCCGATTATTCAGAATGTGGATGTTTTATACCACGAATCTACCTTTTTAGAGTCGGAAGCGAGATTGGCTGAAAAAACATTGCATTCAACCGCAAAAGAAGCTGCAAATATTGCTTTAAAAGCGAATGTGAAACAATTAATTTTAGGACATTATTCAACACGTTATGATGGAATAGAGCCATTTAAGAAAGAAGCAGAAACAGTGTTTCCAAATGTGCTTTTAGGAGATGACGGTGTAAGTTTTGAGTTATAATTTAAGGTTTTGAGATGCTGAGGTTCTAAGGGACTAAGTTTGTATGTAATTGTTTCAGATTTCAGATTTTAAGTTGATGAAATCTGAATATTTGAGTGTCACACTGAGCGAAGTCGAAGTGCTTTTCTAAAACAGAACGTGCTTTGCAGACGTGGGCTTCGACTTCGCTCAGCCTGACAAACTTGAAACAAAAAATCTAAAATCTAAAATCTAAAATCTAAAATAATAAGCTATGAGCGATTTAAGTAATTATAGAAGATCATACGAGAAAAGCGAATTGCTGGAAAATACTATTCCAGAAGATCCAATTAATCTTTTTAATCGATGGTTTCATGAAGTGGAGGATTTTGGCGGAAGCGGTGAAGTAAACGCAATGACTGTTTCTACGATTGGTTTGGACGGATTTCCGAAATCTCGTGTTGTTCTCTTAAAGAAATTCTCGGAAGAAGGATTTATATTTTACACCAATTATAATTCAGAAAAAGGAAAAGCAATAAAAGCTAATCCGCATGTTTGTTTGTCATTTTTTTGGCAGGAAATGGAACGTCAGGTAATTATTAAAGGAATTGCCCAGAAAACTTCTGAAATTATATCAGACAATTATTTTGATTCACGTCCAGATGGAAGCAAGCTTGGCGCTATTGTTTCCAATCAAAGCGAGGTGATTCCGTCAAGAGATTTTTTAGAAGAAAACCTAAAAAAACTCGAAACGGATTATGAAGGGAAATCAATTCCGAGACCTGAAAACTGGGGAGGATATATTGTCACACCGTTACAAGTTGAGTTCTGGCAAGGAAGAGCAAATAGGCTTCATGACAGAATACGTTATACAGGTCAATCTGACTTTTCTTGGAAGATTGAGCGACTTTCTTCTTGATTTTGTAAGTTTTTTACAGTAGTCAATAAAAATTAAGTGCATTTCATCGATTATTTTTGTAGTTTAGCGATGGATTGAATATGTTTGGTATAGAAAAACAGACGATATTTATTCAACAATAAATTTAAAGGATTTGCCCCAACATTTACTTTAAACTCGCTAAAATGCTGATGATTATGAAAAAGATTAAGCGCATCATGTTGTTCATTGCGATTCTCATCGCAATGAACTCATGTTCTGCCGATACAGCTGAAGGAAACGCGGATACTACTGCAAAAATTATCGTTTCTAATTACACGTACAACGATACGGAACTCCAAACGATGAAACTTATAAATGAACACCGAGTTAGTGTTGGTTTAAATGCTTTGGAGAGAATCAATCATATATCTTATAAATGTGAAGAACACAATGAATATATGATTGCAAATAATGTTGTGAATCATAATGATTTTGTCGAAAGATCTCAAAATATTACTAATGTTTTAGGAGCTAAAAAAGTTGGTGAGAACGTTGCCTACAACTATAAAACTCCTGAAGCAGCTTTGAGAGCCTGGCTTGATAGTCCAGGCCACAAAGAAAATATCGAAGGCGATTTTACTCACTTCGGAATATCTGTTACTACAGATGCTGCAACAGGCAAAAAATATTACACTAATATTTTTGCTAAAATTTAAACGTATATTGAACAGGTTGGTTTTTTAGAAGTCGTTGTAATTCATTGAGTTGCAACGACTTTTTAATTAGAAAAAAAGCCATCCGAGTTGGATAGCTTTTTCTAGGTTGGTTATGTTAGTAAATCAATTACAATGCAGTGATTATGAATTCGCTTCGTCTATTCGCTTGATGTTCTTCTTCTGTACATTGAACTCCATCTGAACATTTATTGACTAATTGGGTTTCGCCATAACCTTTTCCAGTTAAGCGGTTGGCAGAAATACCATTTTTAATAAGCCATTGAATAGTTGATTTTGCTCTTCTGTTAGATAATGCTTCATTGTATTGATTTGAAGCTCTACTATCTGTATGCGAACGAATATCTAGTTTCATAGTTGGATTGTCGTTTAAAACCACTAATATTTTTTCTAAATCTAAAGCCGCTTCAGGTCTTATGTTTGATTTATCCAAATCAAAATAAATCATTTTAATTCCGAAACAAACACCTAAATCATCGCCAACTGTAACTTTACAGGTTGCTTTTTCTAATGCAATTGGCAAATCTGTTTTACCGCTAGATTTCGGAATTGTAATACTTACTTCTTTGGTTGTGTATTCTGGTTTTTCAGCTCTTACATAATAGCTTTTTCCGCATTCAACAGAGAAACTGTATTTTCCTGATGCATCTGCAATTACGGAGTTTTTGAGCGACATGTCACTGTCGTATAAAGTTACTTTTGTACCAGGCAAAGTAATTCCTGTTTCGGCATCAGTTATAATTCCTTCCAGTTCTTGAATGCATCTTAGTTTTCTTGTTTCTAAGAATTTATAAATATCATCAGAACCTTGGCCTCCATCTTTGTTAGAAGTAAAATATCCTCTTCTGGAAACTGGATCGATGATGTAAGCAAAATCATCTTTTGGTGAATTTATATCTGCTCCAAGATTTTGAATATCGGAAAACTTACCATCGTTATCGATACCAGCAACAAAAACATCTAAACCTCCTAATCCAGGATGTCCATCTGATGAAAAATAGATTTCATTTTCGCTAGTTACATAAGGATAGGTTTCTTTTCCTTCAGTATTGATCGTGTTTCCTAGATTTTCAGGCGTTCCGTATGCGCCATTCGAATTAATACTTACTTTGTATAAATCAGATTGTCCGAAAGATCCTGGCATATCTGAAGCAAAATATAATGTTTTTTCGTCTGGACTTAATGAAGGATGCGCTGTACTATAATTATCACTGTTGAAAGGAAGTTCTGCAATGTTAGTCCATTTATTATCGCTTCCTAATTCTGCTTTGTAGATTTTGATTAAAGTAATTTTGTTTTCATCTTTTCCTTTTTTTCCATTTACGTAATTGTTTCTCGTAAAATAAACCGTTTTTCCATCTTTGGTAAAAACAGGAGATGCTTCGTGGAATTTTGTATTAATAGCAGATTTAAACTTGTTCACTTTTGTGGTGCTTCCTGTTTCTGGATCAAGATCAGCATTGTAGATATTTGTAAAATATTCTCCAGTCCATTTGTGTTTGCGCTGTGAAAAATTCCCTGTATCTCTTGCAGATGCAAAATAAAGTTTATTGTTATATACAAATGATCCGTAATCAGAATATTTGCTATTTACGCCAGCATCTTCTATTTTATATCTTCCAGAATTTGCTTTAATCTGATCCATATAATTTACATCACTTTTGTAAAGTTTACCTCTATTATCATTTTTTGATTTAGCATAAAAGTCGTCTAAGAACTTATTTGCTTTACTGGTTTCACCAATCGATTTTAGCGATTGTGCATATCGAAAATAATATTCTGGTTCAACGGTTGTCGTGTTCATTGCAAATAATTCACCATACCATTTTGCTGCTCCTGCAAAATCAGAATTGAAGTAGTAAGAGTTTCCCAGCTTTTTGAACATATCTTCAGATTTGTACCCTTTATTAGCTACTTTTTCGTAGGTCTTTATGGCATCAACATAAGCGTAATTGTTGTATTTCTTATCTCCAGAATTTACTTTTGACTGTTGTGCATAACTGCTAAATGAAAAAGCACTTATTATTGAAAGGAAAAGAAGTGTATAGTTTTTCATAATACTTTTTTTTAGAAGAAACGAGGAGTTGTCATTTTACCATTGTTTGTGAAGAATTCATAGCGCAGGAAGATTTCGTGTGAGCCAGAATTGTAGTTTTTCAAATTGGTCGTTTCATTGTCATATCCATAACCAATATATAATCCGTCTGTAATCTGAAATCCTGCCATTGCACTTATTGCAGCATCCCATCGGTAAGCAACCCCCAAGGTTAACTTTTCAAAGAATAAGAAGTTTGCAGAAACATCTACTTGAAGCGGAGCTCCTTCAACCATTTTAGTTAAAACAGCTGGTTTAAATTTTAGTTCTTGAGAAAATTGGAAAACATAACCTCCCATCAAATAATAATTGATTTTGTCTTTGTAAATAGCAACATCATTATCATCATAACGATTGGTTTGAATGAAGTTAGGAACTGATAATCCGATATATGCTTTATCAGAATGCCAGTAAACTCCAGCACCAACATTAGGTGAAAAGTCATTGTCTAAGTTTTGAAATTGTGGATCTCCAGCAGTTTCAGGATTTAATTTGGTTACATCCAGATTGAATATATCTGCAGTACCTTTTATTCCAAATGAAAGTTTCCATGTTTCTGAAGTTGGAATTGTATAAGAAAGATCTACAGAAAATTGATTCTCTGTTGTAGGACCAATTTTATCATTAACTAAAGATAATCCAAGTCCAACATTACTGTTGTTTATTGGTGTATTAACAGAAATAGCATTAGTTTTAGGAGCACCATCTAATCCTATCCATTGATCACGATGTAAAGCAAAAACGCTTAAAACACCACGAGAACCAGCATAAGCAGGATTTATGTTTATCGTGTTGTACATATATTGTGTGAACTGTGCATCTTGCTGCGCACGTCCTGAATATGTAACCAACAGAATGACGAAGAAAAGTAATTTTGTTCTCATAGTAGATTTTTATTATTTTAATAATTACTATTGATTTTTAAGATATTGAAAATCAAACCATTAATTTATTTCAAAGTTAACTAAAATTCTTAACAATTTTTTCATAATCCGCTGTAAAATAACACTTTACAGCGAATTATGGTTTCTGTTATTTGGATAGATATAAATATCCATCTAATTTGTTATCCTGAACATTGTTGTTTCCATCTAGAGACTTATAGTTTATGATGTAAAAATAAGTTCCTGTAGGTAGTCCGTCAGATTGCTTAACAGTTGTTCTTCCTCTTGAAATTCCGTCGAAAGCATTCGTTGTATTATTATAGTTTGTAGTTTCAAAAACTAATATTCCCCAACGATTATATATTTCAACAGTATTGCTTGGGTAACAAGTTAAATCATCAATATTGTCAATTTTGAAAACATCATTTATTTGGTCGCCATTTGGAGAGAACGAGTTATGCACTAATACATCTCCGCATGGTAAAACTCTACAATCATCATTTACTTCCATGTTCAGCGCAATAGTTCTTGGACAATTTTCATCAGCTATTAAATATTCAAAAGCATAATTTCCAAGTGCTAGACCAAACGGATTAAGAACATTTCCTTGAAGAGCATTAGTATTGCTTTTATCAATCCAAGTTCCTGTAGTTGGGCTTCCTTCTGGAAGTAAACTGGCTAAATTGATCAGAGTTGAATCATCAGTACATGCTGTGCTTGTAATTTCTGTAATACCGTTTGGAACTACAATGATTGTAATTGTTGCAGTATCGCAGTTTTCAGCGTTTAGCTTATCGCAGATTCTATAACTGTAAGTATAAGTGCCAGCAGGTGTTAAGCTTGAAACGTTTACATTTCCAGAACCATCAATTACGATATTAGGATCTGTTTTAGAATTATTGCCTTCAACAAGAAGTGTAAAGTTTACTAATTCTAACGTTGCAGGATTTGTTCCTACTAGGTCATTGCTTAATACATTACCAACTAATCCGAATGAATTACATCCAATATTGCTGAAGTTATCATCGTTTGCAACTATCGTTGCCGGTGGAGCTGGTGCAGTTACAATTACTGTAACGATAGCAGTATCACAGTTTCCAAAATCAGCATTTTCACAAATTTGGTAAGTCAATGTATAGGTGCCAGCTGGTGTGTTTGGCGGAATATTTATTGATCCGTCAGGGTTTATCACCAATGTGCCAGTAGGATCTGGTGTTACGATAGTTAATGTAACGTCATTTATGTTTACTGCAGATCCGTTTAATGTATCATTAGTTAAAACATTTATGATGTTATTTGCTCCAGGAACTCCATTTATAGGACCAGCACTGTCGTCATTTGCAACAATTGCGAATGTTGGTCTGGCAGTACAATATGGATCTGCTGGTGGATAATTAACTGTGATAGTTTGGCTTGGATTTAAAGATATTGTCAAATTAGCAGTTGGACGTAGTTTTTCGAATCCATCAGCGCCTTCAACCCATTTATTGTTTTCAAAAATCCAGCCTGGCCAGTCAATTCCTTTTCCATTTTCATCAACCACTGCACCTGGCCACAATACACGGCCACTTAATGGAAGATCAGTCATTGTTGTTATTACATTATTATTGTTGTCTGCCCAAGCAATTGTCACACCATCTACAGGAGTGAAGTTTGTTGGTGTTACTACATAATCAATGTATGGAACATCATTTACACATATTGCTGTTGCTGTAACAATCATTACAGGAGCTTCAATTGTAATTGTAACTGTTGCCGTATCACAATTATCTGTTTGATCTGCTTCGCAAATTTGATATACCATTGTTAATGTACCTACTGGTGCATTTGGTAATACATCTATAGATCCATCAGGATTTAATTGTAAAAATTCATTTGGTGTTACTGTTGTTATAATAACATCAGATGCAGTTACAGGATTTCCTTCTAAGGTGTCGTTTGTTAATACATTTAATACATTAGTTGTTGTATGATTTACTCCTACAATAGGACCTCCGTTGTCATCATTAGCAACAATGTCTCTGTATTCTTTACAGCTTACACCGAAGTCAGCATTTAAATGAACTAAATCCTCTGGCGTTACATTAACAATATAGCCGCTTTCTGTTGTTGTTTTACAAACTGTATGCAGTTGTGTTTTGCTTGTTTTACCAGCAATGTTTTTAGCAGATACAGAAGGAAGCACTTTTACTAAACCTGTAAAGCCTAAGTTTGCAGCCACAGTATCAAAATTAGCATCTCTAACTAACTTAATAGTATATTGCCCATACGGATTCGCTGTATTTGGACGATCTCTCCAGAATCCTTCGATACCAACGATAACTTCTTCATGATATCCATTTGGTCCATCAATAATAACATTGGCGTTAAGCGGATTTCCGAAGCCTCCTGCATTTAATTCTCCATTGTTTTGAGGTCCAGTGTAGCTTCCATCTTCGTTAAGATCTATCCATTCCCATTGGCTGTAATCAATAGCTCCATTAGAGTCTGGAATATTTTTGGTAACAATGCCATCATTGTTTGCATCGTACCATTCGTCTTGGATTCCGTTACTATTTGTATCATACCAAACATAATCACCAAGAACAGGAAGGTTTGATGCTCCATATTCGAAGTTATGAGTTTGGAAAACACAATCTTCAAGAGTAGTAAAGAACAAACTAGAATCGACAGGATACAATTGATATGCACTATTTAAATTAGCATCTTGAACTTGTACCAAATAACTTCCAGCTGGCATTCCAACGAAATTGTAAATTCCGTCTGCACCAGTAATACGCATTTGTATTGGTCCTGTAGTAGTTCCTTGAGGAATTAAAGTAACAGGTACATTTGCAATAGGAGTATTTGTGTCTACGTTAATAATTTGCCCAGAAATTTTTATAGTATAATTAGGCTGTGTGATCACAACTGTAGCTGTAGCCGAACAAATTTGATTTTCGCCATTTAATTGTGCAGTAGCAGTAAGTGTATAAGTTCCTGCAGGTAAATTGGCGTTGCCTACAATTTCATTTCTTTCATTTGTAATTACCACAGTTGACCCTGGGCTATTGGTTACAATGATCGCACCATCTGTACCTCCAAAACAGCTTACATTTGTAGCGATTCCGCTTACAGAAACTTTATTTTCAACTGTAAAAGTTTGTACTAATTCAGTTTTATTTCCAGCACAATCTGTTAAAGTGTAAGTTCTTGTTAAGATATATGGTGTTCCATCGCAGCCACTTGCTCCATTATTTGTGTCTGTAACAGTAATATTTATTGTCGGACTGCAATTATCAGCAGCATCTGTAATATCTGCTGGAGTTCCAGTAGGAATTAAATCAATACTTGCCAAATTAGTTACATCAGCAGGAGCAGTTCCTGTTGGAGCAGTTTTGTCTCTTACTGTAATAACTTGTATATGGGTAGCTGTATTTCCTCCACAATCACTTGTTCTCCAAGTGCGAGTCAATGTATAATTAGAATCGCATCCCTCTTGTACATTAGATTTTACTTCAGAGAATACGATTGGTAAATCTCCATTACAATTATCAGAAGCTTGCATTTCTGCTGGTTGAGGAACGGCATCACATGATACTTCAATATCTAAAGGTAGATCACCAGTAAACATTGGCGCAGCAGTATCCTGAATAGTGATCACCTGAGTGAAAGTGTCAGAAGTATTTCCGCAGTCGTCTTTCACTGTCCAAGTGTTGGTGTAGGTTCCAGCATTTGAGCATCCTTCAGAAACAGTAAACTGTCCGCTTACTTTTACAATATTTGAAACATCGGCATCGCATAAGTCAGAAGCTGAAGGAAATAAAGCCTGAGCATTTGCAAGTCCTGAAGCATCGCTGCATTCTAAAGTCACGTTTAGAGAACCCGCAGCAGTTGTCCAAGAAGGCGCAGCAGTATCCTGAATAGTGATCACCTGAGTGAAAGTGTCAGAAGT
>Ga0160502_100828_pt1 | contig 10898 bp, 10 predicted proteins | sample DIDnMG_14_FD_108237 | JGI IMG/M metagenome (GOLD analysis project Ga0160502, IMG submission 108237) | Enriched soil microbial communities from UW Madison campus, WI, USA - DID2933_E24_Xylan MG | ecosystem: Environmental > Terrestrial > Soil > Unclassified | place: USA: Madison, Wisconsin... | reverse complement strand
CTGCGGGCGTGTTGCGGGCGTGTTGCGGGGGAGCTGGGGGGGTGTTGCGGGGGAACTGCGGGGGTGTTGCCGCCGTGGTGTTTAGGCGGTGAGTGCTTGTCGCCAGGCGGCGAGCTTTGTCTCGAAGGAGGCGGCGGCGTGGGCGGGGCTGGTGGAGGGGAGGTCCACGTATTCCAGGTTTGTTTGGGGTAGCGTGGGCAGGACGTGGCGGCGGTAGAGGGTGGCGGCCTTGCCGCCGTTGAAGCAGACGCGGTTGATGGCCGGGTGGGCCGTCAGGAAGGCGGCGAAATCGTTGGGGATGAGCGTGTCGTGGCGGATGTTGGCGTCCAGGCTGCCGGGGCGTTCGCAGGCTTGCAGGACGTCCCACAGGGCGATGCCGGCGGCTTGCAGGGCTTGCAGGCGGTGGGGGTAGTCCAGGGCGGGATCGAAGCCCAGGACCTGCGCGGCGATGGGCCAGAATGCGTTGCGGGGGTGGGCGTAGTAGCGGACTTGCGCAAGCGACGCCACGCCGGGCATGGAGCCCAGGACCAGCACCCGTGAATGGGGGGTTGCGACAGGGGCAAAGCCCCAGACGTGATTGTTGCGCCCTTCCTGGGCAGTGTCCGCTCGTAGTTCCATCGGGCAAGGATACGACAGACGGCAGCGGGCGGAATGGGATGGGGGCATCGTCCGATCTATGGAACAGTGCTTATCAATAGGGGGGACTACCGAAACCAGCGTTCCGCCCTTATCTTTAACCCTATGACGAACGACCCCGCAGGGGTCGCGCAATAGGAATAGACGCCATGAAGAAGATCCTCGGTTTGCACGCTGCTCCCCGCCCCCACTGGGTGGGCGACGGCTTCCCGGTGCGCTCGATGTTCTCCTACAACGACAAAGGCAAGAACGTCAGCCCGTTCCTGCTGCTGGACTACGCCGGCCCGGCCAAGTTCGAGCCGGCCGACCATCCGCGCGGCGTCGGCCAGCACCCCCATCGCGGCTTTGAGACCGTGACCATCGTCTACAGCGGCGAGGTCGAGCACCGCGACTCCACCGGCAACGGCGGCGTCATCGGTCCCGGCGACGTGCAATGGATGACGGCGGCCTCGGGCATTCTGCATGAGGAATTCCATTCCCCCGCGTTCACCCGGTCGGGTGGCGAGCTGGAGATGGTGCAGCTGTGGGTCAACCTGCCTGCCCGCGACAAGACCGCGCCGGCGGGGTACCAGGGCATCCTCAATGCGGACATCCCCGTGGTGGCGCTGCCGGACGATGCGGGTTCGCTGCGCGTGATCGCGGGCAACTTCGCGGGCCAGGCCGGTCCGGCGCGCACCTTCACGCCCATGGACGTGTGGGACGTGCGGCTGAATGCGGGCAAGACCGCGACGTTTCCCGTCGCCGCGGGCCGCAACAGCATGCTGGTGGTGCTGCGCGGCACGGTGCTGGTCAACGGCGAGTCCGTCGCCCGCGACGCGCATCTGGCGCTGTTCTCGCAGGACGGGGAAGACATCACGGTCGAAGCCAACAACGACGCCGTGTTCCTGGTCCTGAGCGGCGAGCCGATCGATGAGCCGGTGGTGGGATACGGTCCGTTCGTGATGAACTCGCAAGCGGAAATCGTCGAAGCCATCCAGGATTTCAACGCCGGCCGCTACGGGAAGATGCACTGACGCCACGGGGCGGGCGCCGTCTGCCCGCCCCAAGCCTTAACTCCTTCATTTGACGGCGATTAAGCCGTGCGCGAAAAACCGTGGCCCTGGCCGCGGTTTTTCGCATTCCGCGGATAGGCAGTGCAGGAAACGGCCAGGCTCCCCCGGCGCGGGACGGGTTTTCCACCAGTCCGCCCCGCCCTGCGCAGCTTTACTATCGAACCCTTCCAGGCTCCCACGCGGGAGGAAACCCCTGCCATGATCAATCCGACGCCGTCCGCCACCAGCACTACCTGGCCGCCCGCCGCGCCGCGCATCGAATCCGTCCTGGGGCTGCCGGCGCAGCAGTTGTTCGCCTCCGGCGATCTGGATGAAGCCCGCTCCATGGTCGGCCGGGTCATGCGGCCGCATCAGTTGGGCGTGGTGGGCGCGATGCAGCGCCTGGATGCCCGCATGCATCACCAGCCGCTGGGCGATGTCTCGTTGAACCGGTTGCGCTACGGCGCCAATGTCGAGATCCGACCCGGCCCGCTCGAGGACTTCTTCCTGGTGCAGATGCCGCTGGCGGGATCGGCCCGCATCAGCAGCGGCCCGCAGCAAGTGGACTCCACGCCAGACGTCGCGTCCGTGGTCAGCCCGGACGACGACCTGGCGATGCGCTGGAGCGACGACAGCGATCAGTTCATGCTTCGCGTGGGCCGTTCCCTGCTCGAGCGCACGCTGATGGGCCAACTGGGCTGTACGCTGGATCGGCCGCTGCGCTTCCAGCTGGGATTCCGCTGGCGCGATTGCCCGGCCTGGCGCTGCCTCATGACGTATCTGCTGGACTGTTCGTCGCAGCACGCGGACCTGGCCACGCACAAGTTGATCGTGCACCAGATGGAACAACTGGTCGCGGCCACCCTGCTGTCGGCCCATCCTCACAACTACACCTGCGTGCCGCCCGGCCGCCGCGCCGCGGTGCTGCCGCGCCACGTGCGCAGCGTGCAGGACTATCTGCAAGCCCACGCGCACGAACCCGTCAGCGCCGAACAACTGGCCCGCATCGCCGGCGTCAGCGTGCGCAGCCTGTATGCGGGGTTCAAGGAATTCCTGGACGTGAGCCCCATGCACTACCTGCGCGACCTGCGCATGGAGCGCGCCCGCGCCGAACTGCTGTCGGGCGAAAGCCACAACATCGCCGCCGTAGCCCTGCGCTGGGGCTTCGCGCACATGGGCCGCTTCAGCGCCGGGTACAAGGCGCGGTACGGCGAAAGCCCCAGCCAGAGCTTGCGCCGTTGCGGGTGAGAACACGCCTAAGAGAAAAAGGTCCAGCACGACGGGGCCGCGCTGGACTGGGGTCGTGCCAGGGCGCCCCCTCCTGCTTTAAAACGGGATCGCCAGCTTCACATACAGCTGCGAGCCTTCTGGCCGGTTCTTCACCTTGAATTCCTGCTGCCATTTAGCGGTGAACAGCCAGCCCTTGTCGTTCAGGTAGCGCACCGACGGGCCGACCCCGAACGCGCGCGCCCGACCTGCGGCGCTGTTCGGTCCGCTGTCGTCTGTCACTTGCTGGAAGGCGTGGCCGCCTACCCCCAGCACCCAGCCCTTGCCCACGCCCCAGCCCAAGGCGTAGTCGGCATGGATCGCCTGCCCCGAACGGGTGTCCGTGGCGGAGTTGCGGAAGTTGAAGTCGTACATCAGCTTCAGGTCGGCGTTGAAGCCGTCCGGGCTGATGCGGCTAAGCGCGAACACGGGTTGCGCGGTCCAGTAGTTCTTGCCCAGGCTGGACGGGTCCTTGCGGTCGTACTCGCCGGTGGGCGCATACATGTCCAGTCCGACCACGTAATGCAGCGTCGGCGACACGTGATAGCCCAGCGCCACGCCCAGCGTCATGTCGCCCAGGCCGGTGCTGCGGTAGCGTTCGCCGGCCGCCTTGAACGTGACGTCCAGGAGCGGCGCGATCGCGTGGAAGGCCAGTTGCCCGCCCATCACCTGCTGCTCGGTCACCCAGATCAGGCGCGGCGCCAGCACGTTGACGTCGACCTTGAAGCCCGGCACCGGCACCCGCTCGCCATCGTTGCCACGCAAGGTGTCGTAGCGCGCCCCGCCGCCGTAGACCAGCATGTGCACGCCGGGCGGCGGCAACGCGCCCGACATGAAGTTCTCGAGGCCGTCGGGGTAGATGCCCAGCCCGCCGCCTTCGGTGGCCTGGGCCGCCGTGCCTGCCAGCGCCAAAGCCACGGCACAGGCCAGCCGCCGGCGTTCAAGGTGTCTGCTCATGTTCCGCTCCTGCCCCCACGGGGCGCCAGATGTTGCGCGACGAGATAGCCGGAGCCGCCGCCCAGGCCGGGGCCTGGATGAGTGGCGGCGCCGATGTGGAAAAGGTTGGAGAGCGGCGTCCGATGCGCGCGCGCGCCCTGGCTGCCGGCAAAGGGCCGCAGCCAGAAGAATTGGTCGGGCGAGCACACGCCCGAATAGGGATCACCGCCCACCAGGTTGCAGTTCAGGGCTTCAAGGTCTGCCGGGCAATAGCTGCGGCGGCCAACGATGCGCTGCGCCAGCCCCGGCATGACCGGCTCCAGCCGCGCCTGCACGCGGTCGGCCACTGCCTCGCGCAGCGCGGCGTTCCAGCACCCGTCTTCGGGTGCCGCGATCTCGCCTGCCGCGTCGCCTTTGATGCGCACCGGCAGTTCCTGCATCTGCACCCACAGGATCCAGCCGCCTGCCGGGGCGCGTGACGGGTCCACCGCGACGGGCTGGCCGATGGCCAGCGTGGGGCGCGCCGGCAACAGGCCGTTGTTGGCTTCGGTCACCGATGCGCACACCTGCTCCATGCTCTCGGTCAGATGCACCAGCGGCACATGACGCAGTTCGGGGGTCAGCCAGTCCGGCGGCGCGTTCAGCGCGAAATGGATCTGCATGCCGCCGCGGCCGTAGCGGTAGCCGGCTGCGCGCTGGCGCACGGGTTCAGGCGCGTCGGGCAGTAGCTGGCCGTACAGTTGCCCGGGCGTCACGTTGCAGACCACCGCCTCGGCCGCGCGGTATTCGCGGCCACCTGCCATCACGCCGACCGCGCGGCGCCGCCGGCCGCCTCCTCGGGTCAGCACGCGTTCGACCGCGGTGCCGGTCAGCAATCGGCCGCCGTGCTGCTCGATCACTTTCGCCAACGCCTCCACCACGCCGCTGCCTCCGCCCTTGACCACCGGCATGCCGCCGGCCACGACGGCCGCGAAAGTCAGCTTGCCGATCAAGGCAGAGCACGCGTCGTCGGGGCCCAGCCCCGTATGCAGCACCCAGGGTGCGATCAGGGCGCGCGCCGCGTCCGACCGCAGTTCGCGTTCGGCCCATCGGCGAAACGGCTCCAGGGACGCCGCGGCAAAGGCGGCCAGGCCGTCCATGCCGCGCTTGCGCCATTCCTTGAACAGCAGCGTGAGCATGCCCGCGCCGTACGGATTCTGCCCCAGCATCCCGAACGTCAGCGCGGCGTCCTCGCCGAAAAGCCGTTGCGCCATGGCGGCAAATGCCGCGCCATCGCCCGGCGCCCAGTCGTCCAGCCGCCGCGCGCTGTCCTGGATGTCCTGCTTGAATGCCAGCCCCGAACCGTCGGGCCGCACCAGCCCGGTCGTGTAATCGCCTTGCAGGAATTCCAGGCCGGCTTCGGCCAACGCGGGCTTTAGCGCCGCATAGGCCGGGCTGCCCACAAACAGCGGATACCAGCACGACAGCACGTCGTGGTGGTAGCCCGGGAACAGTTCTTCGGTGCGGATGCATCCGCCCAACCGATCGTTGCGCTCCAGCACCAGCACCGACTTGCCGCGCTGCGCCAACAGCGCGGCGCACACCAGCGAATTCATCCCGCTGCCTACGATGACGACCTGCGCATCTGACTCTGTGGCCATGAATCACTCCAACGGGTAAGGCCGCTACGCGGCAGTCAGCGCCGTGAAGCGCCCGGCATGGAACACCAGCGGCGTCGCCGCCACGCTGGCCACGCGCAGCACGCGCCCGAACAGCAGCAGGTGGTCGCCCGCGGCGTTTTGCTGGTCGTTCGCGCACACCAGCGTGGCGACGGCGCCGGCGATCGCAGGCACGCCCTCCGGCACTTCATGCAGCGGCGTGCCGTCGAACTTGTCGGCCACCGCCGAACTGGCGAATCGCATCGCCAGCGCTTCCTGGCCGCAGGCCAGCACGCTGATGGTGAAGTGGCTGCAATCGCGGAACGCCGCCAGATTGGGCGAATGGTTCACCAGGCTCCACAGCACCAGCGGCGGATCCAGCGACAGCGAGGCGAACGAATTGATGGTCAGGCCGACCTTGCGGCCGTCCGGGCAACGCGTGGCCACGATGGCCACGCCGGTCGGATAGCTGCCCAGCACGCCACGCAGGACCTTGGGGTGCAGGTCGGTGCTGCCCCAGTCCAGCGGCGCCGTCATGCCGCCGCCCGCGCCGCCTTCGAGGCGATGAACGCTTCGCAGGCGAGTTCGTCGCGCCACCACGGGAAGAACGACGGGGGATGGTTGAACCCATTGGCGACGGCGCTGGCCAGCGCCGGCGAATCCTCGGCCGCCTTCAACAACTTGAGCAGATGCGGCGCGGGCGGCATCAGCATCGAATTCGTCCATTCCACCACTGCGCCGCCGTAGTCCCAGAAGCGTTCGAAGGTCTGCTGCATCCATTCGGCCGTAAAGGCGGCGTCGCCATGCGCCAGGATCGCCTCCAGATACACGGCGCAAGCCTTGGTCGCGTTGTTGGAGCCTTGTCCGGTGATGGGATCGTTGGTCACCACGGCGTCGCCCAGGCCGAACACCAGACGGCCCGACGGCAAGGTCATCACCGGCTTGCGCACCGTGGGCGCGAAACTGCCGGCCAGGATGCCGTTGGCGTCCGTCAGCTCTACTGCCTTGCAGCGGTCGGCCTCCCAGGGCAGGTAGGTGCGCAAGATATCCAGGCTCTGCGCCAGGTGCGCCTGCGGCGACTTGATGTCGCGCCAGCAATCCATCGGGCCGCCGGGGATCCCTTCGAACACCATGATTTCGCAGGGGCCGCCCGTCGTCAGCGCCGGGAACACGAAGTATTCGCCTACGCCGGGAATCAGGTTGAAAGCGACCCGCGAGTAGTCGGGCGCCGGGCGCATGCCGGCGACGTAAGTCAGCGCCAGCGCGCGCTGCGGCCGATCGAATTGCGACCGTTGCGCATCCCGCTCGAACAGCTTGACGACATCGCCCTTGCCCGCGGCCAGCAGCACCAGGTCATGCGATGCGGCCAGCAGTTCCAGCTCGCCCACGCCGCCGTCCTGGATCAGCAGCCTGCCGCCGCGGGCCTCGAACCGTTCCATCCAGGCCGGCATCTTGATGCGCTGGTCCACCGCCTGCGCGGAATGGTCCAGGCGCGCGGCCCAGTCGATCAGTTTATGCCCGGGCTGCTCGGGATGCGGCACCGCCAGCCCGATGCCGTCGACGGTCGGACAGTCGGCCTCCCATTGGTTCAGGCCCAGGTCGCGTTCGATCTGCAACGAGGCATCGAACATGCATTGGCTGGACATCACTTTGCCGTTGCGGATGTTGTCCGGGTCGCGATTCGTGACCACGGTGACCTCGTACCCTTTGTCCAACAACCCCAACGCCAGGGGCAGTCCGGCCTGGCCGCCGCCCACGATCGCGATTCGACGCATCATCCCTCTCCTTTCGTTTGCATTGCCCGCCGCCCTTGCCGCGGGCCTGTTCATGGCCCGTTACTGCGCCAGACGGGGAATCGCCGGCCGCGCCTGCTCCGGCCCCATGGCGGAGTAGCCGCCATCCACCGCGTAATCGGCGCCGGTGACAAAACTGGCGTGGTCCGACAGCAGGAACGCGACCACCTCGGCCACTTCGGCCGGATCGCCGGCGCGCCCCAGCAAGTGGTAATCGGCGGCCACGCGATCGGTCTTGGCGCGGTCGCCTTGCGTCAGTTCGTCCATCACGCGCGACCACGTCCAGCCCGGTGATACGGAATTGACGCGGATGCGGTCAGCGGCGTAGTCCATGGCCAGGCTGCGCGTGACCTGCAGCAGCGCCGCCTTGGACACCGGATACAGCCAGCGGCCGGTCTGCGCGACGCGCGACGAGATGCTGGTGAAGTTGACGATGGCGCCGCCGCCGGCGGCCAGCAGATGGGGATGGACGGCGCGGGCGGCCATCACGGCGCTCACGACGTTGATGTCCAGCGCCCGCAGCCAATCGGCGCGGCCGGAGGCGGCGCCGTCGTCCAGGTAGGTCGCGGCCAGGTTGACCAGATAATCGATGCGGCCAAAGTGGGACGCGGCCTCGGCCACGCCACGCGCCAACTGCGTGTCGTCCGAGATGTCCACTTGCCAGAAGCGCGTGGCGGCCTTGTCCGCCCCGGCCACGCGTTCGCCATTGGCGGCGTCGATGTCGAACAGCGCCACGCGCACGCCCTTGTCGCGCAGCGACTGAACCACGCCCGCGCCGATCAGCGTGGCGCCGCCGGTCACGATGGCAACCTTGTTTTGCAGACCCTTCATCGCATCACCTCCGCATTGCTGACTGAGTGAGGCGAATACTGATGCCGCGCCGCGTGGCGGGCGTAGCCGGATCCGGCAGCCGCTATCCGCGGACTGCGCTTATTCGAGGAAATGGGGATGCAGGCTGGACACGATGGCCGGAATTCGCAGCCGCTGTCCGTTTTCTGCCAAGGCGCCGCCCGTGGCGGCAGCGCCCGATGCGCACCGCGCTAGCCGGTGCGCCGCCAGACGCTGGCCAGCCAGGGCTGCTGATCGCGCGGCAGTCCTTCCGGGCGGTAGTAGTGTTCCAGCGCGTCGAAGCCGGCGTCCTCCAGCAGGCTGCGCCAGCCGTCCAGATCGTGGTAGACGCCATAGCGTCCACGGTTCCATCCTTCCTGATTGCCGCCGCGCGGGTTCGAGCTGAACAGCACGCCGCCCGGTTTCAGCGCCGCGCGCAGCGCGCGCAACACCTGGGGCAGCTCCTGGCCGGGCACATGAAACAGCACGGCATTGGCAAAGATGCCGTCAAAGCGTTCGGCGGGCAACGCCAGTTTCAGGAAATCCTGGTGCCAGACTTCGCAGCCACTGGCGGCGCGCGCCATGGCGACAAAGCTGGGCGTGCCGTCCAGCCCCACCGGCCGATGGCCCAGCGCGACGAAGGTCTTCAAGTCGCGGCCGGGTCCGCATCCCAGGTCCAGGATGTCGTAGGGCGGCTCGCCCTGGATATGCCGCAACAACGCGGCGATGTTCTGGCTGACATCGTGGTCGCGCGTGCCGGCCTCGAACGATTCCGCGTTCTCTTCATAGTGCGCGAGCGTCAGCGCGCTGATCTTCGCAAGGTCTTCCGGGTCCAGTTTCATGAAGCCATTGTGCCTCGTTCCGCCATGCCCCGCAGTTCGATCTGCGCACGCGCCCGGCAAGCGGCCTGCTGCAACCGTTCCACCAGCACCGCCCGCGGCGGCAAGGCGGTCAGATACTCCGCCACGTGTATGCCTGACTTGTCCAGTTCCAAGAGCTCGATTTGTTCGGACTTCTTGCCCGCGCAAAGGATGATGCCGAGCGGCGCGGCTTCCTCGGGCTCGCGCTCGAATTTATCCAGCCACCGCAGGTAAAGCTCCATCTGGCCTTTGTAGGCCGCCTTGAACTCATCCACCTTCAACTCCACCGCCACCAACCGGCGCAACTTGCGGTTGTAGAACAGCAGGTCAAGGTAAAAATCCTCGTCGTCGATCTGGATGCGCTTTTGCCGGGCCACAAAGGTAAAACCCGCGCCCAGTTCAAGCAGGAAGGATTCCATGTCGCGAATGATGGCCGCTTCCAGGTCGCTTTCCTGCCAGGTGTCGCGCAGTTCTAAAAAGTCGAGAATATAGGGATCGCGCATCACCAGACTGGGCGACATCCGCTGCGCATTGCGCAGGGATTCCAATTCCTGTGCAACCAGTCTGTCCGGTTGACGAGACAATGCGGTGCGCTCGTAGAGCATTGAGCCGATCCGCTCGCGCAGCGTTCTGACGCTCCAGCGGTCGGCGCTGGCTATCTGCGCGTAAAAGTCTCGCTGAAGGGGATCTTTTAAAGGGATCAGCGCGATAAAGTGCGTCCAGCTCAATTGTCGTATCAGTGATACGACAATCTTTTCATCTGGGAAAGCGACCGCAAACTGCACCATGCGGCGCAGGTTTTTCACGGCGAAGCCGACTCCGTAGCGTTTGACCAATTGCGCCGCCAGCGCCGCGAGCAGTCCCACCCCATAGTCAGCCCGCCGCCCCGCCAGAACTTGCGTATGAATGCGATGGCCGATGCGCCAGTAGAGCATTGTCAGTTCACTGTTGACCGCAGACGCCGCGCGCTGGCGAGCCGCTTCGATCATCGCCTTGATATCGCCAAGCAACGCTGCGGATTCCGCAAGCGGTGAGCCCGCTGCCATGTCCACGGTCTGCGTCGACGCTTCTGCCGCATCGCCCACGACTCGTTCCCGCTTCGGTTTCGCCACAATGACTCCTCAAATACCCCGCTGGCTCGCAATGCCCCGGGGAAAAGTCATCATGAAATAGAAAAGCCCGCGTGCCTATGCAGCACGCGGGCTTTTCAGACGCAGTCAGCGATCAGGCTGCCAGGCGCCCTTCGATCTTGGCCTTGGTGGCCGGCAGGTCTTCAGGCAGGCCCTGGGCCAGTTGGCCGAAGAGCTCGTGGTGCAGCGCCAGTTCCTCGCGCCAGGCGGCAGCGTCCACCGACATGACCTGGTCGAACTTGTCCGGCGTGAATTCCAGACCCGTCCAATCGATGTCCTGATAGCTGGGCGATACGCCAAACACCTGGTCCACGCCCTTGGACTGGCCGTCGATGCGGCCCAGCATCCAGCGCAGCACGCGCATGTTCTCGCCGAAACCCGGCCAGACGAACTTGCCGTCCGGGCCCTTGCGGAACCAGTTGACGCAATAGATGCGCGGCAAGGTGGCGCCGGTGGCTTCCAGTTGCTTGCCCAGCTTCAGCCAGTGGTTGAAGTAGTCGCTCATGTTGTAGCCGCAGAACGGCAGCATGGCGAACGGGTCGCGGCGCACCACGCCCTGCTGCCCGACGGCGGCGGCGGTGGTCTCCGAACCCATGGTCGCGGCCATGTAGACGCCTTCGACCCAGTTGCGCGCCTCGGTTACCAGCGGCACCGTGGTGGAGCGGCGGCCGCCGAAGATGAAGGCGTCGATGACCACGCCTTCCGGGTTTTCCCATTCCGGATCGATGGACGGGCACTGCGCGGCCGGCGCGGTGAAGCGCGCGTTCGGGTGCGCGGCCTT
>Ga0160502_100822_pt1 | contig 11093 bp, 6 predicted proteins | sample DIDnMG_14_FD_108237 | JGI IMG/M metagenome (GOLD analysis project Ga0160502, IMG submission 108237) | Enriched soil microbial communities from UW Madison campus, WI, USA - DID2933_E24_Xylan MG | ecosystem: Environmental > Terrestrial > Soil > Unclassified | place: USA: Madison, Wisconsin... | reverse complement strand
TCCGAAAGTCATCTCTAACCAAACGATTTCTCTTTTGGCTACATCCAACACTCCAAAAACCAAACCTTTGGCAACATTCTGCGTCACACGAACCTGATGATCTACACACGACGGATCGTATGCTACACCAGTTTTCTCCGAAATTTTCATCGGGTGTTTGCTGTTCATCCAACCTACAACTAGATTTGGCGTAATACTTCCGTTGCTGTAGGCATTGCAAGTAAAAGTTACAAATTTCGCTTTGGCTTTCGCCAATTCGTCGATGTTGATGTTGATATATTCGGCAGTTCCAATTTTATTCGGAATGCTTCGGATATCTCCACTATGCTGACAACCTGTAGTCGTCAATCGGCTAAAAGAACAAATATCGGCTTTATCTTCATAAGCGATATGACAGCTCAAATCCATATCTAAATGCTGTGCTGGCAAATCTTTACCCCATTGCATAAACAATCGCACTTCGTTTCCTTCAACCGGGAAACGTGTTCCCATTAAAGCAACTGGCAAATCCTGAACGGTTTCGCTTCGGTCTCCAATAGAAACCGGAATGTTAAACAATTGCGGATCGATATAGATTGTTTTGTTGGTGTTAGCAATTTTTGCAAATCGTTTTTTCATGGCCAAAAGACATAATTCTTCGATTTGATTTTTCATCGCTTCCAACTGAGCATCATCATACAACTTCAATAAAGCGTTGGCTTCAATTCGTTTATTTGTTCCGCCCAAAGGTTTCACACTTCTCTGCATGTTTTTATCAAAATAATTTTGAGCATACATATTCAACGTAAACACCAATCGAGCTGGAACTTTATCGATGATTTCTTCAAAATGAGCAATAGTTTCATTAGCTCCAAACCATAACATGTTCGAGAATAACGAACGTGCAAATAATCCTGGACGCTGTTTTAATAACGCAAATGTTTTATCAGCATCAAATTTCAATCTTGAAGCATTCACTTCACTTTGCCAAACATCATAAACCTTATTGTAAAATACATCCATTAAAGCAATTAATTTCTCAAACCCTTTTCTTTTGCTGTATTCTGCCAAACGCAACGCTCGGATAAAACGAACCCACATTCCTCTTTTTGAATTCATGGTCTCGCACATCGTTTCAACGTCCATATCAATATTATTCAGCCAGTTTGCCACCATTAAACATTCTTTTCGGGAATATTTAAGTTTCAAATCTTTTTGAGATGCAATTCTTGCCTGAACGCTTGTATCTAAAACATTATAGAAGTGCTGTGCATTTTTTGATGTTCTTTTGATAATCGTTTTTGGCTCAATAATTTGAAGCATTCCTGTGTTTTTATACCACAAGTATCGTAAGATATCTGTTGGCGTTTTCAAAAACTGAGACGCTTCATCTTCTTTACCATTTTCAATCAAAAGATCAATCACCAGCATTAAAGTTTCCTTCATTGCCACTTCAGCTTTTGGTAAAGGCAAATACTGCATCGCCATTTTTAAACTATCTACCTGAGTAGCGTCTAAAGCGGTTTTAGATTGTAATAATGATATGTAGAAATCATTTAAATCTTTTTCTGTCCACAATTCAAGCATTTTCAATTTACTTCCTTGTCCGATATTTTCGAGTTTTCCGAATTCAAACGGAGTTCCGCAGAACGGGCAACCGTTGTATCTCTCTAATGGAAAAGTATTATCTGGGATAATATGTCCGCATTGTAAAGTTGTTCCGTTTTTTACACCTAAAACATTCCAGAAATAGGTTAAAATATGATCTACAACAGATTCTCCTGTTGGAATATTCCATTCTTTCACCAATGGCGTCCAGTTTTTATCAGTTCCTAAAACTTCTTTCAGCACTTCTAAAACCTCGATTTTATAATTCGGGCTCACATTGTTTAAAGCATGTAATAATGATTCTGAAAATGTAAATCCAAGTTTTGAAAGATTCGCTAACAAAACTGAAGTTGTTCCTGATAAATTTTTAACGTCATTCGTAATCATTTCTGATGGAATGAAAATAGCATTTTGACGTAAACTGATTTTTAATAATTCTTTTGTTTTCATTTTTTTTTAATTTTTAAAATTTAGATAATTGTGCTTCTAGTTCTACCCAAAAGATTTTGAAGTAAGAAACACTTGACCTGAAATTTGACGATAATTGATTAACTGAGTTTATCTGGCGGGTTTCCCCGAGAAGTAAGTTAATCTTGACCCTCGTTTTTTATTAATGATGATTCTAAAACTTTGTTCGGATTCGAACCGAAAGTAGCCGTGTTCTGAAGTAAGTTTTAATTGACCATTAATTGTGAAGCAGATGGGATTCGAACCCACGACCCGGACATTAAAAGTGTACGAAGTAAGTTTTGATTGACCTTTGATGGATAATTTCAAAACTACCTGCTCTAACCGCTGAGCTACTGCCTCATAATAATTAAATAAAAAGGTAATGGTATAAGTGTTTACATTGGAAAGTGTTTTCGAAGTAACTCAAACTTGACCTGTTTTATTCTTTTTTTTTATTTCTATGAACGTTTGTTTTTTATTTCTGAACAAAGATTTCAAAAGTAGTGCGCAGTCATTTTGCGTAGTAAAAAATTTTGTTTCATTTATTAGAAATACTATTTGTTTTATTTCTTGAGCAAAGATTTCAGAACTACTACGCAATTATTTTGCGCAGTAAAAAAAGAATTTTAAATTTGAGTAAAAAACAAGATGAATTTAAAAGAAATTTATTCTGAATTACTTCTGAATATTGGTTTTTCAGCAAATGAAATTCAGCAAAACTGGTTGGATTTAGAAAAGGCATATTCAACAAAATCAAGGCATTATCATAATCTTACGCATTTAAAAGAAATGATTGACAGTTTTGAAATTTATAAAGACAAACTTCAAAATCCGAATGAAATATTATTTTCTATTTTTTATCATGATTTTGTGTATTCGGCTTCCAAAAAAGATAACGAACTCAAAAGTGCCGAATATGCTATGTCTATTTTTACCGATATTAAACCCGATAGGTTTTTAAAACCTGTCGGGTTTGCGGAATTTGATCGTCAATTAGTTTTTGATGCGATCTGCGCTACACAGCAACATCAACATAATTCTATTGAAGATATTAATTGGTTAATCGATTTTGATTTGAAAATCCTCGCTAAAGATTGGGATGATTATAAAATCTATTTCGAACAGATTAGAAAAGAATATCGCATTTATCCTGATTTTCTATACAAACCCGGACGCGCGAAAGCGTTGAAGCATTTTTTGGAGAATGAATTTATTTTTCAGACTGATGAGTTTAGGAATTTGTATGAAGAGAAAGCTCGAGCTAATATTGAAAGAGAAATAGAGTTATTAAGCTAAAAATTGAATCTCGCAAAGACGCAAAGACGCAAAGTTTTTTTGTTCCACGCAGATTTTACAGATTTGAGCAGATCTAAAAAGATTTTTATTTTTTAAATAATCTGCTGAATCTGCCTAAATCATTTTTAATCTGCGTGAAACAAATCTTAATAATCATTGAATTAAAAACCTTTGCATCTTAGCGACTTTGCGAGCAAAAACAACACATAGTATGTCACAAAACAAAAACGCCTTAATACGATACAAAACCATTGATAAATGCCTTCAGAATAAATACAGACAATGGACATTAAAAGATTTAATCGAAGAATGTTCTGAAGCATTATTTGAATACGAAGGACGCCAAAATCCAATCAGTAAGCGAACAATTCAGATGGATATTCAGCTGATGCGAAGTGAGAAATTGGGTTATAATGCACCAATCGTGGTTTACGATAAAAAGTATTATAAATATGAAGACGAAGATTTTTCGATAACCGATATTCCGCTGACGGAAACCGATATGAATGTTTTGACGGAAACGGTTTCGATGTTGAAGCAATTTAAAGATTTCTCTTTATTTAATGATGTTTCGGATATTTTACAGCGATTGGAGGATAAAATCTACGCCGAAAAATCGCATACCAAACCTGTCATTTATTTGGATAAAAATGAGAAACTAAAAGGACTTCATTATTTGGACGAAATATATCAGGCCATTATAAAGAAAATGGTTCTGATAATTACTTATAAATCTTTTAAATCCACTGAAGAAACGAAATTCCATTTTCATCCTTTTATATTAAAAGAATTCAATAACCGCTGGTTTTTGATCGGAAAGAAAAAAGCATCACAACCAATCACCAATTTGGCATTAGATAGAATCATTTCTATTGATTACGATTTTAATCATCCATACTTAGAAGAAGATTTTGACGCTGACATTTATTATAAAGATGTAATTGGAGTTACGGTCAATTCGGGATTAAAAGCAAGACGAATTGAATTATGGGTCGATGCTTCGAATGCGCCCTATGTACTCACAAAACCTTTGCATACCTCTCAGCGTTTAATCAAGGAAAATGAAGATGGGAGTGTTATTATACATATATATGTAATACCCAATTACGAAATGGAACGGCTTTTATTAGGTTTTGGAAGCTGTTTGGAAATTTTAAGACCTGAAGGTCTGAGAAATCGTATGAAAAAGATACTTCAAGACGCTATTTCCCGCTATGATTCAGAACAACCAACTGAATTAAATTCATAATTTTTTACAGAATACAGAATTAAATGTGTTTTAAAAACTAAAAAAGGATTTTTACAGCATCAAAAATGTTAAAATCTAAAAAAAGAATAGTATATTACACTTAAAATAAACAACCAAAACCCTCTAAATCAGGGATATTTTATAACTAACCAAAAATTTATTAAAAAATTATATGCATGCATAGTATTTTTTAATTATATTTGAAATCGATATAGTTACCTATGAAAGACAAAACGATAGATTATATTTTAAGAGCGACATGGCAGGCTGTTTCAAGAATGTATAATGAAGAAGCTGCTAAATATGACGCAACAATGGCGACAGGATTTGCTCTTTTAAGTATGGACAAGGAAGAAGGAACTCCATCAACAGCTCTTGGCCCTAGAATGGGTATGGAAGCGACAAGCTTAACAAGAACCTTAAAATCTATGGAAGAAAAAGGTTTAATTGTTCGCAAAAAGAATCCAAGTGACGGCAGAGGTGTTTTGATCTATCTGACCGATTTTGGAAAAGAAAAAAGAGATTTATCTAAAAATACAGTTCTAAAGTTTAATGAAACCGTTAGAAAACATGTTTCGGAAGAAAAACTGAATCATTTTATCGAGGTTTCTGAAATTATCAACGAACTGATTCACGATAAAAACATATTTAATCAAACAGAAAACACAGAAAAAGAATAACATTCTTTTCCTCCTACAAACAAATAGTAACAAATTATGAAATCGCCCACAATAAAGTTTTTTCCAATTAATAAAAAGGCGATAACATATTTGACCAATAGAAAATAAAATTAACAAATATGAAACGCACAATTAAAAAAGTTGCTGTAATTGGATCCGGAATTATGGGTTCAGGTATAGCTTGTCATTTTGCTAACATTGGTGTCGAAGTTTTACTTCTGGACATTGTACCGCGTGAACTGACCGAAGCTGAAGCTAAAAAAGGATTAACACTTGAAAGTAAAGCCGTTCGCAACCGTGTGGTAAACGAACATTTGGCGAATTCATTAAAATCAAAACCATCACCTATTTACAGTCAGAAATTCGCAAATAGAATTACGACTGGAAATACAACTGATGATATGGCAAAAATTGCCAATGTTGATTGGATTATCGAAGTTGTTGTTGAGCGTTTAGACATTAAGAAATTAGTTTTTGAACAAATCGAGAAATTCCGTAAACCGGGAACTTTGGTTACTTCTAACACTTCTGGTATTCCAATTCATTTTATGAGTGAAGGAAGAAGCGAAGATTTCCAACAGCACTTCTGCGGAACTCACTTTTTTAACCCTGCGCGTTACTTAAAATTATTTGAAATTATTCCTGGTCCAAAAACTTCAAGTGAAGTATTGGATTTCTTAAACGAATACGGATCTAAATTCTTAGGAAAAACTTCGGTTGTTGCTAAAGATACTCCGGCGTTTATTGGAAACAGAATTGGGATTTACGGAATCCAAAGTTTATTCCACTTGGTAAAAGAAATGGGATTAACTATTGAAGAAGTTGATAAATTGACTGGTCCTGTAATTGGTCGCCCAAAATCGGCTACTTTCCGTACCGTTGACGTTGTTGGATTGGATACTTTGGTACACGTTGCCAATGGTATTTACGAAAACTGCCCGAACGACGAACAACATGAATTGTTCAAACTTCCTGATTTCATCAACAAAATGATGGGAAATAATTGGTTAGGAAGTAAAACCGGACAAGGTTTTTATAAAAAAGTAGATAAAGATATTCTTTCTTTAGACTTAGATACATTAGAATACCGCGCTGCAAAAAAAGCAAATTTTGCTACTCTTGAACTAACAAAAACTATCGATAAACCAATCAATCGTTTTAAAGTTTTAGTAAAAGGTACAGACAAAGCGGGAGAATTCTACCGTAAGAGTTTCGCTGGAATGTTTGCTTATGTGTCAAACAGAGTTCCTGAAATCTCAGACGAATTATACAAAATTGACGATGCCATGAAAGCTGGTTTTGGATGGGAAAATGGTCCATTCGAAATCTGGGATGCAATTGGTGTTGCCAAAGGAATTGAAATCATGAAAGCTGAAGGTTTAGAGCCTGCTGCATGGGTTACTGAAATGTTGGCTTCTGGAAGCGATAGTTTCTATACTGTAAAAGAAGGAGCTACTTATTTCTATAACATTCCGACAAAATCACAAGTAAAAGTTCCTGGACAAGATTCATTCATTATCCTAAACAACATTCGCGAAAGCAAAAAAGTTTGGAGCAATAGTGGTGCAATCATTCAGGATTTAGGAGACGGAATCTTGAACTTAGAATTCCAATCTAAAATGAATACAATTGGTGGCGATGTACTTCAGGCTATCAATAAAGCAATCGACTTATCTGAAAAAGAATATCAAGGTTTAGTTATTGGAAACCAGGCAGCGAATTTCTCTGTTGGAGCTAATATCGGAATGATTTTCATGATGGCAGTTGAGCAGGAATACGACGAATTGAATATGGCAATCAAATTGTTCCAAGATACAATGATGCGTGTTCGTTACTCTTCTATTCCAGTTGTAGTGGCACCTCACGGAATGACTTTTGGAGGTGGATGCGAAATGAGCTTACATGCTGATAAAGTGGTTGCTGCTGCTGAAACCTACATGGGATTAGTTGAATTTGGGGTTGGAGTTATCCCTGGCGGTGGTGGTTCTAAAGAAATGACTTTAAGAGCTTCAGATTTATTCCGCAAAAACGACGTTGAATTGAACGTTCTTCAAGAGTACTTCTTGACAATCGCTATGGCAAAAGTATCTACTTCTGGTTATGAAGCTTTTGATACTGGACTTTTGCAGCATGGAAAAGATGTTATTGTAGTAAACAAAGATCGTCAGATTGCAGAAGCTAAAAAACATGCTTTGTTAATGGCAGAAGCTGGTTATACACAACCTATCAGAAGAACTGATGTGAAAGTATTAGGAAAACAAGCTCTTGGAATGTTCTTAGTTGGAACGGACCAAATGGAAGCTGGAAAATACATTTCTGAGCACGACAAGAAAATCGCTAACAAACTTGCTTACGTAATGGCTGGAGGTGATTTATCTGAAGCAACTTTAGTATCTGAACAATATTTATTAGATATCGAACGTGAAGCTTTCTTATCTCTATGTACTGAGAGAAAAACTTTAGAAAGAATTCAATATATGTTAACTAAAGGGAAACCGCTTCGTAACTAGAACAAAGTATCAAGAATTAAGTATTAAGAATTAAGAGCATGCATCAGTTTGAAAAGTTGAAAATTTGGCAAAAAGCGATGAATATCACAGAAGCTGTATATAGAGTTTGTGCATCATTGCCACAAGAAGAAAAATTTAATCTTACCAGTCAAATAAAAAGATGTGCAGTTTCAATTCCTTCAAATATCGCCGAAGGATCTGGAAGAAATTCTAAAAATGAATTTGTGCATTTTTTGGGAATAGCAAATGGTTCAACATTTGAATTGATAACGCAACTAATGATTTCTAAACGTCTTGAATTAATAGATGGTGAAAAAATTTCATCTATAGTGAATGAATTAATTGAAGTAAGCAATATGAATTTTGCACTTCAAAAATCTCTTAAAACCCAATAATTATAACGATTGGAAGTCTTAATACTTAATACTTCAATCTTAATACATATTATAAATGAAAACAGCATATATAGTAAAAGCATATAGAACAGCAGTTGGAAAAGCTCCAAAAGGTGTTTTTAGATTTAAAAGACCTGATGAATTAGCTGCAGAAACCATTCAGTTTATGATGGACGAACTGCCTGATTTTGACAAAAAACGTATCGATGACGTTATGGTAGGAAATGCCATGCCGGAAGCAGAACAAGGTCTTAACGTAGGACGTTTGATCTCTTTAATGGGATTAAAAGTAGAAGATGTTCCTGGAGTTACGGTTAACCGTTACTGTGCATCTGGATTAGAAACTATCGGAATGGCGACTGCTAAAATCCAATCAGGAATGGCAGATTGTATCATCGCTGGCGGTGCAGAAAGTATGAGTTACATTCCGATGGGAGGTTACAAACCAACTCCGGATTATAAAGTTGCTGCTGCAGGTCACGAAGATTACTACTGGGGAATGGGTTTAACTGCTGAAGCGGTTGCTAATCAATACAAAATCTCTAGAGAAGATCAGGATGAGTTTGCTTACAACTCTCACATCAAAGCATTAAAAGCACAGGCAGAAGGAAAATTTGACAAACAAATCGTTCCAATCACTGTTGAGCAGACTTTCATCAATGAAAATGGTAAAAAAGAAACAAAATCATACGTTGTAAATAAAGACGAAGGCCCAAGAGCAGGAACTTCTAAAGAAGCTTTAGCAGGTTTAAGACCAGTTTTTGCTGCTGACGGAAGTGTAACTGCTGGTAACTCTTCTCAAATGAGTGACGGTGCTGCATTCGTTTTAATCATGAGCGAAGAAATGGTAAAAGAATTAAACCTTGAGCCAATTGCACGTTTGGTAAACTTTGCTTCTTCTGGTGTTGAGCCAAGAATTATGGGTATTGGTCCTGTAAAAGCAATTCCGAAAGCTTTGAAACAAGCGGGATTAACTTTAAACGATATCGAATTAATTGAATTAAACGAGGCTTTTGCTTCACAAGCTTTAGCAGTTACTCGTGAATTAAATATTAACCCAGAAATCGTAAACGTAAACGGTGGAGCAATTTCTTTAGGACATCCTCTAGGTTGTACAGGAGCTAAACTTTCTGTTCAGTTATTTGACGAAATGAAACGCAGAGGTAATAAGTACGGAATCGTTTCTATGTGCGTAGGTACAGGACAAGGAAGCGCAGGGATTTACGAGGTATTATAGATTTTTTTAGAGGAAAGAAGCAAGAATAAAAACTTTTCATTTGGGATGAAATAGATATTTTTAGAAGAAATCATTTTAAATAGTAATAAAAAAACTTGCTATCTATTTTGATTTTTTCTTTCCTCATAAAACAGAAAAATTAAAAAACAAAATAATTGAATTTCAAAAGATGACCGCAGATTTCATAATCAAATTAGATTAAGATCTTGCTTCTTTCATCTATCAATCTAAAAAACAAAAAGTCATGAGCGACAAAACAAGAGGAGGTCAATTCCTAGTTAAAGAAACAAAATGTGAAGATATCTTTACTCCAGAAGATTTCTCAGAAGAGCAGTTAATGATGCGTGACTCTGTAAAAGAGTTCGTTGACAAAGAATTATGGGCACATAAAGATCGTTTTGAAAAGAAAGATTACGCTTATACAGAATCATCTATGCGTAAAGCTGGTGAACTTGGACTTCTTGGAGTTGCAGTTCCTGAAGAATACGGCGGATTAGGAATGGGATTCGTTTCTACAATGTTGGTTTGTGACTATATTTCTGGGGCAACTGGATCTTTCTCAACTGCTTTTGGTGCGCATACAGGAATTGGAACTATGCCAATTACCCTTTATGGTACAGAAGAACAAAAGAAAAAATACGTTCCGAAATTAGCTACTGGAGAATGGTTTGGAGCTTATTGCTTAACTGAACCAGGTGCAGGATCTGATGCTAACTCAGGAAAAACAAAAGCAGTTTTATCTGATGACGGAAAATACTACTCTATTACAGGACAAAAAATGTGGATTTCGAATGCAGGTTTCTGTAGTTTATTCATCGTTTTTGCTCGTATTGGAGATGATAAAAACATTACAGGTTTCATCGTTGAAAACGATCCGTCAAACGGAATTTCTATGAATGAAGAAGAGCATAAATTAGGAATCCGTGCTTCTTCTACTCGTCAGGTTTTCTTCAACGATACAAAAGTTCCAGTTGAAAACATGTTATCTGAAAGAGGAAACGGTTTCAAAATCGCAATGAATGCTTTAAATGTTGGTCGTATTAAATTGGCTGCGGCTTGTTTAGATGCTCAAAGAAGAGTTACTTCTGGAGCTGTAAAATATGCTAACGAAAGAATTCAATTCAATACTTCTATCTCATCTTTTGGAGCTATTCGTTCTAAATTAGCTGAAATGGCGACTAGCGCTTACGCTGGAGAAAGTGCTTCTTACCGTGCTGCAAAAGATATTGAAGACAGAATTGCTGCTCGTGAAGCAGAAGGAACAAGTCATCAGGAAGCTGAATTGAAAGGTGTTGAAGAATATGCTATCGAGTGTTCAATCTTGAAAGTAGCAGTTTCTGAAGACGTTCAAAACTGTTCTGACGAAGGTATTCAGGTTTTCGGTGGAATGGGATTCTCTGAAGATACTCCGATGGAAAGTGCTTGGAGAGATGCTCGTATTGCTCGTATCTACGAAGGTACAAACGAAATCAACAGAATGCTTTCTGTAGGTATGTTGATTAAAAAAGCAATGAAAGGTCACGTTGATTTACTTGGACCAGCAATGAAAGTTCAGGAAGAATTAATGGGAATTCCTTCTTTTGATACTCCAGATTTCTCAGAATTATTCTCAGAAGAAAAAGTAATCGTAGCTAACTTGAAAAAAGTTTTCTTAATGGTTGCTGGAAGTGCTGTTCAAAAATATGGTCC
>Ga0160502_100816_pt1 | contig 11211 bp, 12 predicted proteins | sample DIDnMG_14_FD_108237 | JGI IMG/M metagenome (GOLD analysis project Ga0160502, IMG submission 108237) | Enriched soil microbial communities from UW Madison campus, WI, USA - DID2933_E24_Xylan MG | ecosystem: Environmental > Terrestrial > Soil > Unclassified | place: USA: Madison, Wisconsin... | reverse complement strand
CATGCCGATGACGTTGGTGTAGAAATCAATAGAGCGCTGGAGATTGCCAACGCGCAACATCGTGTGGAGGAATCGCATAGGCACTATTTTGCCAGCAGGTTCTGAGTTGCAGGTGGGTGAAGTAATTTCTTGTACGTTTTTACAGTCATGCCTCCAAGAGCAGCTCGCTGAGCGACGTCCCCCCGGATTTGAGTAGCGTCTGACTCTGGAGTCCAATCCCGAAGACAGGAGATTGGACGTGAAAAAGAGATTGACAGAAGAACAGATCATTGGCTTCCTGCGAGAAGCGGAGTCTGGACTGCCAGTGGCAGAGCTGCGCCGCCGGCACGGTTTCTGCATGAGCGTCTCGGGCGCGAAACAGCTCAAGGAGCTAGAGCTTGAAAACGCCCGTATCAAGCGGCTGCTGGCCGAGTCCATGTTGGAGAACGAGGTGACGAAAGAAGCCTTGAGAAAAAAGTGGTGAGCGCACCTGCACGGCGCGAGGATGGGCTGTGGACTCAGCGAACGCCGCTCACTGCTCGTCATCGGCATGAGCGCCAGCACTTACCGTCACAAGCCCGCTGAAAGCCGAAACGGTGACGTGGTACGTCCCACACATCTTCGACGAAGTGGCGCTCAGCTTCCACCAGCACTGCCCGTTGGCCAGGTAGGCCAGGGCCCATATAGCCCATCTCGCGTCCCCCCATTTGCGTTGGGCTGGCCTGTCAGCGAGAACGGACCGCTACCCGGCTTGCAGATCGCACCGGTAGCGAGGTGCAAGTTACAGATGGCATTGGTGTTCCTGGTGCCGTGCGTGCTCTGGTTCAGCCCCATGGTCCAGCAGCTCATCCAGGCCCCGGCTTTGCCGATCAATGCGCAGGAACAGGATGGGGTGGCAATCGGCCATATTGGCGCCGATCACGAAAAAGACATCGGCTTGATCGAAATCCTTGTAGGAACCGGGGACATCTGGCCCGATACGTACAACGAAATAGCATCGGGGCCATGAGTGTCAAGGATGGTCTTGAGGCGCTGGACAGTCTTCGTAATGGCCCCGTCCATTTTGACCTGCACAGGATCGCGCTGACGGTCAATGCGCGCAAATGCGGTCTCCATCCGGCCAGACTCCCTTAAAGTCTGCGAGCTGCTGGAGTCCTTGGTGCACAGGCTGCCGAAGTTGGTCGGGAGGCTTTTGATGCCGATGACCTTGATCACCTTACCCTGGTCCACATGCAGATTCATACCGCAGCCAACGCCGCAGTAAGGGCACACAGAGGAGACTTCGGTGGCCATGTGCACTCAGTCCTTGAGCCAGACGATGCCATCGCGCAGCTCGATGGAGTAGACCGGCAAGATGGTGTCCGGTTCTTCCACGCAGGCGCCGGTGCGCAGCAGATAGTGGTGCTTGTAGATGGGCGAGGCGACGACAGGTTCGCCGCCCAGGTCGCCAACGATGCCGCGAGAGAGTACGTTGGCACCACTGTGGGGATCATGGTTCCCTATGGCGTAGAGGCTGCCGTCGGTCAGCCGAAAGACGGCCACCTGACGACGCCCGATGAGAGCGCAAACGCCCGTGTCGGGCCAGATGTCGTCGAAAGGGCCGATGCGGTGCCAGATGGCAGCAGAGGCTGCGCTCTTGTTGGCGGCTGAGCTCGTGGGTGCGGCGGTGCGCGTGGGTTCTGGCGCAATGGCGGTATCGTTCATGAGGTGCTCCTTAGGGGGTCAAACGCTGGCTTCGACCAACACCGGGATGCCTTTGAGGCGTGCGTGCTTTTCGGCTTGGGTAGCGGGTCGGATCTGGCCGCGTTCCTGAACGAATACCACGTTGTCGTCGCCTGCGTCGCTGTTGACGAAGGTACGCAGGCGCCGGACGACGGCAGGGTCGTCTACCGCTTTTTTCCATTCACAAGCGTAGGTGCCCACGACATGGGCCATTTGCGCCTCCAGCTCGGAGGCAAGACCCAGGCTGTCGTCGACCACAACGGCCCTGAGGTAGTCCAGGCCGCCTTCGAGGTTGTCGCGCCAGGTGCTGGTGCGCTGCAGCCGATCAGCGGTACGGATGTAGAACATCAGGAAGCGGTCGATCAGGCGTACCAACTGATCCTTGGAAAGGTCAGCTGCCAGCAGCTCGGCGTGGCGTGGTTTCATGCCACCGTTGCCGCAGACATAGAGGTTCCAGCCTTTTTCTGTGGCGATCACCCCCACGTCCTTGCCCTGTGCTTCGGCGCATTCGCGTGTGCAGCCGGAAACGCCGAACTTGATTTTGTGTGGCGAGCGAAGGCCCTTGTAGCGGTTCTCCAGCTCGATGGCCAGGCCAACGCTGTCGTCCACGCCATAGCGGCACCAGGTGGACCCTACGCAGCTCTTGACCGTACGCAGCGACTTGCCATAAGCATGGCCCGATTCGAAGCCTGCATCCACCAGCTCACGCCAGATCAGCGGCAGTTCGTGGACTTGGGCTCCGAACAGATCGATGCGTTGGCCGCCCGTGATCTTGGTATAGAGGCCGTAGTCCTTGGCGACCTTACCAATCACGATCAGTTGGTCAGGCGTGATCTCACCTGCGGGCACGCGTGGGACGATGGAATAAGTGCCGTCCTTCTGGATATTGCCCAGGAAGTAGTCGTTGCTATCCTGCAGCGGCGCACCGTTGCGGTCGAGAACGAAGTCGTTCCAGCAACTGGCCAGGATATTGGCCACCGTGGGCTTGCAGATGTCGCAGCCATGACCTTTGCCATGTTGCTGCAGCAATAGCGCGAAGGTTCGGATTTCGCCAACGCGCACCAAGTGATAAAGTTCCTGGCGCGAGTGCGGAAAATGCTCGCAAAGGTGGTTGTTGACAGCTACGCCTTGGCGCTTGAGCTCGGCCTTGAGTACCTGGGTAACCAGCGGCACGCAGCCGCCGCAGGAGGTCCCCGCCTTGGTGCAGGATTTAAGTTCGCCGATGGTTTGCACACCGCCAGCGATAGCTGAGCACAACTGCCCCTTGCTGACGTTGTTACACGAGCACAGTACCGCAGCGTCAGGCAGGGCGTCCACGCCGAGGCCTGGTTTGGCCGCGCCGTCGCTGGTTGGCAGGATGAGCTGGCCGGGTGCATCGGGCAACTCCATATTGTTGAGCGCCATCTGCAGAAGCGTGCCGTACTCTGCGGCATCCCCCACCAGCACGGCGCCCAGCAGGCGCTTGCCGTCTTCGCTGACAACGATTTTCTTATAGATCTGCTGCAGCTCGTCGGTGTAGTTAAAGCTGCGACTACCCGGCGTCTTGCCAAGTGCGTCCCCGATGCTGGCTACGTCCACACCCATGAGCTTGAGTTTGGTGCTCATGTCGGCGCCCGTGAACGTGGCATCGGCCTGTCCTGCCAAGTGAGCTGCGGCAACGCGGGCCATATCGTAGCCTGGCGCGACCAAACCGAAGACCTGCTCATTCCAGGCCGCGCATTCACCGATGGCATAGATGCCGTGATCGCTGGTGCGACAGTGGTCGTCAATGACCATGCCTCCGCGCGGACCGATGGCCAACATGCATTGACGTGCCAGTTCGTCGCGCGGCCGGATGCCGGCCGAGAACACGATCATGTCGGTTTCGAGATAAGTTCCATCGGCGAACACCATGCGATGGCGCGCCGTGGCGCCATCGGTGATCTCAACAGTGTTGCGGCTGGTGTGAGCCTGCACGCCCAGCGATTCGATCTTGGTGCGCAGCACGCGACCGCCGCCTTCGTCCACTTGGACCATCATCAGGCGTGGTGCGAACTCCACGACATGGGTTTGCAGCCCCATGTCGCGCAAGGCCTTGGCACATTCCAGCCCCAGCAGCCCGCCGCCCACCACTACGCCGCTTTGGGACTTGGCCCCCGAGGCCTGCATGGCTTCGAGGTCCTCGATGGTTCGGTAGACAAAGCAGTGAGGGCGGTCGCGTCCCGGCACACCTGGTACAAAGGGTGAGGAGCCCGTTGCAAGCACCAGCTTGTCGAAGGCCAGTACTTCACCATTGGTCAGTTGCAGCGTACGATCGCGCCGCTCGATGGAGGCAACGCGGGCATTGAGGCGCAGCGTCAGGCCCGGGCGGTCGTAGAAGCCCTCTGGGACCAGGGACAGATCGTCGGCGCTGCGGCCACTGAAGAACTCCGACAGGTGGACACGGTCGTATGCCGGGCGCGGCTCCTCACCAAGTACCGTCACTTCCCATCCTGCTGCGCAAAGGTCGGGAAATTGTTCGGTTAGAGCTTCGACATAGCGTTGGCCCACCATGCCGTTACCAACAACGATGAGCTTTCGTGGTGTTTTATGAATCGCGTGGGGCATGCGATATCCCTTCGTCGGAGGGGAGTGAAGCGAGTTACGCTCCCTCTCACGGTTAAAAAACAAAAAAGGCGCTTGCGCCATGACCTAGCCACCTTTGGCCAGGTATGTCGCAAACGCCGTTGTCCTCAACTGTCGGAGCTACATTGCCCAGACCGTTGCTATGAGTAGAGCATTTTTTATGCCAATCGTTTTCTTGCTCATGGAGCTTGGCAGTGCCGTGGTTCCAAACGAAGGTGCTGCTGATTCTGATCTACCGATGCATCAGTTCGGTGCGGTGTCCGCACCGATAGGCACTCTTGTGGGGCGCGACTGCAAGGAATGCCATTACGGATTCGCATATGCCTTTTGAACTGGATATCGGATGGGTCTCACGCTCCGGCCGTGCGCAGGACAACGAGGACTTCGCGGCAGTACAACTGCAGGATGAAAGTTCGGGCCACGCCAGCATGCTCGCCGCGGTTGCCGATGGTGTCAGTGCGGGTGGCTGGGGCCGTGAAGCTGCACAGACCACGGTAACCTGTTTGGCACGCGACTTCTTTTGCACGCCGGCCACCTGGGAGCCCACCGTGGCGCTGGACCGCATCGTGGGTGCACAGAACGCTTGGCTCTATGGCATCAATCGGCGGCGTCAGCCGGCCTATGGTCTGACCACGCTGACAGCTCTGGTTCTACGCGGACAGAGTTTCACGCTGGCCCATGTAGGCGATACCCGTGCCTACCTGTTGCGACAAGGGCAGATCGAGCAGCTGACGGAGGACCATGTGATGGGCGGCGTGGACTTCGCGCACCGCCTGGCGCGCGCCATCGGCCTGGAGGATAGAGTCAGCATTGACTATCGGCAAGGAGAAGTGGTTCCCGGCGACATTTTTGTACTGCTGTCAGACGGCATACACAATGACGTCAAGCCGCGCGAGTTTGCCCAGTGGGCGGGCGAGGGCGGTGCACAGTCCCTGGCCGAACGCTTGGCTGATGCCGCGTGGCGCAACGGCAGCCGCGACAATCTCACAGCCGTGGTCGTTCGCGTGCTGGGCGTGAAGGAAGCAACCCTGGACGACACCATGCGTCGCGCACAGTCCCTGCCGCCGTTGCCTCTGCTCAGGCCCGGCAGTCTGGTGGATGGGCTGCGTGTGGAGGCTTTAGTGGCCGACAGTGGCATTTACCGCGTGTACCGAGTGCTGGATGAGCGCAGCGGCCAGCGCCATGCGCTCAAAACGCTGCACACACAGCGTGCCCATGACCGCCAGGAATGGGCTGCTCTGGCCCATGAAGCATGGGTGGCCGGCCATCTGCAGACCGGAGCGGCAGCCCGACATCTGGTTCGGCTGCATGCTGCGCCGGTGGATCTGCCATCAGCTTTCTATCTTTTGTACGAATGGGTGGAGGGCGAGACGCTTTCTCAGTGGCTGGAGCGACGACATCAGCCTGGTGTAGACCAGGTGCTTGCCATAGGTCAGCAGGCCGCGCGTGTGCTGGGTTACCTGCACCGACAGGGTGTTATCCACCGCGACGTCAAGCCCGCGAACCTTCACTGCGGTGTTGATGGGGTGTTGCGTCTGCTCGACCTTGGCGTTGCGCTGACTGGCCGAGAGCCTCCCGAACTGCGTGCCTTACATGCGGGTACTGCTAGCTACATGAACCCCGAGCAGTGGGACGATCCGCCAGTGCCAGCAAGTGCGGGCAGCGACCTGTTCGCTTTGGGCGTGACGCTGTACCAGCTATTGACAAGCGGACGTCTGCCCTATGGTGAGGTTATCGCTTACCAGAGAGGGCGCTACTGGCGTGACCCAATACCTCCCAGTCGTCACAACCCACAAGTACCAATCTGGCTGGATGCCATCGTTCTTAAGGCGATCGCTCGCGATCCTGCACAGCGCTTCGAGACGGCCGAAGAAATGTTGCTGGCGTTAGAGCGCGGAGCTGCGCGGCCACTATTGCCGCAAGCGTCCAGTCCACTCCTTGAGCGCGATCCAGCATTCGGTTGGAAGACAGCGCTCGCCTTCAGCGTTGTGCTCAATGTGGCGCTGCTTTACTGGTTACTGTTCCTGCCACGCTGAGCTTTGAATCAAGCCGGAACGGTGCGTGCGCGACCGCCTTTCTCCGCCCAGGTGCGTGTCCAGCGCAGTTGCATGTAGCGCAGCATCACCAACATGACTAGTGAAAAGCAGGCAAACACAGCGAATCCTGTGAAGTAACTGCCGGTGTGCTGTTGCGACAAACCCATGCTTGCAGGGATCAAGCCGCCGCCCAAAGCGCCCAACTCTCCGATCATGGAGCCGGCCACAGCAGTGGTTGTTGGCCACCGCAGAGGAACCAATTGGAACAAGGCACCATTGCCAGCTCCCAAGGCGGCAAAACATACCAAGAAGAACAGCACTGTGAGAGTTAAGGAGTGGCCGCTGAGTCCGCAAAGCAGCAAGCTAATGAAGACGACGACCAGCACTGCTGTGAGCGTGTTCACTCCGCCCCAGTGATCCGACAGCCAGCCGCCAAAAATGCGCGTAGTCGCACCCATAAACGCAGCCAGCATGGTCAACTGCCCAGCTTCAACTTTGCTCACACCGAATTGGTCATAAAAGTAGCTTGGCAGAAAAGTGGCTAAGCCAATGAAGCCGCCAAAGGTGACGGCATAAATTAGGCTGAAAGCCCAGCCGTCCTTCTCGAAAAGGCAGGCAACATGGTCACGCAGAGTGGCATGTGCATCACGGTCTGCGGGTTCTCGGGCAAACACAATCATTACGACCATAGGCACCAGAATACCTAGAGCCGCAAAGCCGTATACGGCCTGCCAGCCAAAGGCCTGTGCCAACTGCGGTGCCAGCAGTGCGGCAAAGGCCGTTCCGATGTTGCCGGCACCAACTAGTCCCATTGCTAGTCCCTTGTAGCGCGGTGGAAATGAGCCTGAACCGAGTGAAAGAGCTACGCCGAAGCTGGCACCAGCAATGCCTAGCAAAACGCCCATGGCCAGCAGATCACTAAAGGAGTCAACGGCGAAGTAGCCGTACAACATTGCGATGGCGATGCCCACCATCTCAACCAGGGTGGCATTCTTTCTACCGATGTACTGAGCCAGTAATCCCAGCGGAAAGCGCATCAGCGACCCCGCGAAGATTGGGATGGATAGCATCAGGCCCTTCTGCGCCGGTGTCAGATTAAAGCTCTCGCTGAGAAAAGGGGCCATTGCACCATTGATGACCCAAATGCCGCATGAGCAGGCGAAATAGAAGAATGATGCGCCCAAGGTTGGTGCATGCCCAGCTTGTAAAAAGTTTCGGAAGCCCGTCATTGCTTTCTGTCCCTACAAAAGAAAACGTCTACGCAGGCATTACCCGCAATAGCGGCCTATGCCTAACGTAGACGTCGTTGTCTTGATACAGCCGAATCTGCTTCATTGCAAAAACGGCTATAAGTCAGTTAAGCAAGATTCGTGCTCATCCGATAGCGTGTGCGAACAACATGATGGACTGATGTTCTACTGAACCAGATGGCCCAACTGAAAAGCCTGACAAGGCTGCATATGCTTCAACGATGTGGAGCGCCTGGACATGTCCAGCGAGGCCTGTAGCGAATGGATTTAGGGTGCCAGTTCAACCCCCCTGTGAAACCGCCTCCAGCGCAGCTGCAAGCGCCTAAGCAGCAGGTTGGCCAGTCGATGCACTATGAAGCCCCCAAGGTGCAGCAGCATGCAGACATGACAGCCGTCACCAAGGCCGCTAAAACGGCGCGCTTGGCCCAGTCCGGGGCACTTTAAGGGGGTATCGGGGGCCGCGCCCCTGATGTTCACCCGCTAATCAGGCAATGCCGGCTGCAGTGAATCACGCGATCGCGGCACCGCTGGCAAGGCATGGTGTGTGATGGAGGGCGTGCAATTCACCAAAAAAGCCGGTCGGCACTCTCGCTTAAAAAACAATCGCCGTAGGCGCTCTGGCCTATGATTCCCATTGAGGTGGAATTATGGGAATACAAGATAGAGATTACTGGAGAGAGCGCTATGACCAAAATCTGAGCGCTAGAAGGGATCCAGGTGATAGCCCGTTTTCGAGTGGTCGTAATGAAATGGGCTTTATGGGAAAGCTCATTGTCACTGCGATAGTGCTATTTATTGGTGTAATCGCATACAGGTATCACTTTGAAATCATTCGCTTTATCAAGGGTTTTCCACCCACAGCTATCCACCAGCAGGCTCCGCAGCCGTCTGTTTTGAAACCAACGGAGCCTGCAACTGCGGTAGCTCCTAAGCCAGCGACTTCGGATTTTCCGAAACCTGAAGCTTCATGGCAGATTTATAGGTGTGGGAATACCTACAGTAATTCTCCATGCGAGGGAGGGCGCCAGATCGCGCAGCAAAGCACTCCGCGAGTGGATACACCAACAACAAGAGAGATCTACCTCTGCAAAGATATTCATGATCGCCTGACTTGGGAGAGCGTTCCGTGCTCAGTCAATGGCCGCTTTATAGATCGCATAGCGCGAGTACCAGCAAATATTCCGTGGGAAAGTCAAGTTGCTTTAGCTAGGCAGCAGAGAGACAAGGCTTATGCGATTGCTGCTGAGCAAGTTGTACCAGTCGCTACTCGACCTTCGTCATCAGTGCCCGGTGAGTGCAGAATTTTGGAGGAGCGAATTAGGGTTCTCGACGCTGAATGTCGTGTTAAAGGATGCGGAATGGATCAGCTTGATTACGTTAGGGCCGAGAGAAAGAAGACGCGTGACCGGCAATTTCGTATCGGTTGTTAGCCAATTTGGAAAACCGGTAGATTGGCCGGCCCGGTGTTTGACCTGGCTGAAAACTGAAGCGATGCCAGCTGCATCGACAGTCTTACCCTCAGCTGTCGAAAACGTTATTTAACATAATATACATCGTATCTACTAAAGAAGAAGTACGGACTGCGGTGTCACGACCGTGATACCCGCCTCCAGCTTGCTCAAAACTTCCTCGCCATGTATAGAAGCCTGGGCATGGATCTGCATGGCTGCGCGCAGTTTCTTCATGTGTCGGCCAGGACTGTACATAACTGGGAATCCGGCAAGCATGACATTCCGTATGCAACGTACAGGCTGAGGCGCCTGCTCAGTCGTATGAAGCTATTCGCACGTTATAGCGGCCAGGATGTTGGGCTGCCTCTGCTTTATTCAGGGGTAATGCCTGCAGCCTTGATGACCTGTCCCCACTTGGTGGTTTCGGCGGCTTGGAATTTTGCCAACTCCGAGGCTGAGGTGGTCCAGGCTTCGGAGCCGGACATATTGAAGAAGGACTTCGCCGCAGCGCTGTTCACGGCTTTGGCCAGCAATTGGTTGAGTCTGCCCGCCACAGGTGCTGGTGTATTGGCGGGTGTGTAAGCGGCAAACCAGTAGCCCATGTCATAGCCTTTGACACCGGCTTCCGAGATGGTCGGAACCTCCGGCAGTTGCGCGCTGCGCTTCTGGGTGGAGTATCCCAACGGGCGCAACTTGCCGGCCTTGATCTGAGGAACGCCCGTCGAGACGTCTGTAATCATCAGATTTATTTGTCCTCCAAGAAGGTCCGTGAGGGCAAGCGGATTGCTCTTGTAGGGAACGTGAAGGATATCGACGCCAGCGAGCTGCTTCAGCATTTCTCCTGCGACTCTGCTTGAAGAGCTGCCACTGCCGAAACTCAGCTTGCCGGGATTGGCTTTGGCGTAGCTCAGCAGCTCGCCCACGGACTGATATGGCGAAGTCGCAGGGACGACCAGAACCTGCCCTCCTTTGCCCAGACCTGTGATGGGGGTGAAATCCTTGACAGGGTCATAGGAGAGTTTTTTGTATAAATGTTCGTTGGCCGCATGCGTCGTATTGGTCGTGATGAGCACGGTGTAGCCATCAGGCACGGCCTTGGCCACTGCTTGAGCCGCAATCATGCCACTGGCACCGCCTTTGTTTTCCACCACGACCGGCTGCTTGGTTTGCTCGGAAACTGCTTGCCCTATGGCGCGCGCAAGCTGGTCTGTGGCACTGCCGGCGGCAAACGGAACGACAAAGGTAATAGGCTTGTTTGGATATTCGCCCTGTGCAAAGGCCAAGGGGCTGAGTGCCAGGCTTGTACCGCATGCAAGAACGGTTCGTCGTGTCAGAAATTTCATGGTTTGTCTCCTAGTGGTTGTTGTAGAAAATTCAGGCTGTCGGACCGGCCAGCAGCGACTCGAGGCGGCATGGAACCACGACAGGCATTTCAAGCACCCTGAAGCACAGCGTTTTTCCATGGCTGTCCAGGTTCAGCGAGTCATTGACCCCCCCATCAAGCACGTTGTCGAGCACCAGATTCATGGCCTGAAGCTTGGGTAGCAGGTATCGCCGAACAGTACTTGGCTTGCGGTCTGCAAACAGACGCATCACGGCTTGTTCTGTGACTTGTTCGCAGACCACTTCCCACAACTCCGGACGCCATGCAATGACGCTGATGTTGGAGCGGTTACCTTTGTCACCTGTGCGCCCATGCGCAACTCGGTAAAGGGGAACGGTAAGGCTTGAGTTCATGGCTTACTCCTGATGTGACTTGGTCCAGTGGAAGCCAGTCGTAATCTGTTGCTGAGGTACCAGGCACGACACCATTCCCAGGCGCTGGCGCATATGGGTGCGAACGCCCCCTCCCCCCGCCGGGCCGCAGCAATACAAGGCGTTTATTTCGCGTGGCAGACGCGCTGCGACTGCATGGTCGGCATGCTGCCAGGCCATGCGAAGCCGAACATCCCGGGATTCGCTGGCAATGCTTGCTTCAGTCAGCCAGTCGCTGCTGTCGTTTCCCCAGACGCTGGTTACGCCGATCAGGTCTGTTCTAAGGGGCGCAATGTTCGCCAGGCGCCTGGATATGGTCTGGGCGGCTAGACGCGCGCGCTCTTGCGCTCTTGGGCCCGCGTAGGAAATCTCTCCCTCGGCAAACCACCCTGACTCAAAGCAGACATTGACTTT
>Ga0160502_100814_pt1 | contig 11239 bp, 11 predicted proteins | sample DIDnMG_14_FD_108237 | JGI IMG/M metagenome (GOLD analysis project Ga0160502, IMG submission 108237) | Enriched soil microbial communities from UW Madison campus, WI, USA - DID2933_E24_Xylan MG | ecosystem: Environmental > Terrestrial > Soil > Unclassified | place: USA: Madison, Wisconsin... | reverse complement strand
CATGGCTCCGTCCACCATTGCTTGCGCCGTGGCGCATGTACGACCTCGGCCCAGGAACTGTGCCCGGTCGGATTCGTACTGCACGGGTGCCGTGACGATGCCTTCGACCACAGCGAAGTGTGCGGCCCAGATCCGCTGCTCGTGCGGCCCGCGAGGGCGTCGCGTAGCGATCAGGGCACCGAACTCTGGGAGATATTCAGTCTGCACGAACATCTTGGAGAAGGCGGGATGGGCATCATCACCCGCGGGCGACGCCAACACCACCTCAGAGTAGGAGGTGAGTTCGATTTCACGACTCTTGCGGCCTGTATTGACGACTGTGACGCGGCGTACCTCGCCGTCAACTTCGGCGGACACCAGCACCTCCATTGTGGTCGTCAGGCTGCCGTCGTGCCGCGTAAAGGCGGCGTGGTCCTCGGCGAAGACTACCTCGTAGCTATCGGGTGACACGGCCAGCGGCTGCGCCGCAGCGGACCATATCTGACCGGTATCCGTGTCACGTAGATAGACGTAGGCTCCCCAGTCGTCGCGGGTTGCGTCTTCGCGCCAGCGCGTCACAGCCAACTCACGCCAGCGGCTGTAGCCGGCGCCCGCTGCGGTGAGCATGATGGCATAACGCCCGTTGGACAGCAGGTGCGTAGCAGGGGCCGCCGTAACAGACGGGTCTATGTGCCGTACCGCGTGTAAGTCACCATGTGGATTGGTTGCGCCAGACAGCACCTCTTCAGCGCGCGCACGCGCCACAGAGACGAGGCGCGGCATACGCTCGTGCAGCAGCAATTCGCAGGCCTGGATCATCGGTTCACGATGGAAGCGTTCCCGCATGCGAGCGCCCTGGAGCGTATTGGCGATTGCGACAAGTGTCATGCCCTGGTGATGCGCCATAAAGCTGCGTACGATGGCGACCTGCGACCCGCCGGGCAGGCGGGAACGGGTGAAGTCGAGCGCCTCGTAAAAGCCATAGCGCCCGAGCGCACCAAGCGTCTGCAGGTACTCAAAGTTGCGTTGTGCTAGCGGTGCATCGACCATGGTAGCGAGACCGGTCGCGTAAGGCGCGATCACCAGATCCTGAGCCAGCCCGCGTTTTAGGCCCAGGCCTGGCACGCCAAAGTTGGAGTACTGGTAAGTAAATTCCAGATCGCGAGCGTTGTACGCCGACTCGGAGATGCCCCACGGCACGCTCATCCGCCGACCGTAGGCCATCTGGTGCTGCACGATCAGGCGATTGGTCTGCTCCAGTAGGCTACCTGCCGGTGCGCGCATCACCAGCGACGGCATCAGATACTCGAACATCGACCCTGACCAAGATACCAGGGCCGATCCACGTCCTACGGGGATGGCTGTCCGATCCAAGCGGAACCAGTGGCGCGTGGATACGTCGCCCTTGGCGATTGAGAAGAGGCTGGCTAGTCGCGCCTCAGAGGCTAGTAGGTCGTAGCAGTTGGGATCGAGCAAGTTCTCCACTGCGGCATAACCTATGGAAAGCAGTTTGCGTTCAGGATCTAGCAAGAAGGCGAAGTCCATCCCTAGCGCTAGCGCACGCGCCTGTTGCGCCAACGCCTGCCAGCGGGCATCGATAGCGTTCGCCGCGACGCCGAATGACTTGGCGTCGCGTGCCTGTTGCTCGATCCGCCCTTGCAGCGCATTGGTCCAGAATAGAAGGTCGTCACCTTCCGCTTGTATTGCTGGGACCAGCGCCTGCGCTTCTTCTGCCGCCTTATCGGCCAGGCGCTGAAATACCGGAAGTGACATGCTGGCAGGATCGTGGAACCCTGCCTCGATCTCGGCAAGGACGCTCAGCAGTCGCTGTCCCTGTGCCCCTTGGGTCGAAGGTTTAGCAGACGCCGACTCCCGGGCTAGCGCGAGTGCGTCGCTCGCACCCTCCGTCCAATCCGTCGACAGCGACGCACCCATCCATTCTTCGCAGGCATTAGCCAGTACGATCAAGTGGCCGGCGAGGTTACCGCTGTCCACAGACGACACATACGCCGGTGCAAGCACCTGGTTCGTGCGCGTGTCATACCAGTTGTAGAAATGGCCTCGGAACCTTTCCAATGTCTGCAAGCTGACGAAAGCCGCTTCCAGGCGCTCGCAAGTCTGCAGGGCACCAGCCCAGCCAAAATCGCGGGCCGCCACCGTCGACAGCAAGTACAAGCCTATGTTGGTAGGCGAGGTGCGGTGAGCGATCACTGGCTTCGGATCTTCCTGAAAATTGTCCGGTGGAAGCATGTGCTCAGCCGGCGTCACGAAAGTTTCGAAAAAACGCCAAGTGCGACGTGCAGTAAGCCGCAGGGCCAAGGTATCTGTGAGTTCGGGCGCACCGGATGTCACAATCGGCGGCCGGCGGCTGACGCGCCAGGCCAAGACCGGCGCTGCGACCCAGAGCGCCGACAGCGGCAACGCAATTGCGCATGCTGCAGGAAAGAACACGCTAACGCCTATGGCGAATACTAGGGCCAACAGCACGCCACCGGCCATCTGGCCATAGAAGCCAGTTATACCGGGGCGCGGGCGAGCGGCCGACTGGGCTGCGGTTGTCCATTCCAGCAGATGCCGATGGGTCGCGTAGAGTCTGATCAGGGTACGCGTGATAGCATCCATCGTGCGCCAGGTCTGATCCGGAAGCAGAGCTAGCGTCCAGATTGTCTGCATTACGGCTAACCGAAGATCGCTGGCCAACCGGCGTAGTTGGCTACCCAGCCCGATGCCCGCGCGCGTTGGCGCTAGTCCGGAGATGTGGGGCAGAAAGAACGGCACTGCCAGTGCCAGTACCAGCAGCCCCATGGCTTGTAATAATTGAGGCCAGGGCAACCAAGCGCACAGCGCTAGAGCCAGTAGGCTCGTGGGCGCCAGCAGGGAGCGCCGCAAGTTGTCGATCATTTTCCAGCGGCCCACTGGCGGTAGGGTCGCACCTGAATGGCGTCGCCCGAGTATCCAGGGCAGGAGTTGCCAGTCGCCGCGCGTCCAGCGGTGTTGGCGCCTGGCTGCGACGTCGTAGCGGGCAGGGAATTCTTCGACCACTTCGACGTCCGAGGCAAGCCCCGCGCGAGCGAACACGCCTTCGAACAGGTCGTGGCTAAGCATCGTGTTCTCAGGAATACGCCCAGCAAGCGCTGCCTCAAAGGCATCGACGTCGTAGATGCCTTTACCGGTGTAGGATCCCTCACCGAAAAGGTCCTGGTAAACGTCAGACACGGCGGACGCGTAGGGGTCCATGCCACCCGAACCGGCCGAAATGCACTGATAGAGCGATCCCTCGCGGCCCAATGGCAGTGTTGGTGTCACGCGTGGCTGCAAGATGGCGTAACCGCCCACTACACGCTGTTCGGCATTGTTCCAGCGCACACAGTTCAAGGGGTGAGCCATCTTGCCGATCAGGCGCAGCGCTGCGTCACGGGGCAGTCGGGTGTCGGCGTCCAACGTGATGACGTAGCGCACTCTGGCAAGGATCTCGGGTTGATGAGCTTTGTCGGCAGCACCACCCAGCGACATAAAACTGGTGTCAGTTGCGCCGCGCAATAATCGATTGAGTTCATGGAGCTTTCCACGCTTACGCTCCCATCCCATCCAGCGGTTTTCGCTTGCGTTGAATCGGCGCTGCCGGTGCAACAGGTAAAAGCGCTTACCACCTGGGGCTAGTCCATACCGTTGGTTAAGTGCGTCGATGGCATCCTGCGCAATGCCGATAAGGTAGGCGTCGCCGTCTAGCACTTCCGAATCTGCATCAAGGCCGTCCGATAGCAGAGCAAAAGATAGGTCACCACCGGCACCAGACAGATGGTGAACCTCAAGGCTCTCGATATGCCGGCGCAGTTCCGCCTCGCCGGAGAGCAGCGTGGGCACGACAACTAGTGTGCGCAAATGGGTTGGAACCCCGTCGGCCAGCGCCAAAGCCGGGAGCGTCACTGCGCCAGCGCGGGACGCAATTGCGCGCTGGACCAGCGCTGTGGCTACTTCGGTCACAGGAATGAATGCGGCCATCGCGAGCACCGCCAGCAGCCCTGTGGGAGCTATCGTCAAGCTGCCGATACCAAACATGGCCCAGAACGCGAGACCCAGCAGCATGGCCGCAAGCGCGAGGATGGCGGTCACGTATCCGCTAAGCCCGACGCGGACGCTGAAACGGTCGATGCGAAGAACCAGTGGCGGCCGGAATCCGATGGCATGCTCTAATTCGCTGCGTCCCTCGGCGATCAGGTAATGTCCGGGATCTATCCTGCTGGAGTTCTGGACGAGAAGCTCGGGCGACTTCGGCGAAGCCGCCTGCGCCAACGCCAACGCTCGCTCAACAATAGCGAGTTCGGATAACGGTGATCCCCGAGCCAGTTGCTCGATCGCCGTACGGTAGCGATTGCGTGTGGGAAAATCCATTTCCGCGAAGGTGCTGTTAGCGCGCAGACGCGTGTCCACTATGCTAGTGCTCTCGAACATATCTGCCCAGTCGATGTCAGACATCAGGCGCATGCTGGTGATGACGTTGCGCACCGAGACGTTGGAGGCACCCTGACGCTGCTGTGCATGCAGGATAGCCTGGTCAGCATCCGTGCCCTGGTCACGCAGCCGCTCATCCAGCCACTGTAGGGCAGGCGTGACGCGCGGGTCCTGGTCGCGCAGACGCTTGGCGAGCTGTGCCGCGAAAAGTTCGGACACAGGGCTGCTCGCGCGCGTGGCGATATCCTGGTTCAACGCGGCATAGGCTGCGCCCGGTTCCAGCAAGCGGTCGGCGAGCCTTTGGGCATCGGCGCGCGCCGCGCGTCCGACAGTGATCTGATCGGCCAATCGGCGCAAGTTCTCCACCAGCACGATACGTAGGGTGATCGCCACAGCCCATAGTTCGCTGATGTCCAGTGGTTGGACCTCCTGGTAGGCTGCAATAAAGCGGCGGAGGACGGCAGGATCGAAGTGGCTGTCAGTGTGGGCGACGAATGCCCACGCAATTCCGAAGACGCGTGGATAGCCCGCCAACGGACCATCTGCCAGCTTGGGCAACTGCTTATAGTAGCCGGGCGGTAGGTCAGTGCGAATCTCGCGCACCTGCGCTTCAACAACGTGATAGTTATCCAGCAGCCATTCAGCGGCCGGGACTACACGGCGTCCAGCAGCCACTTCTGCGGCACCTGCGCGATAGGCCTGCAGCAGATCAACGGCGTTTTCGCGCAACCGATTGTGCAACGACCGAACCCGAGGTGGATGGATACTAACTAACTGAGCCGTCGCGAGGCTGCGCGCGTGCTGCTCTAGGCGCTCGATGCCGAACAGTTCCTCGCGCACAGGTGCGGTATCGGCCCACGGATCTGGGGCGGAGCGTTGGGACGCAAATTGAAAAAATCGGCGCATGTTGGCCTTTCAGGGCACCGCGGGGAGAGACGCCCCGCGATAAACCCGCCGTGAAGAAGCTAGGCCGTATAGCCTCGGGGGCAAAGGCTAGGCGATGTGACCCAGCGGTTGTCAGGATTTTTATGATTAAGAACCGTTTTCACTACAGTCCTTGATGAGCGCGCTGCACCGGGACTGCTGGCACTGGTTTTTTTTTAGGTTTTTTCGGCTCTCGGTTGCCGCGCTTTTGCTCTTTTTCTGCCATGGGAAACTCCTACTATTGGGATATCGGCCCGTTATCACGGGCAAGGTGCACAACCATTCAACAAAAATTGCTGGCGTGTGCGTTAGGAGAGTGCCGGGATCAGCGATTCATTTACACATCGAGATGATCATCCAGCGGGGTTATCGCAAACAATTGTCCTTTCCACGGTTCAATCGATTCATCGAAAATTGAAATCGACATTTCCTTTGATCCCGTAGATTCACGAATAAATTGAGCTATTGCTTTTCGACAGACGATCATCTGACCGTCTAGAGTGCTCGGTGAGTTCCTAATTTGAAACTCTGTCCTCGTACGGCTACTTCCTAAACCACTAGTTACTTCAATAACCTCAAGCTTCCCAATCCGCAGCCATACAAAGCCAGCCTCATGGGCCCTATCTTCAAAATGAAATCGCATGACAAACTCCTCAGTTAAAGAGGCCGCAACTGCGGCCTCTTTAATAAATTAGACTGCTCGGCCACATGCGACATTACCGTGATCGATTAGACTTCTCATCCTCTCTCATATAGTTCTTACGATAGATGTCGCCACCTTCATAGCGGCGTGGGCCGGCATCACTTTGCTGATCAGCCTGTTCTTGCTTTTTCTTCTCGCCATCGCGTGAAGAATAGCGACCATCGCTGGATCTCGACGTCTTCTCCTTGTGGGGAGTAAATCCTTGCTGCTCCAGCCGATGAAAGCCTTGGGTTTTATTGAAGTTTGACACGATCGTTCCTTCGCATCGCGGTCGGGTTAAGGAGTCAATGGAACAGGCCGCGATGTCCGTTGTCGCGATATTCGGATCGCGAAAATCGTTCAATTAAAGAAATGCTAGCTATCCATAGCTATTGATGAAAAATGACGTGAAAGGCAAGCGCAATCATTATTGATCTCTGCCCCGCCGATAGCGTACGAGGACTAGTCCTCTTGAATCGCGAGCCCTTCTGACTCAGCTGCTAAGATTGCCTGTTCATCTCCAAGAGTTTCGGCTCCGAAGATCTGACTGGCAGTCAATTTCCCACCAGTTCTCGGAGGCCAGTCCGCCTCAAGACTTCTTTCAGGAGGGGCAACAGTCTTTGTGGCGGAAAACTCACGCCACCGGTTTACCTTGCTCATAAACTCTCCCACGTATGGGGATATCGCACCGAGTTCCGGCGATACCATCAAAGGTTTGCAAAGGTGGATACGGCTACTATGAATGCGAAAGCGAATTTAGATTAAAGCGTGCAATTACCGCTTCGCACATGTTGACGCCCTGCTCAAGTAATACTGCTTCCGCGCGGTAAACTCCTGCGAGATTCTTCTTTGAGAAAATCTGATGATTGCGTCGTTGGATCGAAATGTTGTTCATTTGCCACCCATCTGAGTGGTGCGAATATCTGAGCTCGTAGCAAAAATTTCCGGATCTGTCTGCAGTTTGAAAAATGGACATAGGGATTCTCCGTTAGGGTGGCATTGCTGGCGGTTTAATCTGCGACCTGGGCGGGTGTTTTTTGTTCGAATTGCCCTGGCATTCCGCAAACTCTCTACCGTCAGCATCGATCAATTTTTTTTTCATGCCCAACCTTTACCTAGCCAATGGATGCTTTACAGCACGGCCTTGCAAGATCAGTTCGGGGGAACCTGCTTTTTCACCAATGTAAGGTGGTCTTTATTCGGATTTTCACCTAGCCCTTTAGCATCTCCTTGCTGCTGAGATTGAGCGCTATTACTTTCGGCATCATTGGCCGGTTGACGTACGTGTTCATTAGCACCGCCTACTTGTTCTTGGTTCGGGATATGCCCTTGATGCTGCTGCGGGTGCCCACGCGGCTGTGCCCGTTCTTGGCTTTCGTTTTTCTGATCCACGGGTGGTCTGGTATCTGACATATTCGTCCTTTGTGTATTGTCTATGTATGAGCATTTCAGCCCGGGGGAAATCCTCCGCATAGGTAGCTGCTCGGTTCGGTCATCCTAAAAATAGGCATCCTAATCTGAGCGTCGATCCCTGCTTCTCTGCTACTTTTTAACCTTCGCCGACGCGACCCGTCGAAAGCTGTTCGGACTCCCTGGCCACCCTAACTTCTTTTCGCGAAAGCTCTGTGCCTTTGCACTAAGCGTCGTGGAATTTGTGATCTCGCTATTTTCAAAAAAGCAGTCACCGTGTTCTCGACGATGCTTATCTATCGCTTCCACAATTTCGTCGCTGTTAAATCGGCTATTGGAATAAAGTCGCATTTTTTTCTCCAGGCAGGAAGGGTGGAGTGAAATAAGACAATAGGTGCCTGAGCTCACCTTAAAGAAAGCGTGTAGCGAAAGACCGACTGGGCCTCAACCAAAGGAGTCAAGCGGCTCGGAAGTATAAAAGTCCGTTTTCACGGACGATGTATATGCGCACTTTTGCGCTCTAGTCCTCTGACAAAATGGGAGGCCTTGGGTCGCAAAGGTCGTTTGTCTTTCCCCGACTACGCGCGAGATCCTCAAGAACCTGCTGAATGCACTCGATGTCCGCAAGCTGCCCCGAATAGTCTAGATAGAGGGAAGTTTCTGAAAACGGGAAATTTTGATAATCGGCAACCGTGTCCGCCGCTTGACGTGGATTCGTATTGTTCACGTGATTCTCCAATGAGAAAGATACCAAAGCATCTCAACGGAGGGACTCAAGGAATTGGAGAGGCGGCAGAGTCGGGATGGGAAACGAATCAATCGAGGTGCTTTTTGCCAGAGCCTTGATTCGCCAAGGAATGTTCAGACCTTACTCCTATTCCTTATCCAGCACGTGAAAATACTTAATCTATTTTTCTATCAGGATGATCAAACCTATAGCGTAACGACATTTTTGCCTGTACCGCTACTTCTATACTGGATGAAAACTTGAGGATAAATCGTGTTTAAATGGGCTAGCTTTTCAACAGGAGGTCTTGATGCGAAATCGATTTAGCGAAAGCCCGGCTACCCTAAGGGATCTGATGACGGTGGCACCGATGAGTTCGAAGTTGCATGCAGAACTTACCCGTAAGAGAGTCGTCGTTAGGCGATTCCTTGAAGACGCAAGGGAAGAAGTGAAAAGAAGGCAAAGTGACCTCGCCTAGCGGTCGTTTTTCAACTTTTCAAATATCTAGGTCGATCGCGCATCAGCTCCGTTAAATTGTATTCTGGCCCTTGACTACTGAACGGACTGGACGGTCCTAACCAAAACACTCAAGGAGCAAGGTTTTACAAGCAACGCACTAAAGACATCCAGCGCTTTCCAAGAGTTCTTCATAGGAGTTGCGCTCAGTAGCACCACCGGTATTCTGGAGAATCGTGGGTCACTCTTGAGTAAGGCAGCGAACTCTAAACCGTCCATTACAGGCATCCGCAAATCTGTCAAAACAACGTTCACAAGTTTGCCAAAGCTCATCATCAGGTCATAAGCTTCTCGTCCATTCTGTGCTTCCAAAACTTGGTACCCCTCATTTTGGAAGGCCTCCAAAAATATCTTTCGAACGTCTTGGCTATCCTCAACAATCAAGAGGGTGCGTCCCGGATCAACTTTCAGCCGGGCGCCTTCCGTTCTTATAGACAATGGCCATGAGTGCCGAGATAAGGCATCAGAGGGTTGGCAAATTATGAAGCAATCAGTGCATAAAACGCGTCAGTGACTTCCTGAAAAATCGGGAAAGTCCGCCGACAGCGGTGTAGGATTAGCGGACAACTTTATGGGAGCAGTTATGCGGAAGGCTTTCGAAGTAAATGTCGGGTAGCATTCTCTTCAAAACGACCTGCCTCCTCGATGTACCCCTGCACGGTACCGTCATGTCGCCAGCCGCCTTGCCGTTTGATTTCTCGGAAGTCGGCGCCAGCGCGATAGGCACTAGTTGCCATGCCTCGCCGCAGGCTGTGACTTGAAAGATCGGGGACGTAGTCTAGACCAGTGAATGCTGCACAATCTGCCAGGATCGTATTGACGCTCGCGGGATGAATTGCCCGCTCACCGACCATTTCCCACTTGTTGACCGAGCGGAAAGCCGCGCCACCGTCAATGCCGGCCGCGTCCAGCCAGGTACGTAGTGCCGTGGCTGGGCAGCACGTGCCGGTACCGTAAGGAATAGCCTTGATGATGCCTAGTCCCTGTTGATCTGTCTTGGATCGTCGCAGCGTGACGATCAATCCGTCTGGTTCCCATGCAAGATCGGCGAACTGCAGCGCGGCGAGCTCGCTGCGGCGATATCCCCCGAAAAAGCCCAGCTGCAGCAAGGCGCTATCGCGTTTTGCCTTGATGCTTTCCAGGGTGGCCAGCTTACAGACGATTTTTTCAAGATCCTCAATAGGCAGGGCCTTGGCCTGTTTTTTGGGGCGACCATGGGTCCGGCCTATGCCTTTGAGCGTCTTGCGCACGGTTGCGGTGCCGGCAGGATCGGGAAACCCTTGATACACATGCCACTGAGACAGCGCCGTCAACCGCAGCGCGAGAGTCCGGGCGTTGTGGGTTCCAGCATGAGCCAGCAGATAGCGAATTATCCCATTTTCGTCGGCGGGTAATACGCCACCCCATGCGAGAAAATGGCGAATGGCCGAGCGATAGGTTCGACGGGTGTTTTCTGAGGTGGCTGCGGCGAGAAAATCGCGATGGATGGACTCGAAATCAGCGATCGGAAGTGTACTGCCGACCGAAGTGCGATCGAGCGGAAGCGCCGACGACTCAAGAACTGGATCAAGTAATTTGTCGGGCATTTTGGTTAATGTACCAGCGCAGGAAGGCAAAGAGAGCGAGAGTCACAATATAGCACGCGATAATGCTTCTTATAGTGTGTTATAGAACTGATCTCATTATAAATTTCCAATTGTATTTATACGTATTATTACGTATAACGTAATACGATACCTTATTTGATGGAGCTCCCATGGCCCGTGCTGGCATCCTCTACTCACAAGTCGCCAAAGCAGCTTCACAGCTGGCCGCCGCTGGTAAAGCACCCACCATCGACACGGTTCGCGAAGCGCTCGGAGATACTGGAAGCAAGAGCACGATCGCCCCGATGCTCAAGCGCTGGAAGGCCGAACATCAGGAAGTGGTTGCCAGCGGAGACACCGGCTTGCCGGTCGATCTGGTGGAGGCCGTCAAGGGGGTCTACCAGCGGCTTCAGGATGATGTAGTCAGGCAGTTAGAGGCGGTCAACGAGGCACATGAGCAGGTCCTGGCGACTGTGCGCAACCAGAGAGACGCATCCATGGCCGCCGAAGCACAACTCCGCCAAGCCCACGCCACCTTAGTCCGAGAGCACACCAAGGCCCAGGAAGCCTTGGTGAGATGCCAGCAGGATCTACAAGCCAATGCTCTCGCACTCACGGTCGCTCAAACGGAGAATGCTGGACTCCTGCAACGGCTGAGTGATCGCTCCGCCGAGGCTCATATCTTGAATCAGCAATTGGCACAGACTCGCACCCAGTTTGAGCATTTCCAAGAGGCGGCGGCGCGCCAACGTGCCGAGGAACGGCACGCTTTCGAGCAGCGTCTTGCGCGCCTTGAACAGGATAATATCGCCGGCCAGCGGCGCCAGGAGGCCCAGCAAGTGACGCTCGGCCAACAGGAGGCCACGCTAGCACACCAAGTGGGCGAACTGGAACGGCTTCGCGATGCACTGACGGAAGCGCACGCTGAATTGCACCAGGTTCGCTCGGAGCGAAACCAACAAT
>Ga0160502_100809_pt1 | contig 11275 bp, 8 predicted proteins | sample DIDnMG_14_FD_108237 | JGI IMG/M metagenome (GOLD analysis project Ga0160502, IMG submission 108237) | Enriched soil microbial communities from UW Madison campus, WI, USA - DID2933_E24_Xylan MG | ecosystem: Environmental > Terrestrial > Soil > Unclassified | place: USA: Madison, Wisconsin... | reverse complement strand
CACCTTTATCACCTTTGTCTCCTTTGTCACCTTTCAGTCCATTGGTTCCAGCGTCACCTTTGTCTCCTTTGTCTCCTTTATCACCTTTCAGTCCATCGGTTCCATTGGTTCCAGCGTCACCTTTATCACCTTTGTCTCCTTTCAGTCCGTCAGTTCCATTGGTTCCATTGGTTCCAGCGTCACCTTTATCCCCTTTGTCTCCTTTGTCACCTTTCAGTCCATCGGTTCCATTGGTTCCATTGGTTCCAGCGTCACCTTTATCCCCTTTGTCTCCTTTGTCTCCTTTCAGTCCGTCAGTTCCGTTGGTTCCAGGATCTCCTTTTAAAGCCAATAACTGCGCATCGGTAAAATCTTCATATTTAAAATCACGTCCATCAACTCCATTTGTTCCGTCTTTCCCTTTTACTTTTCCAGCATCAGATGTAAATCCATCACTATAAGTAATAATAAGGTTGCCGTCAGCATTAATTGCTGTGCTTGCAATGCTTTTTCCGTCCAATCCGTCTTTTCCGTCTTTACCTCTTACTTTTCCAGCGTCAGATGTCGATCCGTCACCGTAGGTAATGATAAGATTTCCGTCAGTGTCAACCGAAGTCCCTGCAATGCTTTTTCCGTCCAATCCGTCTTTCCCGTCTTTTCCTTTTACTTTTCCAGCATCAGATGTTGATCCGTCACCGTAGGTAATGATAAGGTTGCCGTCAGCATTGATCGTTGTGCTTGCGATGCTTTTTCCATCCAATCCATTCTTTCCATCAGCGCCTTTTACTTTTCCAGCGTCTTTTGTAGAACCATCTGAATACGTGATAATAAGATTTCCTGAAGAATCAACTGCTGTATTTGTGATACTTTTTCCATCTAATCCATTCTTTCCATCAGTACCTTTTACTTTTCCAGCGTCTTTTGTTGTTCCGTCTGAATACGTAATAATAAGGTTTCCTAAAGAATCAACTATTGTATTTGTTATACTTTTTCCGTCTAATCCATTTTTTCCATCAGCGCCTTTTATTTTTCCAGCGTCTTTTGTAGAACCGTCAGAATACGTAATAATAAGATTTCCTGAACCATCAACTGCGGTTCCAGTAATTCCTATTCCATCGTTACCTCTGTCTCCTTTATCGCCTTTTACTTTTCCAGCGTCAATAGTTGTTCCGTCAGAAAAAGTAATAATAAGGTTACCGGCAGGATTAATTACTGTATTCGAAATATTTTTTCCGTTGTTTCCTGTACCAATTTCATCAGAAATAGCAAGTCTGCACCATTTATCGATATACCAGTAATAGTACCCAGGCTTAATGTCTGCAATTGTAGATGTATTAAAAACAAGCAGACTGTTTACATTTCCGTTTTTAATAGTAGTACGATCTGTACTGCTTTTCAACGGAATCTGCGGAATCAAAAGACCTTTGTCTTTTGCATAAACTTCTAACTGTGCAGAAGGGATTGTTTGCTGTTTTCCTATCACAACTTGCGAATAGGCAGAATAACCACCTAACACAAATAATAAAGGAAGTAATTTATTTTTCATAGCATTTAAATTATCAATTCGATTTTTTCTTTGTTTCAAAAAAGAGCACTCATTTCCTTTTGCATGAAGAGATAAAAGCTAAGCGCTTGTTTATCAATAAAATACAAAATAATTTATGCTTGATTTGAGGGTACAAAGTTCCTTCGAAATTGAAACTGAAATTGCCAGTAAAAGTTTTTTAAATTACATTATAGGGTATTTTTAAAAAATATACTCAAAAGTTAATATTCTTAACCTATTAAAACTAAAAAGGTTAGAAACATATCGTTCTCACCTTTCTTTAAATATTAAAACCAAAAACATTAACTGCTAAATTTAGTATTAACAGTTGCAAATTTCTTATTAATAAAACAACGCCATGGCCCTTATAAATTTTTAAAATAGCAGATTACGACTTTTTAATTCTTTTTTAAATTATTTGATTTACTCCAAGAAAAAATAAAATTTTAAAAAGCTCACAATTGTAGCCAGCTTTTTTACTCCACTGTAATCACATTATTTACAATGTTTTAGACAGATAAAACTAAAAAAGAATACCTTTACTATCTTATTGTTTCCATTTATTGTTTCTGCCCATTCACAAGAAATTTATTCTCTAATTAATAATTTCTATCGCAATTTAATATGAAGAACAATCTTATCTGGATTCTTATTTTCTTTCTTCAAATAGAAGTATTAGCACAGAGTACTCAGAAAAAAGAAATTAACCAGCAGCTTCAAACCTGGGTTTCTATAAATAGTGTAACTAAATTTACAGATCATTGGGCTGTAATTGGCGATTTTCATATCAGACGAAATGATTTTGTGGCTGATCCCAGTTTCTATTTTATAAGAGGCGGATTCAGTTATATTCCGAATTCAACTATTTCGTTGACAGCTGGATATGCTCATATGTGGCTTGCGCCTTCAAATCCTGATTGGAGTACTTTTGCAGATGAAAATAGAATTTACCAGCAAGCGCAGTTAAATGCTAAGGTTGGAAACGTAAGCATTCTTCAGCGTCTTAGAAACGAACAGCGATGGCAGGAAAAAATTGTTGATGACAAACCAAGCGGAGATTGGCGTTTTACCAATAGAATTCGTTATTTAATGAGTTTTACTTTCAGCGTTTTCAACAATAAATCGTGGCCGAAAATGGTTCTTTCAGATGAAGTTCTTTTGCATTTTGGAGAGGAAGTTGTTTATAATACATTTGATCAAAACCGCTTTTTTATTGGAATCAAAAAAACAATTAACCCAAAATGGAGCTATGATTTTGGGTATATGAATGTCTATCAGCAAAAATATTCAGGTTATCAATATGACATGAATCATACAATTAGATTGTTTTTTTATCTGAATACCAGTATCAGAAAAAAAACTCCTTCAGCCATTGAAAATTCTGGTGATGAATGATTATTTACTTTACTATTCACTAAACCAACTGTGATTTAAAAAAATCATAGGCTCTTTTTTCTGCATAAGAATACATTGAATTACGGAGTGGAAAAGCACAATGTCCGCCATATTTTGGAGTTTCCAGATAAACATACGCACTATCTTGCGCGATAGCTCTTGGATAACATCTTTCGCCCAAAAAAGGATCATCGAGCGAATTAATAATTAAAACAGGTGTAGTAATATTTTGAAGTGAAAATTCAGGAGAAACTCGCTCATAGTAATCATCTCTGCTTGCAAAACCATGAAGCGGCGCTGTAAAATATTGGTCAACCTCATCAAATGTTGAAATTTTATCAATCTGATCACTGTTTATAAAATCAGGAAATTGAGCTGCTTTGTATTTCAGTTTTCGCTTAATATCAATTGTGAAATTTTTTAAATAAACTCGGTTAAAACCTTGTTTAAGAACTTCTGCACTTGTTGCAATATGAGTTGGAACCGAAATTGAAACTGCTGCTTTTATACGTTCATCAACTTTTGTCCATCCTAAATAATTTAAAAGCTGAACACCACCCATCGAATATCCAATCATATAAACCTCTTCGAATCCTTTTTGCAAAACAAACTGAACCACCTCATCAAGATCATCAACCGCTCCATGATGATAAAGTCTTGGCAAACGATTCATTTCTCCTCCGCAAGTGCGATTGTTCCAAGCAAAAACTGAAAATCCTTTTTCTTGAAAATATACTGCACAGCTATTATTATACGTTCGGCGCGAATCTCCTTCTAAACCGTGACATAAAATAACCGCTTTTTTAGAGTCGTTTATAACAAAATCGATATTGATAAAATCTCCATCGTTCAACTCGATTTTTTCTCTTGTATAACCTGGGGCTTCAAATTTTTTAAACAAAGCCGCATAAATAGTAGAAACATGTCTGTTGCGATGAATAATAGAAGGAAAATTATATTCTGATTGTTCAATTAGTGGCATGACATTTTTTTTATGGTGCTTACTACAAATCTAAGAAATCAATCAATATGTAGGTCTATTTCTCTTTTTAAAATTATTCTATAAAGGAAGTTTTTTATATTTTCTCAGAATTCTTCATCTATACAAATAGACTTTCTATCTATATCAGCCAACCGCCAGTCTATTGTATTACCATAGTTTACAGATACTTCTGAATTTTGACTCAAATTAAAAAAGTATCAAATGAAAGTCGCTGTAATAATAAGTTTTATACTATGTTCTCTTTTCGGTTACGGACAGGGAACATCAAATACTAAAAAGCAATGGACGCTCGAAGATTGTTTTGCCTACGCTAAAGAAAAAAACATCAGCATCAAAACAACGGTATTGAGTAAAAACGCTGCCGAAGTAAATTATGATCAATCGAAATCTTCAAGGTTACCAAATTTAACGGGTTCTGCATCGCAAAACTTATCTTTCGGTAACTCTATTGATCCCATAACAAGTGATTATGTAAGTCAGAAAGTTAATTCTACAAGTGTTGGAATCAATTCGTCTGTCACTTTATATCAGGGAAATCAGATTTCGAATCAAATCAAGCAAAATAAATTATTGGTTGACCAAAATTCTTCTTTTGTTGAAGAAGCGCAAAACAATGTAATATTAAGTATTACAGAAGCTTATCTGCAAATTTTATACAATAATGAAGGAATTCGAATTGCTGAAAATAATTTAAAAGCAAGTGAAAAAGAAGTTCAAAGAGCCAAACTAAGATTGGACGCAGGAAGTATTGCAAGAAAAGATTATACAGATGCGCTCTCGCAGGCGGCAACTAACAAATACAATCTTATTGCTGCTCAAAATGATCTTTCGAAACAAATTCTGGTTTTAAAACAATTACTAGAATTAGGTCCTGAAGAAGATTTTGAAATTGCATTTCCTCTAGAAAGCAAAACACCTGATGTAATTCCGAGCAAAATTGAGGTCTACAATAAAGCTATCGCTCTAATGCCTGAAATAAAAGCATCGCAAATTAATGTGGCGGTTTCTGAGAAAGAACTTGATATCGCAAAAGGTTCTTATCTGCCAACCTTATCACTATCAGGAAGTTTAGGTTCTGGTTACACAAATACTCAAGAATTAAATTTCTCAGATCAATTAAACCTGAATTTCAATCAGCGTGTAGGTTTGTCATTGACAGTGCCAATTTTCAACAGAAATCAAACTAAAGCGCAAGTGCAAAATGCAAAAATAAGTATTGATAAAGCCGAAATCGCTTTACAAACTGCACAAAAAGATTTGTATAAGAAAATCCAAACCGCTTGGGAAAATGCAACTGCTTCGAGCGAACAAATGATCTCTGCCCAATCAGCTAAAGAAGCTGCGGAAGAATCGTATGTTTTGTCACAAAAAAAATATGAATTAGGAGCTTTGAGCACAACAGATTTAGTTATCAGCCAAAATACGTATACAAACGCTGCTCAGAATTACATTCAGGCAAAATACTTAAACATTTTATACACACAATTATTATCCTTTTATCAAGGAAACGACATTAAAATCTAAAACAATGAAAACTAAAAAGAACAAAATTTTTGTATTATCTGCGATAGGCCTCTTAATTGTAGCAATTTGTTTTTCCTTTATTCCAGGATCTAAAGAAACTCCTATAAAAGTAGAATCTCTTAAAGCGAAAATAGCAGATATTAAAACGACAGTAACGGCTACAGGAACAGTTCAGCCAATTAATGAAGTTGAAGTAGGAACTCAAGTTTCTGGTGTTGTAGAAAAAATATATGTTGATTACAACAGCGTAGTTAAAAAAGGACAGCTTTTGGCAGAATTAGATAAAACTAATCTACAAGCGGCTTTGGTTCAAGCAAAAGCTTTATACAACAGCGCTTTGAACGAACAGAGATATTTGCAAGGCATTTTTGCCAGACAAAAAACTTTGTACGATAGCAATGTAATCAGCAGATCTGATTATGATGAGGCTTTATACAATTTAAATAACGCAAAAAGTACTGTAGTTCAACGTTTATCAGATTTGCAGAAAGCAGAAACTAATTTAAGTTATGCAACAATTTACTCTCCTATTGATGGCGTAATTTTATCTAAAGCAGTTGACGAAGGGCAAACAGTAGCGGCAAGTTACAGTACGCCTACTCTATTTACAATTGCCAAAGATTTAACTGAAATGCAGGTTGAAGCAAATGTTGACGAAGCTGATATTGGTCAGGTAAAACAAGGACAGCGCGTAACTTTTACAGTTGATGCTTATCAGGGCGAAGAGTTTAGCGGTGTTATTACGCAAGTAAGACTTAATGCAACGACAACTTCAAATGTTGTGACTTATACTGTGGTAATTAAAGCGGATAATTCGAATTTAAAATTAAAACCAGGGCTTACGGCTACAATTTCTATTTACACATTAGAATTAAAAGATGTTTTAACAATAGAAGCCAAAGCGGCCAATTTTGAACCAGATGCTAAAATTTTAGCTGCTTATCAAAAACAAAATAATATTTCTGTTAGTCCATTAGCATCCTCTAAAAATGAGGATAAAAAAACGGCTCAGGTTTGGATTTTAGACGGTAAAAATATAGTACCTACAATAGTTAAATTAGGAACAAGTGACGGTATTAATGTAGAAGTTTTAAGCGGATTAAAACAAGATGATCAATTAGTTTACGGCTTAAGAGAAATTACAAAAGAAGATGCTCCAGAAACGTCTGGAGATAATGAAAGTCCTTTTATGCCTAAACCTCCAGGAAAAAAGAAATAACAATGGCTAAAACAATTATAAAAATAGAAAATCTAAAGCGTTCGTTTGTAATGGGCGAAGAAATCATTCACGCTTTAAAAGGAGTTTCTTTTACTATAGAAGAAGGTGAATTTGTAACTATCATGGGTTCCAGCGGATCGGGAAAAAGTAGTCTTTTAAATATTTTAGGCTGTTTGGACCAGCCAACTACAGGAATTTATGATATTGATAATGTGGCTGTAAAACAGCAGACTAAAAAAGAATTGGCCAAAATTCGAAATGAGAAAATAGGCTTTATTTTTCAGTCTTATAATTTACTGCCTAAAACTACAGCCATCGAGAATGTAAAATTGCCTTTGATGTACAATACAAAATACGATTCAGAAGAAATGGATGCATTGGCACTAGCTTCTCTCGAAAAGGTAAATTTGAGCAATAGACTGCATCATACTCCAGCACAGCTTTCGGGTGGTCAGCAACAGCGTGTTGCAATTGCGCGTTCTTTGGTCAATAATCCTGTTGTGATTTTAGCCGACGAAGCCACGGGAAATCTTGACACCAGAACGTCTTATGAAATTATGGCATTATTTCAGGAGTTAAACAAACAAGGAAAAACAATCGTTTTTGTAACTCACGAACCTGATATTGCCACTTTCAGCAGTCGTACCATAGTACTAAAAGACGGACATATTATAAAAGATAGTCCCAATACTAATATTCACTCTGCAGCAGAAGCTCTTGCTGCACTGGGAAAAGAAGATGAATAATTATGAGAATTCTAAATTTATTTAAGATCGCATGGAGAGCCATTATTCTAAATAAGGTTCGAACTCTGCTTACAATGCTCGGAATCATTATTGGAGTGGCTTCGGTTATTGCAATGCTCGCTATTGGTGAAGGTTCTAAAGAAAGCATCAAAACCAAAATTTCGAGTATGGGTTCTAACATGATTACGGTTCGTCCTGGCGCCGATATGCGTGGCGGTGTTCGTTTAGATCCGAGCGCAATGCAAACCTTAACTTTAGGCGATTATGAAGCACTAAAAACACAAACAAAAATGCTTTCAGCAGTTTCTCCTTTGGTAAACGGAAGCGGACAATCTATTTATGGTTCGCGCAACTGGCCAACCTCTATTTACGGAATCACTGAAGAATACTTAAAAATCAAAGTTTGGGAAGTAAAAACGGGAAGTATTTTTACCGATCAAGAAGTAAAATCGGCTGCAAAAGTAGCTGTGATTGGGCAAACTGTAGCTACAAATTTATTTCAGAATGAAAATCCAATTGGTAAAATGATTCGTTTCAATAGTATTCCGTTTAAAGTAATTGGAGTGTTGGAGAAAAAGGGAGAAAGTACTTTTGGACAAGATCAAGATGATGTTATTTTATCGCCTTATACTACAGTCCAAAAACGTATTCTTGCTCAAGATTATTTAGAATCTATTGTGGCCTCTTCTTTAAGCGAAGAAAAATCGCAGCAGGCTGTTGATGAAGTTTCGCAGATTTTAAGAGAAAGACATAAAATTACAGGAGACAAAGAAGATGATTTTAATGTTTTCTCCATGGAAGAAATGATTTCAACTTTTAGTTCAACCAGCGAAATGCTTACTATTTTATTAGTTGCAATTGCCAGCATTTCATTATTGGTGGGCGGAATTGGAATTATGAATATTATGTATGTTTCGGTAAAAGAAAGAACAAGAGAAATAGGATTGCGTCTTGCTGTTGGCGGAAAAGACACTGATATTTTGATGCAATTTTTAATAGAAGCCATTATGATTAGTGTCACTGGAGGAATAATTGGTGTATCTTTGGGATTAGGGACAACTCTTTTCATCGAAAAAGTACTCCACTGGCCAACAGCTGTAACAAGTTATTCTATTGTAATTTCGTTTTTAGTTTGTGCCATTACAGGAATATTTTTCGGATGGTATCCTGCTAAAAAAGCGGCTTCTTTAGATCCGATTACCGCATTGCGTTATGAATAAAACGATAAACTAATGAATTTTAAACAGAATAAATTAATAATAGGGTTTCTGCATATCATGATATGGTTTGTATTATTTATGCTGCCCTATTTGTTATCATCAGGTCAAAATCAAGCAATAAAAGCGGTACTTTTCTTTTCTTGGATTCCGTTATTCTTGTATTCTATAATATTTTATTGCAACTATTTTGTTCTTATTGAACGTTTTCTGTTTTCAAAAAAAATAATTTGGTTCGTTATCGCAAACCTAATACTGATTACTTTATTTATTTGGGCAAACCAATCGATCAAAGAGATTTTCTTTGATTTTCATGTGCCTCATAATGACAAAAATGACGACTTTAGACCTTCAAGAAGCCTTTTCATCTATAGTGATTTCATATTATTTAGCGTTCCTGTCGTTTTTTCTATTGCAGTAAAAACAACAGAACGTTGGATAAAAACCGAAGTTGAACGCAAAGAAGCTGTCACTATCAAATTAGAATCAGAACTACAGCATTTAAAATATCAATTACAGCCGCATTTCTTTTTTAATTCGTTAAACAATATTTATTCTTTGGTAGACACTTCTCCCGAACAAGCCAAACAGACCATTCATAGTTTGAGCAAATTAATGCGATATTTATTGTATCAGACTAATGATGAAAAAGTTAGTTTAAAAAGCGAAATCCAGTTTATCGTAAATTATATTGAATTGATGAAACTGCGATTTACAGAAAACACCAAAATCGAATATGACTTTCCTGTTCTAAAAACAGATCTGCAAGTTGTACCGCTTTTATTTATTTCTTTAATCGAAAATGCTTTTAAACACGGCGTATCGGCAAGTCAGCAATCAGAAATTATTTTTAAGATGACGATTGATGAAAACCGAATTGATTTCAGCATCAAAAATCATAATTTTCCTAAAACCGAAAGTGATAAAAGCGGTTCGGGAATTGGCTTGCAAAACATGAAAAAAAGGCTGAGATTATTGTATCCTGATAAACACGAATTTAGCGCAACTGTAGTAGATGGCTTTTTTATAGTAAACCTTACTTTAGAAACTTAATTTTTGAAATTAATAAACGAATCTATGTCTGATAAAATAACTTGTCTGATTGTTGATGATGAACCAATGGCTTTAAATTTAGTTGAAAGTTATGTGGCAAAGACTCCTTTTTTACAATTACAAAAAAAGTGCAACAGTGCTATCGAAGCTTTGGAATTTCTAAATGAAGAACGTGTTGATTTAATTTTTTTAGATATTCAAATGCCAGATTTAACAGGTTTAGAACTTGCCAAACTGATTCCAAAATCTACACGAATTATTTTTACAACGGCTTTTGATCAATATGCCTTAGAAGGTCTAAAAGCTGAAGCAATTGATTATTTATTAAAACCTTTTGATTATACAGAATTCTTTACTGCTGTGAATAAAGCTAGAGAATGGTTTTCGATGGTGAAAAATGCCAAAAAAGAAAAAACCGATCAAATGGAATTCATCTTTGTAAAATCGGAATACAAACAGCTGAAAATAAATCTGGATTCGATTTTATATATTGAAGGTTTGAAAGATTACATCAAAATTTGGGTTAAAAATGAACCGCATCCTATTCTCACTTTAATGAGTTTGAAAACAATGGAAGAAGAATTGCCCGCAGATAAATTTATGCGTGTTCACCGTTCTTTTATTGTTGCGCTAAAAAATGTTGAAGTAATTGAAAGAAGCCAGATTGTAATCAACAAACAAAGAATTACAGTTTCAGATCAATATAAAGCACAATTCATGAATTATTTATCTGAAAACTCATTGGACTAAAATCCGACTTTAAATGTAAAAAAAGCATTTCCTTTAATACAAGCCCCACAGAACTATCTTCTTGCTCAAGTCCTTTAAATACAATACTTCGCAGATTATTTCGTTAATTTGTATATTTGTGTATCCGAATTTTAATCAAGCTTAAGCCACTAAATGTTTGAACTTCTACCTGTAGATCCAAAAACTATTTTTCTGCTTTATTTGTGGGGGAATTTTTTTACCTGCATTCTTATTTTCAGTTTTTCTTTTTCTTATGCGACGAGCGATAATAGAAAAACATTAAAATGGTTTGGCTTAGGCAAATTGATTCTTACGGTTGCTTGGATACTTGCTCTTTTTCGAAATATCATCAGTGATTTTGTTTCAATTAATATTTCCAATTCCTTAATTTTTTGTGCCTGCTGTTTTGAAACGATAGCAATGTTATCGCTTATTAAAGCGCATGCAAAAAAACTTTATCAGCTGCAAATTGCAATTACCGCAGTTTTCATATTGATTTTTAATATTGGAACTCTTTTTGAAGCCACGATGAATACTCGAGTTATAATTGGTGGCATCGGAATTTTTGCTATTTATTTACTCCCAACAATTACTTATTTTACAGAGAAAGAAAAAAGCTTTTTTAAAACCTTTTATGTACTCTGTTACATCGGATTTGAAATTTTAATCGTCATACGAACAATCTACAGATATCTGTATCCGCAAAATCTTATTATTTCTAATGATCTTTTTGATAGTTTGTATAGCATTTGTTTGTTTCTTCTAACTCTTATTGGAATCGTAGGATTTTTGCTTTTAGTAAAAGAAAATCAAGATCATAAAATCAAAAAGCTTTTAAACGAT
>Ga0160502_100807_pt1 | contig 11371 bp, 10 predicted proteins | sample DIDnMG_14_FD_108237 | JGI IMG/M metagenome (GOLD analysis project Ga0160502, IMG submission 108237) | Enriched soil microbial communities from UW Madison campus, WI, USA - DID2933_E24_Xylan MG | ecosystem: Environmental > Terrestrial > Soil > Unclassified | place: USA: Madison, Wisconsin... | reverse complement strand
CAGCATCAATTCCATACAATTCCTGAACTCCTCCGCGTGCTAAACGGAAACCTGTCATTACCTCATCAAAAATCAATAAGATTCCATTTGCAGTACACAAGTCTCTTAAACCTTGTAAGAAACCTTCTTTAGGCACAATACACCCCATATTTCCAGCAACAGCTTCGATAATAATCGCTGCAATTTCTCCTTTATTAGCTTCGATTAAAGTTTTTACGTTCTCTAAATCATTGTATTTAGCCAATAAAGTATCTTTTGCAGTTCCTTCTGTAACGCCTGGACTATTTGGAGATCCAAAAGTTACAGCTCCACTTCCCGCCTGAATTAAGAATGAATCAGAATGTCCGTGGTAACAGCCAGCAAATTTGATGATTTTATCTCTTTTTGTAAATCCACGAGCTAGACGAATCGCGCTCATACAAGCTTCTGTACCCGAATTTACGAAACGAATTTTATCAATATTTGGAACCATAGAAACTGCCAAAGCTGCAATTTCAGTTTCCAATTCTGTCGGCATTCCGAACGAAGTTCCCAGTTTTGCTTTTTCGATTACAGCGTCAACAACTGGCTGATAAGCGTGACCTAAAACCATTGGTCCCCAAGAGTTGATGTAATCTATTAATTTGTTTCCATCTTCATCATATAAATAAGCACCTTTAGCACTTTTTACAAAAATCGGAGTTCCGCCAACGGCTTTAAATGCTCTTACTGGTGAATTTACCCCTCCTGGAATTACTTTTTCTGCTTCAGCAAAAAGCTGACTACTTCTTTTATATAACATTCTTATTTTAGATTTTAGAATTCAGATTTTAGATTAAAACTGAAAACTTATTTTGATTTTAGATTAATTTCATCAGAACTGAAAACTGAGACTGCGACTGAAAACTTATTTCACTTTCAACCTCTGTCCTATTGAAATGGCATTATCGGTTAGATTATTTTTCTTTTTCAAATCTTCAACCAATAAATTGAATTTTTTTGAAATGGAATATAGCGTATCTCCTTTTTGAACCTCATACATATTTGGATCGTATTGACTCATATTGATCTTTGGATCAGAAGCAACGTCATAAGATGATTGTTTTGTTGGAGCCGAAGTATTAATTGGCACATAGCTTCTTCCTGTAACCTGACAATCATATTGATGCAAATTATATCTTTCAATATAGCTGATCAATTTATCTGGATATTTCGGATCTGTTGCATAACCAGCTGCTCTTAATCCTTTTGCCCAAGATTTATAATCGTCTTTTTCGTAAGTAAATAAAGTTGCATATCGCTTTTTTCCAACCAAAAATAAAGCATGATCTCTATAGGATTCTGATGCCTGAGGATATTTTCTAAAACATTCCTGAGCTGAGTCATCGTCGTGACGAACACTTTCTCCTAACCAATCATTATGACATTTAATTCCAAAATGATTATTAGCATCTACAGCTAAATCTCCTCTTCCTGCACCCGATTCCAAAATTCCTTGTGCCAGAATAATACTTGCAGGAATTCCATAAGTTTTCATGTTTCCCATTGCAATATCTTTGTACTGCAAAACATAATTATTGATTAAATCGCTGGTAACAACGGTTTTGGAAGTAGATTGAATAACCTCTGTTGTATTATTTGTAGAAGGATAATTTTTTCCTATTGGCTTAGCTGGAGTATTTCTTTTTGCTGATGCAGTCCTGGCTTGAACTGCTGCCGCTTTTTTAGTCGTCGCAATGGCAGGCTTACTAGAAGAGCAGCTTGCTAAAGCTAATATTACGAGAAGTAATACAATTTTTTTAATCATTTGTTTTGAGTATTGGTAATTTCTTCTGCTTCAACTTTATATTCATTCCGTCAATTCCCTGCAATCCGCCTGTGTGAATGAGTAAAATTTTTGAACGTGCAGGAAAATAATTTTTGCTAATTAAATCTATAACGCCAAAAACCATCTTTCCTGTATAAATTGGATCTAAAGGCACTTTATTTTCTTCAAAAAAAGCATTGATAAATTCAATTAATTCTAAATTTATCTTGCCATAACCTCCAAAATGATAGTCAGAAATTAAATTCCAGTTATCTTTTTTTGCAAAAATACGAATTTCATCGGTTAAAAAGTCACCTTTTAACGCTGGAAAGCCCAAAATTTTCTGATTTTGCAGCGAACTATTAATTAATCCCGAAATAGTTCCGCCTGTTCCAACTGCACAACAAACGTAATTAAAAACCGAATCTTCGCCAGTTAAAATCTCCTCGCAACCTTTTACAGCCAATTCGTTTGTTCCGCCTTCGGGAACTAAATAAAAATCGCCAAACTTCTCTTTTAGCTTTTCTATATAAGAAGTTTCGCTTTTTAAACGATATTCTTCTCTCGAAACAAATTCAAATTGCATTCCATTTTCCTGAGCAAATTTCAAGGTTGGATTTTCTTCTATTTTATCTAAAAGTTCATCGCCTCGAATTAATCCGATTGTTTTAAAACCTTGTTCTTTTCCTGCATAAGCAACAGCTGCGATATGATTAGAAAACGCACCGCCAAAAGTCAATAAAGTTGTTTTAATTTCGGCTTTCGCCTGAAGTAAATTGTATTTCAGTTTTCTGAATTTATTTCCTGAAACAAAAGGATGAATAAGATCTTCCCTTTTTATGGTCAGTAAAATATCGTTTGGAAAATTGATATTTATATTTTGATTAAAAACTGGATTCATTTTAATTTGATGTAATGTAGAAACTGAAAAAAAGATCTGCTTTTTAAATAATTTAAATCGGTTTCTTTTGTGTAAGCTTCTCTTTCAAAACTAATATTTCGGTAAGCCAAATCTTTGTTTTGGTATTGAATTAAACGAATTAAAAATTCCAAAACGTACCAAATAAAGAATGGCAGAACTAACATTTCTAGCTGTTGTCTCAAATGTATTTTTTCATGATTTACGAAAGTTCCATTTGCTTTGTCAAAATCATATTTAACCAAAACAAAAGGAAATACAGCCATTCCACGATATCCTTTCGGAATTAAATATTTAGCAACAATCAGAAACATTGGCTGTAAAATTTATAAATTTGTAGCTATAAAATTGTTCGATTTGAATAAAATCATAATCAAATATTTATATTTTTGATTTTAGTTTATCCAAAAAAGAGCGCGAAGCAGATTTATGAAAGAGCAAAGTAATGAAAATAAATTAATCGAAGGTGAAGATTTTTATTATACGCCTGAAGGTTACAAATGCTTTACTGAAAAACATCATTTAAAACGTGGTTATTGCTGTAAAAGCGGTTGTCGTCACTGTCCGTATGGATATGATAAAAAAACAGGAAGAATAAATAAAAATTAGAATACCACAAATGAAGGTTTTTATAAATAAAAATATACCCGAAGCAGGCATTAAACTGCTTCAAGATAAAGGCATTAATTTTACGATAAATCCAACAGAGAATGTTTTATCAAGAGAAGAACTTATTAAATTCTGCAACGAAAATGATGCTCTTCTTAACGTTGGATCGAATAATTTAGATGAGGATTTTTTTCAGCAATGTCCCAATTTAAAAGGGATTGCTTTGTTTTCTGTCGGATTTGATTCGGTTAATATTCCGTCGGCAAATAGCAGAAAAATTCCTATTGCAAATACGCCTGATGTTTTAAGCAGAGCTACATCGGATGTTGCTTTTTTATTGATGCAAAGTGTTGCGAGAAAGTCATTTTTCAATCATAAAAGAATTTTAAACAATGATTGGGGAAGTTTTGACCCTTTGGCTAATTTAGGACAAGAACTTTACGGTAAAACGCTGGGGATTTTCGGTTTGGGAAGAATTGGTTTTGAAATGGCTAAAAAATGTAAAGCCGCATTCGGAATGAACATTATTTACCACAATCGTTCTCATAATGAAACTGCCGAAAAAGAACTGGATGCGAAATATGTAGATTTTGAAACGTTACTTTCACAAAGTGATGTTTTAAGTGTTTATTCAAATTATACAGAAGAGAACAACGAAATTTTCAATAAAAATGCTTTTGCTAAAATGAAACGCAATGCGATTTTCATCAACACTGCAAGAGGAAAATTTCAAAATGAAAACGATTTGTTTGATGCTTTAACTAATGATATAATTTGGGGCGCTGGACTTGATGTGACGAACCCAGAACCTATGAAATCTGACAATCCGTTATTATCAATTCCTAATTGTTGCATTTTACCACATATTGGTTCTGCAACTTATGAAGCTAGAAATGCAATGGCAGTTTGTGCTGCACAAAATATAATTGCTCTTTTTGAAGATAAAAAAATGCCATTTTGTGTTAATGAGGAAGTTTATATTTAAATTTCAAGTTTAAAATTCCAAATTCCAATCTGAAATCAACAATCTAAAATCTAAAATGTAAAGATGGATATTCGTTCAAGAAAATTTAGGATTACGATTTACAAATCGTATCACAGGTCGGATATCCGTTATCCCTAGTTTTTTTTATATTAGAAAATGTAGCAATTAGATAATTTCATAATATTTCGCTCCGCTGGAGCTTTTGTATTGGGGTAATTATTGCTTTTCTATAAATATTTCGCCTTTCCAAGGCTTTATTTCATCAGCTCAAGAGGAGCGAAATATTTATAGAAATCATTAATAGTTTGTGACATTTAAGCTCCAGAGGAGCGACATAATCAAAAAAACAAAAAATTAATCTGCTGTTAATCTAAGCACAATATCTTAGCATCTTAGATCCTCAGCACCTTAGCATCTCTAAAAAAATGACTTTCAAAGAACAAATACAACAAGGAATACCAAATATATTGCCACCGAAGCAGGCATACGATCCAGCTATCAATCATGCTCCGAAACGAAAAGAAATTCTTTCGGCAGAAGAGAAAAAGCTGGCGCTTAAAAATGCATTGCGCTATTTCGATCCAAAACATCACGCTGAATTAATTCCCGAATTTTCAGAAGAATTAGAAAAATACGGCCGTATTTATATGTATCGTCTTCGTCCAGATTACAGAATGTACGCAAGACCTATTGACGAATATCCAGGAAAATCATTGCAAGCGAAAGCAATTATGCACATGATTCAGAACAACTTGGATTATGCCGTGGCACAACATCCGCACGAGTTAATTACGTATGGCGGAAACGGTGCTGTTTTCCAAAACTGGGCACAGTATTTATTGACGATGCAATATTTGTCTGAAATGACAGATGAACAGACTCTAACCATGTATTCTGGTCACCCAATGGGATTATTCCCTTCACATAAAGAAGCACCAAGAGTTGTGGTTACCAACGGAATGGTAATCCCGAATTATTCTAAACCAGACGATTGGGAAAAAATGAATGCCTTAGGAGTTTCGCAATACGGACAAATGACGGCGGGAAGTTATATGTATATTGGTCCGCAGGGAATTGTTCACGGAACTACAATTACGGTTTTAAATGGTTTCAGAAAAATAAAACAAAATCCAGAAGGAAGTTTATTTGTAACTTCTGGTCTTGGCGGAATGTCAGGAGCGCAGCCAAAAGCTGGAAATATTGCAGGTTGTATTACAGTTTGTGCTGAGGTAAATCCGAAGATTACTAAAATCCGTCACGAGCAAGGGTGGATTAACGAAGTGGTAACTTCAACTGACGAATTAGTTGCCAGAGTCGCTTTGGCGAAAGCCAATAAAGAAACCGTTTCGATTGCTTATTTAGGAAATGTGGTGGACGTTTGGGAACGTTTCGATCAGGAAAATATCAAGATTGATTTAGGCTCAGATCAAACTTCTCTTCATAATCCTTGGGCTGGAGGTTATTATCCTGTTGGGATTTCGTTTGAAGAAGCAAATGATTTAATGGCTAATAATCCCGAATTATTCAAAGAAAAAGTTCAGGAAACATTATGTCGTCACGCAGATGCAATTAACAAACACACCGCAAAAGGAACTTACTTTTTCGATTATGGAAATGCCTTTTTATTAGAAGCTTCGCGCGCGGGAGCTGATGTTATGGCCGAAAATAATATTGATTTTAAATATCCTAGTTACGTTCAGGATATTATGGGGCCAATGTGTTTCGATTACGGATTTGGCCCTTTCCGATGGGTTTGTACTTCTGGAAAACCTGAAGATTTATTAAAGACAGATACAATTGCTTGCGAGGTTTTAGAAAAAATGGCCGAAACTGCTCCAAATGAAATTCAGCAGCAAATGCAGGATAATATCAAATGGATTAAAGGCGCGCAGGAAAATAAATTGGTTGTAGGTTCTCAAGCTCGTATTCTTTATGCTGATGCCGAAGGAAGAATTAAGATTGCAGAAGCTTTTAATCAGGCAATTGCAAAAGGCGAAATTGGCGCTGTGGTCTTAGGACGTGATCATCATGATGTTTCTGGAACTGATTCGCCATACAGAGAAACTTCAAACATCTACGACGGCTCTCGTTTTACTGCCGATATGGCGATCCATAACGTGATTGGAGACAGCTTTAGAGGAGCTACTTGGGTTTCTATTCATAATGGTGGTGGAGTTGGCTGGGGAGAGGTTATAAATGGCGGATTTGGTATGGTTCTTGATGGTTCTAATGAGGCTTCAAAGCGTTTAGCATCAATGCTTTTCTGGGATGTTAACAACGGAATTTCAAGAAGAAGCTGGGCACGAAATGAAGGGGCAGTTTTTGCCATAAAAAGAGCAATGGAAGTTGAGCCTTTATTAAAAGTAACTTTGCCAAATCTAGTTGACGAAAGTTTGCTTTAATTAAACTGAACATTTAATTTTTAAAATATGAAAACACTAAAGTTAATTCCGTTTTTGTTACTGCTGATACTTACTTCTTGCAGTACTGTGACCGTTTATTCTGATTATGACAAAACTGTCGATTTTACGCCTTATAAAACGTACGCCTATTTTAAGCCCGGAATTGACAAGGTCGAAATATCAGATTTAGATAAAAGAAGAATTTTACGCGCTATTGATGATCAAATGCAAGCTAAAGGATTTACGAAAAGTGACAATCCTGATTTATTAGTGAATATTTTTACTAAATCAAGAGAGCAAGTAGATGTAAACCAATTTAGTGCTGGCTGGGGTTACGGCTGGGGCTGGGGTTGGAATCCTTATATGATGTACGGAGGACAAACTACAGTTTCAACTTCTACTGAAGGAACTTTGTACATTGATTTAATCGATGCTAAAAAGAAAGAAATGATTTGGCAAGGTGAAGGAGTTGGAACTTTGACAAGAAACATCGATAAAAAAGATGAAAAAATTGCTGAATTCGTATCCAAAATTTTAGCTCAATATCCGCCAGTAAAAAAATAGTTTTCAGTCGCAGTTGGCAGTTTTCAGCTTTTATAAAACTTTAAATAGTTGTGAACTTTCCAAAAATAATTAATACATTTGCTACTCAATCAGGTAAAAAAATGAAAAACTTTAACAACATTATTATCGCTATTATTAGCATTATTGCAATTCAGCAGTAATGGCGAGGTGTTATATAAGTTTGTAAAATATAATTTATAGAAACCTCCCAATTGGGAGGTTTTTTATTTTAAAAATAATTTTAAACAGCCACGAATTTATATGTTCAAAGATTATCAAAAATAATTCGTGAATTCGTGGCAAAAAAAACAAATTCTCATGAGTTTATTTAACGAAGTACTTAACGCAAAAAAGCAATTAGAGAATGTAGTTGCCGCTACTCCTCTAACCCAAAATTTGAATCTTTCAGACGAATTTGAATCTACTATTTTATTAAAAAGAGAAGATTTACAAATTGTTCGTTCATATAAAATTCGGGGTGCGTACAATAAGATTTCTTCGTTAAACGAAAAAGAAAAAGCAAACGGAATTGTTTGTGCCAGTGCAGGAAATCATGCTCAGGGTGTTGCATATTCTTGCAATCTCTTAAAAATTCAAGGCAAAATTTACATGCCAAAAACAACTCCAAAACAGAAAGTAAAACAAGTTCAATTATTCGGGAAATCGTTTGTAGAAATTGTTTTAACTGGAGATACTTTTGATGACGCTTATGCTTCTGCAACTGCTGATGCCATCAAAAATCATAAAACATTTATTCATCCTTTTGATGATGAAAAAGTAATCGCTGGGCAAGGAACTGTTGGATTAGAAATCTTAGAAAGCTGTAAAGAACCAATCGATTATGTTTTTGTTCCAATCGGCGGCGGCGGACTGGCTTCTGGCTTATCTGAAGTTTTTAAACATTTAAGCCCTCACACAAAAATTATTGGTGTTGAACCAAAAGGCGCGCCTTCGATGAAAACTTCAATCGAAGAAAATAAAAATACACCGCTAAAAACAATTGACAAATTTGTTGATGGAGCTGCTGTAAAACAAGTCGGTGATAAAACTTTTGAAATTTGCCGATACAATTTAGAAGATATTATTTTGGTTCCCGAAGGAAAAGTCTGCACCACAATTTTAAGATTGTATAACGAAGAAGCGATGGTTGTAGAACCAGCAGGCGCTTTAACGATTGCTGCTTTGGATTTTTATAAAGATAAAATTAAAGGTAAAAATGTAGTTTGTATTGTAAGCGGAAGCAATAATGACATTGAAAGAACTGCCGAGATAAAAGAACGTTCTTTACTCTATGAAGGTTTAATGCATTATTTTATGATTCAGTTTCCGCAGCGTCCGGGTGCATTAAAAGAATTCGTTAATAATATTTTAGGCCCAGATGATGACATCACTTATTTTCAGTTTGCTAAGAAAAACAGTCGTGAAGTAGGTTCTGTAGTTGTTGGTTTAGAATTGAAAAATAAAAATGATATTATGCCAATTAAATTAAAAATGACCGAGAATGGTTTTGAATTTCAATATTTGAATGACAATCAAGATTTGTTCACTCAGTTAATTGGATAATCTTGTCTGAAATGATAAATGTCAGAAAATAAAAAAGAAGTTATCGTATTTTTGCATTCACCTTTAAATATAGAAAAATGACAGCTTTAAAAGATATTTCCACGATAGAAGACATTCAGCAAATGGTTAACAGCTTTTATGCGAATGTTAGAAAAGACGATTTAATTGGTCCTATCTTTAATGATAAACTACAAGACCGATGGGAGCCACATCTGCAAAAAATGTACAATTTCTGGCAGACCATTTTGTTCGATGTTCGCGCCTATTCTGGGACTCCTTTTCCTCCGCATAAACAGCTTCCTGTAGATAAAACACACTTTGACCGCTGGATTTCCATTTTTAATACAACAATAGATTCGCAATTTGCAGGTCCAATAACTGAAGAAACCAAAATGCGTGCTACCAATATGGCATTTATGTTCAGTCATAAAATTGAATATTTTAGAAATGCAGAAAATGAAATGAGAAATGCTGCTAAAAAACCTTAAAAAGTATAAGATTAATAAGCAATAAAACTTTACAATTCGATATATTTGAGTTAAATGAATTAAACCCAAATCTATTTATGAAAAAAGTAATTTTCTTTATTGCAATCTGCTTCTCTTCTTTAAATCAATTATCAGCACAATCTCAAGCTCCCACTACTAATTTATACAAAGGAACTGTCGATGGAAAAACTCCTATAACTGTTTACATTAAAACAGAAGAAAATCCGTGTACTGCCGATTTAATGTACACTTCAATGTATCGTTATAATAAATCAAAAAACTGGATTCAGCTTAATATTACTCAAAACACAAAAAAAGAAAATGAGTTTGTAATGGTTGAACAAGGTTTCAGCGGTCTTTTGATTTTACAAAAAACTGGGAACACTTTTTCGGGTTTATGGATTAGTCCCGATACTAAAAAACAACTAAAAGTAGATTTGAAAGAAACGACAATGACCAAAAAAGAACTTGAAAACTACGAAAAGACAATGGAGAAAGTGAACTACGAAAATAACGACTGTTAAACACATTTTTTACACAAGTCATAAAACTTACAAAAACGCAATAAAACATACTTTCGGATAAAAATTTTGTGATAAATGATAAGAAATCGAGTCGTAAATTCGTAATTTTACAATCTAATCTACATCGTTTTCGAAAATGAATCCAAATATTGAAACCAATCCGTTATTAGAGCGATTGCCTAAACATTTACAGCAATTTATTAAACCTCAAGATTATAGCGATTACACTCCTATTAATCAGGCGGTTTGGAGATATGTTATGCGTAAAAATGTAGATTATCTTTCTAAAGTTGCACATCATTCTTATTTGGAAGGTTTACGCAAAACGGGAATCGAAATTGATTCTATTCCGAGTATGTATGGAATGAACCGAATTCTAAGCGAAATTGGCTGGGCAGCGGTTGCTGTTGATGGCTTTATTCCGCCAAATGCTTTTATGGAGTTTCAAGCTTATAACGTTTTGGTTATTGCTTCAGACATCAGACAATTAGAACATATCGAATATACTCCTGCTCCAGATATTATTCACGAAGGTGCAGGTCATGCTCCTATTATTGCCAATCCTGAATATGCGGAATATTTAAGACGTTTTGGTGAAATTGGATGCAAGGCGATTTCTTCTCACAAAGATTATCAGATGTACGAAGCAATTCGTCTACTTTCTATTTTAAAAGAAGCAGAAGATACGCCGCAAGAAAAAATCGATGAAGCTGAAAAAGCAGTTGCCGATTTGCAAAATGACATGGGCGAATTGTCTGAAATGGCTCAAATTAGAAATCTGCACTGGTGGACAGTCGAATATGGTTTGATTGGAACTGTTGAAAATCCAAAAATATATGGCGCGGGATTGCTTTCTTCAATTGGCGAAAGTGCCCACTGTATGACCGATAATGTAAAGAAAATCCCTTATGATATTTCTGCAGCCAATCAGAATTTTGATATTACACAATTACAGCCACAGCTTTATGTAACGCCAACTTTCTCTCATTTGAGTTTGATTTTAGAAGAGTTTGCCAATAAAATGGCCCTACGAACTGGAGGACTTTCTGGAATTAAGAAACTTATTCAATCAAATGCTTTAGGAACTATTGAATTAAGTACAGGTTTACAGATTTCGGGAGTTTTTACAAATGTAATTGAAGAAGAAGGAAAACCAGTTTATATTCAAACTACTGGAAAAACAGCACTTTCTTACCGAGAAAAAGAATTAGTTGGTCACGGAACTCTAACACATCCACACGGATTTGGAAGTCCGATTGGGAAACTAAAAGGATTTAATCTTGCAATTGAAGATATGAGTCCGAAAGATTTACAGGCTTACAGTATTGTAGAAAACGAAACGGTAAAATTGGAATTTGAAGGAAATATTGTGGTTGAAGGAGAAATCATTACGGGTTCTAGAAATTTACATGGAGAAATCATTTTAATTAGTTTTAAAAATTGTACCGTAACTCACGGCGAAACAATTCTGTTTCAGCCAGAATGGGGAAATTACGATATGGCAATTGGTAAAAAAGTAATTTCTGCTTTT
>Ga0160502_100802_pt1 | contig 11553 bp, 10 predicted proteins | sample DIDnMG_14_FD_108237 | JGI IMG/M metagenome (GOLD analysis project Ga0160502, IMG submission 108237) | Enriched soil microbial communities from UW Madison campus, WI, USA - DID2933_E24_Xylan MG | ecosystem: Environmental > Terrestrial > Soil > Unclassified | place: USA: Madison, Wisconsin... | reverse complement strand
GCCCGGCAGGTGGATGCTGCGCGGCGTTTCCATCTGGTTCAGGTCCTGCTCGCGCACGAAGCCGGCCAGCCGCGTGATCGGCAGGCCCAGCCAGCGGCGGAACACGTACAGGAAGATGAACCACAGTACCAGCGTCTTGATGACTGAATTGATCAGGATCAGCATGAAGCCATAGGCCACCTTGCTGATGACCACGTGGCGGCTGGAATAGACCGTCCAGCTGCCGATGTTATGCATGACCCCATGCTCATCGCGATAGAGGATGGGAAAGCGATGGCTGGTGGCCGCGTTGAGGAAGCCCGCTCGCACGGTGCTCTGTGTGCCGTCCTCTTCGATATGCACCTGCGCTCCGCTGCTGTCGATGATGTTGCCCAGCGCCATCACCAGCCTGCCCTGGGGATCGTCGATCTTCACGCCCGTGATCACCGGCAGATTGCTGATGCCGGTAAGGGTTGCCTTCTGCACGTCGCCCTGGAAGCGCCAGGTGGAGCTGGCCAGGCTCGCACCGAAGGTGCGGTCCATGGCCAGCAGTTCAGTGTCCACGCTGGAGCGGGCGTGCCGATATTCCGCTCCAAGCTGAACGCAGGTCACGACGAGCGTAACCAGGAAGTAACTCCCGAAGATGATGCGCAGCAGATGAACCGCCAGGGAGTTCTTGGAAAGCAGATTCATCGTCTCAGACGTTGGGTATGCTCTGCGCGAAGCTGAACAGGTTGGCCGGATCGTACTGCCGCTTCACGCGCTTGAGCCGCTCCAGGTTGCTGCCGTAATAAGCCCTGGCCCAGTTGGGCAGCTCGCGGCTGGGGAAGTTGACGTAGGACTGCGGCAGCATGTAGGGCTGCATGGCCTCGAAGTATTCCGTGAGCCAGGCTTGCTGGCGGCGCATCACGTCGGGCTTGTCGATGGGCGCCCAGGCGCATTCCATCTCGAAGATGTAGTTGGCGTTGCGATGCACGTAGGCCGTCGCATCCGTGGCCACCTCGCGGACCTTGCCGCCGATGGCAAAGAGGATGCCCATGTTCTCCGGCAGCAGCGAGCCGCCTGGCCATTTCATCATGTAGCTCAGCATCGTCTCCAGCGCCTGCGGCGGCAGCGCCTCGGCTACGTAGGAAGAACGCAGGTCGTACATGCCGTTGGGGTCATCGGTGATGAGGTAGTCGCGCGCCTGCCAGTAGCGCATCTGGCGGATATCTTGCTTGATCGGCTTGACCAGCTTCAGCGCCGGGGCCAGCGCTTCCAGCGCCTTGTCCAGCGGCCCGAAGAATTGTCCCAGCGTGGTCACCTGCAATTGTTCGCGGCGCGGGAAGGCCCCGGGCGCATCGGGGTAGGCCTTGGTGCGCGTGGAGATCTGGGTGGCGTAGCGGCTCTGGATTTCCTGCAGCAGGGTCAGCAGTTCGATCTGTTTTTCGCCCGGCCAGACGATGTTGAAGATGGTCACGTCGTCCTTGACCTCGTGCAGGTCGAAGCTGAAGGCCGTATTGATGCCGAAGTTGCCGCCGCCGCCGCCGCGCAGCGCCCAGAACAGGTCGCGATGCGGCCCCTGTGCATCGGCGCTGACCTGCTGGCCATTGGCCAGCACGATCTCGGTCCGCACCAGACTGTCGCAGGTCAGGCCCGCATGGGTCGCGGAGAAGCCCCAGCCGCCGCCCAGTACCAGTCCGCTGGCGCCGACGGTCGGGCAGCGGCCTGAGGGAATGGCGAAGTTGGTGCCGCTGAAGGCATCGGCCATGTTCTGGTTGCTGGCCCCGGCGAGGATATAGCCGCGATTCTTGTCGAGGTCGTACCAGACCTTGTTCATCGCCTTGACGTCGATGAGCAGGCCGGTGGTCGTGGAGAAGCCCGCGTAATTGTGGCCACCGGAGCGCACCGCGAATTTTTCGCGATGGTCAGCGGCCCAGCGCAGGCAGAGCTGCACATCGTGGGCGTCGGCGCACATGGCGACTGCGCGCGGCAGGATGTCGGCGTAGCGCGCATTGTTGGGCGCCGCCGCCATGGCGTAGCCCATTTCACCGGGAAGGATCAGCCGGCCATGCAGACTGTTGCGCAGGGCGCGCAGATTCTTTGGCGTATGCAGCGCAGGCGCCGCCTGAACCACCCCCGGCATGCTGGTCGCATAGAGCAGCGCCGCTCCGGCCTGAAGGAATTTGCGCCTTGGTAATGCCTTGGAATCACCCATTCGTTTCCCCGCTGAAATTGTTTTTCTATGGCCATGCCGGGATTGGCTCGGCTCGTGAATTCTAACAGCCGCTAGGGCTTGGAGAGACGGGGTAATTACGTATTGTGATGTTTTTTGAGTTTGTGTTTGTTACGTTGGATTGTTGTGAATTCATTGTCGCGTGGACTGGTTGACAAGCCGGGGATGGGGGCAGACACGAAGCCTGAAAAATATCGTTCCGGTTTTTGTGCTGTGCTTCGAATAGGCCAGGTATGCCGACGAATATCTTGCGGCGGACCACGCAGATGAACTGTAAACTTGCGGCGCAGCATCATAAGAATGCGGCCAAGCCACATATCAACAACAAGGAAAAATGGTGTCAACGATCTCCCCCATCTATCTGCTCGCGGTCATGCTCACCGCCACCATGCTTTACTTGACCAGACGTACTCCCGTGACCGGTACTCTGGCCAAGGCTGGGCGTATCCTGATGCAGTCGATCGTGGTCGGTCTGGGCATCTTCCTTGCCGCGCTGGTTTCCCAGAGTCTCAGCATGTACTCCCTGTTGTCCGACCATGTCTACCGCGATCTGGTCCTCATGACCCTGGTGGCATATTGCTTCGTATATCGTGGACAGCGGCACTGGCTGTCCAGCGTGCGCCAGTTTGTCAGCTCTTGCATGTTGCTGGCGGTGATGCTGGCGGCTTGCGTAGTGATCTGGCACCTGGCCGGAGGAACCTTGGTCAGTGCCGTGCTGATTCCGTGGCAGTTGCCATTGATGCGCTGGGTCGAGGGGCGCGTCCTCGAAGCGCAGCATTCTGCGGGCGGGGCGTCGCGGCGCAAGAAAGGGGCCATGCACTACCGCAGTGCCAACTTCGAGATCAGTTACGTGGAAGGGGACGACAAGCTGCAACTGAAATGCACGCTGCCAGCCCAAGCCGCCAGGGGGACGCCTGAGACGGCGTTCCAGGGCAGCATTGCAGCGCTTCATCATGCCAGCGGTCTGGCAATGGGTAACCGTTGGATGCCTAACGTCCAGTGCAGCTGGACAGAAGAAACCGAGACCCGTTATAGCGATAACAGCAGTACCCAGTACATCCCCGGCACCACCGCTACTGGCTATAGCAGCTCTGGGGAAACTGTAACGGTGCACACGCCAGGGACCAGCGTTTACATTCCGGCGACCAAGCATTTCAGCTACGAAAGCAAGACCGGCTTACACGCTGCCACTGTCTTCATCGTGATCGATGGCATGGGCTACAACGTCGTATTGCCAAAGATGAAGACGCGGGACAAGGCCGCATTGGATGAGGTCGTCACTGCAATCAGGGCTGCGCTGGCAGAACGTTGCGCGCAGAGCAATACGCGCGAAGTCGCTGATGCCGAGGCGCAGCGTGTCGAGAAAGCCGCAGCTGCACAGCAGGCTGCACAGGACGCGAAGGACGCAGCATACCAAGCCTGTGTCGCCTTGCTGGAGCGTGCCGGCTTGCGCAGGGCTGAGGGTGACCTTTTCTTGCATTATGAATATGATGCGACCGGTACGCTCACCAGGCTTATTGCCGCTGATCGGGATGGCCGCGGCCTGTTGGTCAGTGGCAGCGATGTCTGGATGGGCAGTTGGAAGAATGCTGAGCTTGTTCAACGCAAGGCCGAACGGGAATTGCATTTCAAGGTGGTTGACGAAGCCTATCGCCAGCAGCATCTCAAGGAACGTCGGCTGGTGGTGCGCGGCTGGAGTGACCCGCTGTGCACGGAATGGCAGGACCGCATCGCCTTGCTCAATGCCGGATGAGCGGATCGGCTGTAAGCGGGGTGACGATGTCTCGCGGGCGCTGGAGGCAACAGCATCCGCGAGTCAGGTCATAGAATGCTGAACGCTGGCGAAGAACATGTTCCTGGCCATTCGGTCTCGTATGACGGGCTCGATGGCGTATTGCAGGTGGGCAGTGCCTGGAAAAGCGTCGCCAAACAAAAAGCCCGCCATCTCGTAAAAGAAGGCGGGCTTTTCGGACGACGCCGCATACACATGAAATGTCCATGCAGCGACGGGTATCTGGTGGGATAGGTTCACTTTAATTTATTGTGTAAGTAATTGAAATAAATAAAATTTTATATTTTTTGTAAAAAAAGTACCCCTAAGAGTACCCCTAAAATTCTCGGATGTATTCGATCCACCTCAGACCGCGACGGATAGTTGACCGCCGATCCCCCACGATCTTTGTACTTCTGTGAGCGTCGTCAGCTAATTCGACGAACCGGAGTATCAGGTGTTGAAAGTTGTTCGTTTGGGAGCAAGTCCGCTTCTGCTGATAGTGATCGATATAAAAATTGGCTTCTGCGAAGGTAGAATTCAGGTCCTACTCAGTGAGAGGGTTTGACGTGGAATTTATTTACGCTTCTTCGACTAGTCTGGCGTTGGACAGTATTGTCCAACCTGGAAACTATGGGGAAAATGTCTCTGCACATCGCCCCGGCGTAACAGACGGCTGGGTGCTGGCAAGGGAAATGATCTTTGAAAATGTGCGTTTGCGAATAGCGCCGCAGCAGCCAAGCCGCTTGCGTGCAAACTTCTTATTTACAAGTACAGCAGCGGCGCTGGCATTAAAGAAAGATCTCGAAAATGGGATTTTGGCGTCAAGGTTATATAGGGTTGAGCTTATTGATGACACTATGCCATTCTGTTTTGCTGACTATGACGCACTACGTCAGATAGTATCCAGCGATTTTTGCGGGAGTACGTTACAGGCCGCGATGGCTTACTGGATCGGCACCACGAAGGATATTGGTCCTTGGAGTGACCGAGCCCACGAATTTCTCACATATTCGCCCATCAAGATTTTGAGGCAAGTATCAGGGGGCAATCCATTTGAGCTTCATTGCCCTACAATTTCCGTTACGCAGGGAATAGGAGATTAACTAAAGTATGAAGGCCTCTTGTTGTGAGGATCTGGTGACAGGACTGAATGGTTACATTACTTGGTCGTCATCTCCATAAAACAAAAAATAGTGACCGCCGCATGATAGACCCCACTTTCTGTGAGATGGCGATACGCCATCTACAACAAGAGCTTCCCGGCATTGATCTCTTTTCGAGAGAGTTTTTGTTCGATAGAAAGCATGCTCAGGCGCGTAGCCAGTTATTGATCATTGCGGGTCCTTATGGGCTACGAACACGCTTGTCCTTTTTGTTGCGTGAAGCACTGCCAGATGGCTACCGCGAAAAAATCTTTCCTGGCGATTACGATTTGGGAAACCAGTTTTCGTTACTGCCAAGATTTTGCGCAATCGATGACCGGCAAGGCGGGGAACGGGCCAGCCTGGCAGAAGAGCTATCGCAAGATCTCTGGCGAGAGGGAAAATCTGAGTCGCTAAGTGAGGAAAATTTCAAGAAACTCAAGCGCGACCTTACTGCATTGACGGGACGTAGTATGCAGCAACACTACGCCTGCAATAAATCAACTGCTCTGAAAGTCATGAAGTTGCTGTACCGGTTTGGACGGGATCGCTGGTCGTCCGAATCTGGAGAGGCTGGCAAAGGGGAGGCAAAATCACAGCTCTTCGATCTGCTCAAATGGCCGGAGGGAGAGGGACGGCATAGGTTTTCATTGTCATTTCGAGGAACATATCCTTACCAGAGCGCTTCGCCAAAATCCCCTTTTAAAGCAAGCGACGATCAGTCCGTGCTTATCGCAGATCTCAAGGCGTATCTCAGCATTGAGTTGGACGATAAGACATATGAGGATATTTCCGCCGTGCCGGCAATGTTGCAGTGGCATATCAATAACATTGTGCACAACGTTGAAAAACTTTTAGTTGATACTGGTCGTAAGTCTTACTTGGACGCGGTGAAGCTGTATGACTATCTCGCTGAAAAGGTAGGGTTGCTAAAGTTTAAAATTCTAGTCGCAGAGATTGGATTAGATGAAGAGCTTTTCTTATATTTGCATACTCTGGAATTCGCGCATTTCATGGAGGCTTATCCAAAATTGTTGGAAAAGGCCGAGCCGACACGAGCGCTTCTCCCCGTCTTTCCCGCGATTGAAATGCTCGCGAAAGATAGCACCGGCGATGCTGCAATCGGAATGCATGACCCAATCATCGCGGACGATAGATTTTTTGATTTTATTCGTGACTGGATGGGGGTATTGGTCCTAATTGTCGGCAAGGCATTAGGTGAGAAAACTACACATACCGAGCTGGAAAAGGCTGTTGAGCCAGCATATCGTTTAGCGACTACCTATGCTCTTTTTCGGAAGCGACCGAATGGGGATGATCTAGACGACTGTTTCAGTGCGCTGGAGTTGATAGCTTCACTTTGTTGCGTACGCGATGAACAGGCAAAAAAAGAAAACGAACGGACACGCCATAAGCCTTATTGGAAAGGCCAGCAAGCTCAGGGAGGGAGTATTCTGACCTCTCTCAAAGCGGTCCCCCAAGATGACGATAAATTCCTATTTGACGATCCAGTTCCTGAGGAGCATCGGCTGATTTGGACCAGCCGCTTTGAATGGTTTTTAGACGCATTGCAGGGACATACTGAACTGACAGTTCAACGTTTCCGGCTTCGAAGTGCCTTGGCGTTCAACGTAAAAGAAATTATCAAGACGAACAATCGTGCTGGGATGGCCGAAGACCTGGAAAAATTGAGTGAGGCCACGTGTATGTTGGGCCTGAATTTCCTCATTGGGGAGGATAGCGGAGCAGTCGTGGTCGATAGTAGCGTTTAAAAAACCGCCCTACTGCAAGAAGAAGCAATTCGCCATGCTTCTCCTACCCCCGCCGGAATGGTCCGGCGGGGATTCAGGAGTTGCTAATGAACCCTATCAAATCACCCCACTTACCCGGCGCCGAAGTCGACGTATGGCTAGGCATTGGAAAAAGCACCAGACATAGCTGGCAAGACCCGAAGTCTCCTTACTTCGATTCAACCTGGCCTCTACCGATCAAGCTCGGTGCGCGGAAAACCGTCTATATTACAAACGAGGTCGAGGCCTGGCTGGCTTTGCGCCCACGCTCCCGCGATGCGGAAATCAGTAAGGGGGAATGATGTCTCAATCCAATCCTCCTCCATTGCATGCCTTGTCGCGTGCGCTACGCGACGTCATTTTTGAGCAGGCAAGCACACCGGCGACCGAGATTTTGTTGGCCGGCTTTCTGGACGGTTACATTTCCCAATGCGTTGGCTCATGTGTGCAAGTGAAGACGCTATATGGACCAGCGATTCCTCCCCTCGCTTATATCATGGTCTTCGGTCCCGCCAGTTCGCGAAAATCGACCATGGGAAAGCCATTTCAGGCACATTTTGATGATTATCATCGGAGATACGTTACTGAAACCGCTGAGGCTTGGTCTGAGTATCGAGCCAGCCTGGAAAGCTGGAAGGCCGAAAAGGCCGGTATTCTCAAGACCATCAAGAAGCAGGCATCTTCTGGTCGCGCAGCTGATGATTGCTTGCGGCAGCGCTTGATCGAATTGGAGAAGAGCGTACCGAAGATGCCGCCATCACCGCCTTCCCGTTTTGAAGATACTACTCTTGCTCCTTGGCTGGATGCAGCAGCAAGGAATCCAGCGACCTTCTTCTACGGTGACGAGGGCAGTGGGGTGTTGAACGGCATGGATAAGGATATGGTCGGCGCTCTGTGTGGCTATTGGAGCGCTATGCAGCCAAGCCATGCGCGTAGTCATACGGGCATTCAAATTGTGAACGTGATGCCCACAGTTATTCTTTCCATTCAGCCCAGCGTCCTAGTGCGCTTTTTGACGGCTACACCAAAAGGCCTGCACTTTGTGAGCGGAGGATGTGCGAGCCGTTTCATATTCTACGGCGTGAGCGAAGCTGAATTTGCGCGGCAATCCATTGGCATTTCCGAGGACCGCTCAAGTACCGCCTTGCAAGCGGCACTTGAGCGGTCAGAACATTTCTTTCGTTTGCAAGACCAGCTAAATCGAAACGGCGGGGCAGGAAAGAAAGTATTGGAACTATCGGATTCAGCAAAACGCGAAATGCGGGATCTTGAGAAGTACCTGCACAGTATTCGCCGTAACGCGGGGAGTGATGGAGAGTTGGCTCTCATTGACAAGACTGCGGAAAACATACTTCGGCATGCAGCTCGTCATCACGAATTCAATGGCATCGATGGATTGATCGGCGTATCGGAAATAGCTGATTCGGCGGAGTGGCTTCTATGGAGCTTGGACAACTATGTCGAGCTGATGGAGAGCGAGCAGACCACGGGTCGAAGCGCAGACAAGGATGCCGAGACCTTGTGGGATTTGATGCTCTATGGCTTGCATATACGTGATGGCAAGATTACTCGGCGCCAATTGGCTGAAGAGGCCTTTAACGTGGGCTTAGTGCGTTCCACGCATTTCAGCGATGCGCTGGGCGTACTTTGCCAACGGGACCTTGCAACGTTGAAGGATGGATATGTCTATTGGGAAAAACCTAATCGTGTGAGCCATCTCATCAGCACATTCAATAGACGCTAAATGTTTCTGCTTCTATGGACGGCCGGCATGATTACGTACATTCAAAAGAGGAAAGAAGGAAATGAAAAGCGAGTTTATCGTCGATAAATCATTGGCGAATTGTCTTGTTTTTCGTTCCTACCGACTTTTGGTTCTAACAAGGTTAATACAGTTAATGAATTAACTAAAAAACTAATCAATCGATCTCATGCCGCAGGCATGAAGAAGATATGAAGGAAGAAATTATGGACTACCAAGCTGCTCCAGAAGATGAGGATGCAAACGCAATTAGTGATGCTCCTGGCATCGAATATGAAGAAAGACAGAAGAAAGTCGATAGCCAAGTCATCAATCGGGTATCCAGCGAACTGAACAGGATTTATGGGAAGAATGGTGAGAGTTACCAAGTTCCTATCAATGCAGCGCATCTCAGTGCATTTGAAACTTTTATTAGATACCTTTTTGATACAGATGACGTGCCGTACGAGATCTACAAGCGGAATGGTATTGAACGTGTGGTCACCTTGAAAATGGCTCGTCACATGAAGATGTTGCCGGCATATGCTCGAATAGGTAGTCCGTCTTTAGCATTTCCACCAGACTTTGACCTATTCTTCAGCGTATACCGTACGCACGAAATCCGGCTATACGGATTTGTCGATTGGGAAATGGAAGATGATTTTCGAACTAAAGGAGCGATTGACTTCATAGATCCGAAGCATGCGCATATGGCCGTTGACTTCGTATTGACAGTACGGAAGGAGGCAAAGAAGACCAAGCTAAGAAGTCGCATGAGCGACTGGCGTAGCGCTTGTCGAAGGAATGAAGACTATCTGCGTAACTTCCTGATAGAAATGTTCGAGGAGCATGGTCGAGTCAACGCCGTTGACGTAGTTTTTCTGTACCGCAAGGCTGCATGTGAAAACAGGGGTGAGGTGCTTGCGCGAGGCATCGAATTGCAGCAGCGGAATGAAGAAGAATATCAAAAGTACCTTAATGGAACGGAGTTGGGCGAAGTGCCGGATCAATGGGTAAGTTTGCAAGAACTGAAGAATGACTTGAAGAATTTCTTCAATAATGCACGCCATAAAACTTCGCTTTTCGGCAAAGATAAATTTATTGATTATTTCGCAAGGATTGAATACACGCGCGATGCTGGATATCACGTCCATATCTGCTTTTTTTACAAAGGTTCTGAGGTGCAGCGAGACCTTTGGTATTCGCATGCAATAGGAAAATTTTGGCAGAAAATTACCGACGGGCGTGGCTACTACTTTAGCTGTAATGCAAAAGCGGCTGAAGGTAAATACAGAAACGTGGGTATTGGCGCTATCGAGCACTACGATTTTGAGAAAATCCGTCATCTTTGGACCGCTGTTAGCTATTTTGTGAAAGCGGCGACGGTCGTGCGTGTGAAGCATAACGGAAAGCAACAGATGGTGTTGCATGGGAAACGCCGCAAACACGTAGGTGCGAAACTGGGGAGGCCTCGTGGTGAAGGATTGTCTGGTCCTGAATACCGAGAGAAGCTCAGAAAAATATTCAGCTAAAAAATCAGTGGGCTGCGCGGCATGTACAGAACTATCCGTATAGCCCCACTAGTCCAATGGCGGATAGTTCTGTACATCTAGGGAAAGGACGGAAAAAAATAGCCTTGTTGATCGTTAACTTTTAAAAAAACTCCCTTCCAAGAATGCGTGGTGCTTGGCATGCTTGCCAAAGCACTAGCGTATCGCTAGGGAGCTTCCGATAAATCTGTATAAGGAGAAAACTTTGGGCGAATCTATTTTGAATTCATTTGAGAATAAGGGGAACCGCCAAGATGTCGATTCCGACATTGATACGTTGCGTAAGTTGTTGGCAGCTGATGTCAAAGAGCATCCAGGCAAGCAGAAATTTCGTGAACTGTTCAACTTTATTCAGGAAACGCTTGAAGGCGGGAAATCAGTCTCGTCGATCGCACGAAATCTCAAAGCCGTTGGAGTGAGTGTTTCACCGGCGACACTATCGAAATGGATAGATGAAGAGAAAGAAGTTCGTAAGAAGCGAAGCGGTGTCCGAGATGCGATTCTCAAAGCGGCGATTAAATAGACTTGCATCAAAAGCGAGAAAGGGAGCGGCCCAAACGGGCGCGCTCTTCAGCATTTTGTAGGTCGGCCTATCACCATGGCCCTGCTGTTGCCTTTCTCTGTTACCTCAAGGTGCACATGCAACGTATCTTTGCTTTATCTTCTGCATCGACTACCCCCATGGAACATGCTTGCCGATAAAAATCGTCGTAGCACTTCTTGTCGATTTTCGGTTTTGCCGATTATTGTGCCTTTGAGGACTTCTTGGTGACTCCATTTTTGGTTGCTGCTGTCGCATCTTTAAACGCTTGCATTTCAATCTTGGATGGATCGTGTGAATTGCCTATGCAATAAGGTACCGCAGAGTTACCACTGGGGTCGTTTTGCAGTGATTCCTTGCCGCAAGCAAAAGCGTCCTTATATTCACGCGTTTTTTTATAGTTGGCTGATTGGGCATATACGTTTGTGCCAGCACCGAGCAGGACGCTCGTGACTAGGCCAGTAGCAAGCAGACGGATAATGGTTTTTAAGTGGATCATATTTCAGGTTTTCCTTGTGGATAGGGCAACCGCATAACCTTTCTCTCGCTGAAGAAATTTCACGCAGTGCAGATGTGGTTTTGCAGTTCCGTTGATTTGATTATCGGAAGGAATAGGTGTAATTGCCTTGATTCGTGATCAATACAACTTCTTTGACCTTGCAGCTATAGGCAAAGAGCTTGACCCCCTGCCCAAATTTGAAGGTAAGCGGCAATGGGTAGACGCCGCCAAGTTTTGCTTTGCAATTACCTCTGTTGACGTTGAAGCCTGTGAGTACAACCTGATCGGTCGCGGCTTCAAGCTGAATGATGGGAACATTCTG
>Ga0160502_100793_pt1 | contig 11931 bp, 8 predicted proteins | sample DIDnMG_14_FD_108237 | JGI IMG/M metagenome (GOLD analysis project Ga0160502, IMG submission 108237) | Enriched soil microbial communities from UW Madison campus, WI, USA - DID2933_E24_Xylan MG | ecosystem: Environmental > Terrestrial > Soil > Unclassified | place: USA: Madison, Wisconsin... | reverse complement strand
TTAAATAGCGTAAAACATCCACTTTTGTTGCTTGATAGGCTTTTGCGAGAACAATCGTCAAGGTTAAGAATAATAACGATATAAAGGCTAGGACAAAGGGTAGTAGGGGAATATCAATTCGGAAAGCGAAGTTTTCGAGCCATTTTCCCAATAAGAAATAGGCAGGAGCAATTCCGATCAGAAAACCAATTATGCAGAAAACTACATATTGTTTGGATAATTCTTTTAATAATACATCAGTATCTGCACCAAGAGTTTTTCTAATTGCAATTTCGCGAAGTCTTCTTTCCATCGAAAAAGAGGCTAGAGAAAACAATCCAAATACAGCAATTAGGATTACAATGATATTCAGTAAAGCAAATAAATCTCTCTGATTTTCATATCTTTTGTACGTTTTTGCGTAGTTTTTGTCAACAAAATTATATTCAAACGGGTATTCTGAATCTACTTTCTGCACCCAGAATTTATTAATTGTAGCAATAGTTTCCTGCATATCATCAGGTGAAATTTTGATAAAGATATGGCGGATATCATCTTTAACTCCGTTGATTTTTGTAACGTAAAAAAACATCATTGGAGAAATTTGGCTTTCCATTCCAAAGTAATTAAAATCGTTTACAATTCCAACCACTTTTACCTTTTGATCTCTCCATGAAAGTGTTTTATTCAAAACATCTTTTTCCGGAATTAATTTCGCAGCATTTTCATTCAACAAAACAGATGAAATAGTATCAGAAGAGAATCTGGTGTCTAATTTTCTTCCTTTTAAAAGTTTGACATCTAGTATGTCGAGCATTTCAAAATCCATTCCCATTTCTTGTATCATGAAAGGAGTATTGTCTTTGTAACTCGCCGTTGACCAAGAGTTTTCTAAAGATCCCATTGAAAATAATGCAGTAGAAACTGCTTCAACACCTTTTATTTTGCTTGCTTCCTGCTTAATTAGTTTATAACGCTCATACTGACTTTTATCTGTTTTAGGTTTAAAAGCAATGTCTAAAACCTGAGCCCCTTTAAAACCTAAATCTTTCTCAGCCATAAAGTTGACTTGTTTATATACAATAAAAGATCCGATTATAAAAAATGCAGCAACTGCAAATTGTAAAACCAGCATTCCGTTTCTAAGCCAGATTCCTCTTTTACTTCTAGAAAAATTACCCTTTAAAACTTTTAGAGCTTCAAAATTAGAAACATAGACAGCAGGTAAAACTCCAGAAAAAATAATAACCAATAAAGTGATTAAAATAAGCTGTATATAGAATTGAGAACCAATTAAAACCAAATCTTTATCAAGAAATGAATTGTAAACAGGCAGTGAAATTTCAACAATTACCAAAGCCAATAAAACAGAGAAAATGGTGGTTATGGCAGTTTCAAAAATGAATTGGGCAACAATTTGTCCTTTTGTAGCTCCCGTAATTTTTCTAACACCAATTTCTTTTGCTCTTTTAATAGCGTTTGCAGTTGCTAGATTAACGTAATTTACAATAGAAAGTAATAGAATTAAAATTGATAATCCCATTAAAACTAAAATGTATTGCAACTTTCCGCCTTCTTCTGGAAAAGGAAAATTTCCTGTATATAATCGCGCTTCGGGCAACGGTAATAAACTTGATTTTACGGGATCGCCATATTTTTTTATAAACTCAGCAACGGTCAAACCTTCTTGTTTTGCATACACTTTTGTACAATTATCAAAGAAAATCTGATCGAGTGTTTTTACAACTCTCGGAACTGTTTTTGGGTTTTTAATTTTAAGAATAAGCCCATAATGATAAGTCCATTGATCTTTTGTTCTTTTTAAATCATCTTCAATTATGGTAGTAATGGCACTTGGCATTACCGAAGATTTCTGTGATAGTTTATAGACGCCTCTCACGGTAAAAATCTGTCCTTCGTATTTTACCAGTTTTTCTAACGGATTTTCGTTCCCGAACAAACGTTCAGCCGTTTCCTCAGATAAAGCAATGCTGTTTCTGTCTTGAAGTGCTGTTTTCGCATTTCCATAAACAAACTGAAAAGGAAAAAAAGAGAAAAAATTACTTTGAGCAGTAAATATTTTGCTGATCATTTCTTTTTTACCATTGTACGAAATAATATCTCTTGCATAATCAGCATAGAAATAGCAATAACTTTCTAAATCTGAAGAGACAGATTTTAGCATAGGCCCATTTGTAGCAGGGTTTGATGTCCATATATTGTTATTTCCAATATTATTTAGGACAGAATAAATTTTGTTTTTTTCAGGATTCCATTGATCATATGAATGTTCGTCATTCCAAAAAAGAATGGCAAAGATTAAAGTTGCTATTCCTATGGATAATCCTAAAATATTCAGAATCGAAAACAGTTTGTTGTTTTTGATGTGGTATATAAATATGTTGATATAATTTTTCAGCATGTTACTCGTATTTTAAGTATTTTAAAACATCTACTTTTGTAGCTTGATATGTTCTAGACAGCACTACAATTAAGGTTAAGGATAATAATGCTAAGAATCCAAATAAAAATGGATAAGCAGAAATTTCAATTCTAAAGACAAAATCTTCAAGCCATTTATTTAGTAAATAGTATGCTGGAAATAGGGCAATTAGAAATCCAACAAAACAAAAGATAATGTATTGTTTAGAAAGCTCTTTTAGCAAAACATTGGTTTCAGCGCCCAGCGTTTTTCGAATAGCAATCTCTTTCATTCTGCTTTGAACAGAATAAGAAGCTAAAGCAAAAAGTCCAAACAGAGCAATGAGAATAACAACGAAATTTAAGAGTGAAAAAAGATTGCTTTGATTGATGTATTCTTGATAATTTCTCGCATAAGCCTTATCCACAAAATCGTAATGAAAAGGAGAATCTACATCTACATTTTTCTTCCAAAACGTTTCAAGATCAGCAATCGTATTGGTGATCTCATTTTGATTCACTTTCACAAATAAATGATTTACGTTAAGATTCGTCCAGTCTATTGTTTTGAGATGAAAAAAGACCATTGGAGGAATTTCGGCTTTTGGTCCCCAAAGATTAAAATCTTTTACAACTCCAATTATTTTAAGTTTCTGATCATTCAAGGTTACAACTTTCCCAACCGGATTTTTTTCGTTCATTAATTGTAAAGCCTTTTCATTAATTAGTATAGCATCAATACTATCTGATGCAATTGAAGAGTCTAAATAGCGCCCTTGACTAAGTTTAATTTTCATCATTTCAAGCATGCCGTAATCAACACCTATATTTTGTGCCAAAATGGTTTTGTCATTATAATTAAAAGTTGATGAAAGACTATTTCCTGAGGCAAAAGAGATAACGCCAGTACTGACTTGTGAAACGCCTTTAATTTTGGAAACTTCCTGTTTAATAGTCTCGTATCTTGCAAACAATTTTTCATCGACTTTGGGGTCATTGAGATCAAAAAAGGGTTTTTCATATTTGATTTCTAAAACCTGATTTCCTTTAAAACCTAAATCTCGCTTGTTTAAAAAATTGACTTGCAGGTACACAATATATGATCCAATCATGAAAAAAGAAGCAATTGCGAATTGTAGAATCAGTATTCCATTGCGAAGCCAGACACCACTTTTACTTCTGCTGAAATTTCCTTTCAATACTTTTAGGCTTTCAAAATTTGAAATATAAATAGCGGGAAATATTCCAGCCACAATTATAGTTATAATAAAAATGACGATAAGTTCAAATGAAAACTGAAATCCAGAAATTGATAAATGTTTGTTTAAGAAGTTATTATAAAAAGGCAAGGACAGTTCGACAATAACAAGAGATAATAGAATAGAAAAAGTAGTAATAATAAAAGTTTCAAAAATAAACTGTAATACAATATTACCTTTAGATGCGCCAAGAACTTTTCTAATACCAACTTCTTTTGCTCTTTTTATGGCATTTGCAGTTGCAAAATTGATGTAATTGAACAATGACAAAATCAAAATTAAGAATGATAAAGCCATCAGAATCAGCAAGAATTGAAAATTACCCTGACCTTCTGCATAACCATCAATTTGAGAGTGCAATCTTGCATCTTTTAAAGATTCTAAAGAAACTTTTACTTCAAATTCACTATTTTTTTTAGACCATTCAGCAATTGAAATGCCTTCATCTTTTGCCCATTTTAATGAACGATTTTTGTAAAATAGATTGTTCATTTTAGCAATCACTTTGTCTTTGTCGGCAGGATTTTTTAATTTTAAGAGCAATCCCATATCAAAACTCCCCCAGTTGTCCTTGTTTTCCCGTATTCTTTCTGCTGTAAAATTGGTAATTGCATCTGGCTCCAAAGAAGATTTTCCAGGAATGGTATAAACTCCCGTTACAACAAGTTTTTTATCATAATAGTTTACAGTTTTGCCAAGTACATTAACACTTCCAAATAGATTTAGAGCTGTTTTCTTAGAAATTGCTAAACAATTTTCGTCTTTTAAAGCCGTTTTACTATTTCCCATTATAAAAGCAAAAGGAAACATCTCAAAGAAAGTTTTTTGGGCATTAATAGTATTAAAAACTCCTTTTTTGTTATGGTATTGAATTGTTTTTTCGGCATACCAAGTGTCTAAGTAGCAATAACTTTCAATTTCCTTAAAGTCGTTTTTAAAATAACTTTTGAAGGTTAGAACATTAGTTCCCCACGTATTGGTTGGACTAACTTTACTAATGGATTGAAAAACCACTTCTTTATTAGGATTCCAGTCGTTATAGCTTTGTTCTTCATTCCAATACAAAATCGAAAAAATCAAACCCGCAATTCCAATACTCAGACCAAGAATGTTCAGAGCCGTAAAAAGCTTGTTATGCTTTAATTGATAAATAAATGTATTGATCCAATTTTGAAGCATAAACTAGTTGTTAGCAGTTACTAAAACATCTACATTTCTATGATTTGCTTTTTCCGAAAGGATTACTCCATCTTTCATTAAAATAGTTCTCTGCGAAAAAGATGCGTCGTAATCTGAGTGCGTTACCATCAAAATTGTCGATCCGCTGGCATGAAGATCGGTTAGTAATTCCATTACTTCATTTCCGTTTTTGCTGTCTAGATTTCCTGTTGGCTCATCTGCCAGAATAATTTTCGGATTATTGATTAAAGCTCTTGCAACGGCCACACGTTGCTGTTGCCCGCCAGAAAGTTGTTGCGGAAAATGCTTCAAACGATGCGCGATTCCTAATATTTTTGCTATTTCATTTACTCGAGATTTTCTTTCGGCAGATGGAACATTACTGTAAATTAAAGGCAATTCTATATTATCAAAAACAGATAATTCATCAATTAAATTGAAGTTCTGGAAAATGAATCCGATGTTTTCTTTTCTGGCTTGCGACTTTTGTTTTTCCTTCAAACTCACCATTTCCTGACCAAGAAGCTTATAACTTCCGTCTGAAGCACTGTCTAAAAGTCCGATGATGTTTAATAAAGTTGATTTTCCGCTTCCTGACGGTCCCATAATCGAAATAAAATCGCCTTGATTGATCGTTAGCGAAATTTCACTTAATGCTTTGGTTTCTAATTCCTCAGTTCTAAATACTTTTGAAAGTTTTGTAATGTTAATCATAATTGACTGTTTTGGATTTTGATTGATTTTCTTTTAAAATTTTTATGCCTTCGGAAATGATAGAAACGAGTCTGAAAAATAAGATAATTTATTTTCAAATTATCACGATTTATTTGTTATTTGTACTCCTGAAAGGCGTTAATAATTAATGATTTACAAGTTCTAATGTGATTTTCATGCCAAGAAATTAAACCTTGTAACTGCTTTATTTTTAATGTTTTATTTTTTGATAAAAAACCAAACTGTCCATTAGTGGACACCTTTCGTCCAAAACTGAACAACAATGAAAAAGACCAACGCATCTATTTTAATCATCGACGACCAAGAAGATATTCTTTTTGCATCAAAAGTTTATCTGAAAAAGTATTTCGAGAACATTTTTACGCTCAATAATCCGAAAAATATTGTCGAATTGTTGTCGAAAAATGCTATCGATGTCGTTTTATTAGATATGAATTATAGATTAGGTTTTGAAGATGGGAGAGAAGGTTTGTATCTGCTAAAAGAAATAAAAACGCTTTCGCCAAAAACAGTGGTAATTTTAATGACCGCTTTTGGAAAAGTAGAAACTGCCGTTGAAGGCTTAAAATCAGGTGCTTTTGATTATATTCTAAAGCCTTGGGAGAATAAAAAGCTTTTAGAATCGGTAAAACAAGCTGTAGATAAAGCGAGAAAAGACAAAAAGAAAATTGATGAAATTGAAATCAAAAATGATTTCTTTATCGGAAATTCTGAAATTATAAAAAAGGCTTATTCTCTTGCAGATAAAGTGGCAAAAACCGATGCGAATGTTCTGATTCTAGGCGAAAACGGAACTGGAAAATTTGTTCTGGCACATCATATTCATACACAATCTGAAAGGAAAAATCAGCCGTTTATAGCAGTTGACTTGGGTTCTCTAAATTCAAATATTTTCGAAAGTGAATTGTTCGGTTATGCTAAAGGTGCTTTTACCGATGCCAAAACTGATACAGCCGGACGTTTTGAAATGGCGCAAAACGGGACCATTTTTTTGGATGAAATAGGAAATGTACCGCTTCATTTGCAATCAAAACTGCTTCAAGTGATTCAGACGAAAACCGTGACAAGATTAGGAGAAACGAAAGCAAGACCTTTAAACGTTAGAATTATTACAGCAACAAATTTGAACTTAAAACTAGAAGTTGCCGATAAAAACTTCCGTGAGGACTTGTATTATCGCATAAATACGATGGAAATTGTTTTGCCTCCGCTTAGAGAACGTCACGAAGATAAGATTCCGCTTGCCGAATATCTTTTGGATAAAATGATTGAGAAATATGGTCGTGACGAAATTTCTTTTGATAAAAAAGTCTTGGAACAGATTGAAAAACACGCTTGGAATGGAAATATCCGTGAAATGGAAAATAAGATTGAACGTGCGGTTATTCTTTGCGAGAATAATACCATCACGGTTTCTGATCTGGACTTAGAAACGATAACGCCTTACGAGGAAAATTCAGATGATATTCAGCTTTCTTCAGTTGAAAAAGCTGCGGTTGAAAAAGCACTACTTAAAAACAATAATAATATCAGTAAAACTGCCGAAGAATTAGGATTATCAAGAGGCGCGCTTTACCGACGTTTGGAGAAATTTAATATCAATATCGACTAATTATGCTAAGGACTTTACAAACTTACAAACTCCTTTTTTTGCGATTAATTTTTATCGTAATCGGAATCGAATTGTCACTGTATTTCTTTAGGATTGGTTTACTTTTTACGGGAATTTTTGGACTCTGCATGGTTTTTCTGCTTGGGAGGGAAATGTATTTCTATGTTAGAAATATGGTCTTGATTTATAATAAAACCATTTCTTCGATATTGCAGGATGATTTTAGTTCTGATTTTTCTAAACATAAATTCAATAGTACTTATAATGAGCTGTTTACTTTGTATGAAACTTTAAAAAGTAAGCAAAATGAGCAAGTTACGAGAGATATTATTTACCGTTCGATTTTAAACAATATAGAATCGGGTGTTATTATTTTGCAGAGGCAAGAAAGCGATTGGAGTATTTTTTTAATGAACGATTATTTCTCGAGCCATTTTAATGTTCCGAAAGTTTCGAAATGGAAATATCTTAAAAATCAGTTGCCATCTTTGTGTGAAATTATCGAAGAAGATGATTTTCATGAAATAAAAACTTCAATTGAGCTTAGTATAAACGAACAAAGCAAACAGACGTTTGTTTTACAGGCTTCACGAACCGAAATTTTCGGTCAGGATTACTTTATTGTTTTATTAGATTCCATTCAGAATGTAGTAGAAAAGAAAGAAAAAGATGCGTGGATTAATTTGATGAAAGTGATTTCGCATGAATTGCTAAATTCCATTACGCCAATTCGTTCGATTTGCCAGAATTTGGAAGATTTAGTAGAACAAGATTCACTTTCGACAGAAGACTTAGAAGACATAAAAAACAGTGTGCAGACGATGTTGAGACGAAGCGATCATTTGCAGAAATTTGTTGAGGGGTATCGAAAACTGGCTATGCTTCCTTCGCCTAAAAAAGAAAAAGCAGCATTGCAGCAACTCGTTGAAAACTGTATTCAAGTTATGAATCCTTTGTTTAGGAAAAGTAATATCGAAGTCATCAATGCTGTTACCCAAAACTATCTGATAAATGTCGATTCGCAGCAGATAGAGCAGGTATTGATTAATTTATTAACGAATTCGATTAATGCTTTAGAAAACAGTAATTTGAAGCAGATTTTTATTTCGGCGGAAGCCAAAAACAACCGCATTTTTATAAAAGTTTCAGACTCAGGAAAAGGAATCGAAAAAGAAATTGAAGACAAAATATTCCTGCCGTTTTTCACCACCCGCACCGAAGGCGCTGGTATTGGACTTACTTTATCTAAGAATATTATTGAAGCGCATGGTGGTTATATTTCGCATAAAACCGAAAATGGAAAAACGACTTTCGAGATTTCTTTGATTGAAGATTGATTAGCCTAAAAAAAGGTTTAGATTTTTTCACGCAGATTCATCAGATTTTTGAAGATTTAAAAAGATTTACAAAAATAAAAATCTGCGTTTATGTGCTTAGATCTTTTTAAATCTGCGTGAAATATTTTAAAATATTAGTTTTTTCTAATCAGCAGTCTTAATCTTTCACTTTTAAAATTGACTTCAGAAATAATGGTCGCAGAAAAAATCAAAGTACCGCCTAAAAGTAAACGCCATGATAGATTTTCTCCTAAAATAAAAAACGCACCAATTGCTCCGAAAACTGGTTCAAACAAATAAATAACCGCTACGCGTTCTGCTGATAAATAACGTTGAGAAATGTTTGAAACCGTATACATAAAAGCGGTAGAAAACAAAGCACAGTAAATTACGCCCATCCAAAACGTATTATTTTGTGGAAGCCATTCTGATGAACCGTCTGTTAACGCTATTAAAAAAGTAAAAAGCGCACAAAACGCAAACATAGGAACAATAGAATACAAGAGGTTTTTGGTGGCCGAATGTTTTTCGACAGCAATTAAATAAACCGCAAAGGCAAAAGCTCCAGCAATGGTAAATAAGTCTCCAAAGTTTATGGTAAACTTATCCTGAATGGCAATAATAAATAGGCCAGTTAAAGCCGTCAAAGCAGCAATCCAGATTTTTAGTGAAGCATTGGTTTTATAAATTGCTAGTTTTAATAACGGAATAATAATTACGGTTAATCCAGCAATAAAAGAGCATTGAGAAGCATCTGTATATTTAAGCCCAACAGTTTGAAGCTGAATGCCTAGAAACATTGGTACGGCAAGTAAAAATCCTGTTTTAATAGCTTCTCGATTAATGTCTTTGACATATTTCCAAAAAATAACACTCAATACCACAACAGCTAACAGGAAACGATAGAATAAAAATACATTTAGCGAATAGTGGCCAATTGCCATTTTGGTAATAGAGTAGGATACTCCCCAAAAGGCAGTGCCAAGAATTAATAAAAACAATAAAAGCTGTCTTCTTTCCATTTTAAATCAATACTTTTTTCATCATTAAATCGGTTTGCTCGTCGTCGCCTAATCTAAAGATGTGCGTGTCAAATTGCATGAAACCGTTTTTAGTATAAAAACTTACTGCCCTAAAATTCTTTTCCCAAACGCCTAACCACATGTAAGTCGCTTTTATTTCTTCGGCGATTTCTTCTGCTTTTGCATATAACGCCTGCGCGACTTTTTTGCCATGAAATTCCTTTGCTACATAAATACGTTCTATTTCTAAGGCGTTTAGATCTTCTTTTTCGGTTTGGGCATCGGCTGTATTCAATTTCAAGTAACCAACTATTTTTTCATCTAAAACAGCTAAATAGAAATAAGATGACGGATTCTCCAGTTCGGCAGCCAATTTTGCTGTTGCGAAACTTTCGTCCAGATATTTTTTCATGTTTTCTTCGCTGTTTACATCGGCGAAGGTTTCAGAAAAGGTTTGTCTGCCAATTAATTGAAGCTTTAAAACGTCATCAGTTGTGGCTTTGGTTATTTTTAGCGTATTCATTTTTATTTCTTTAATGCGTTAAAAGCTGTTTTTCGTTTATGATAAATGCGTAAATTGCATCAATGGATTTACAGCAGATTAAATATTTTTTGGCTTTGGCCCGCGAACTTCATTTCTGGAACACCGCCGGAAAAATGAATATTACACAATCAGCACTTAGCCGTCAGATTCAGTCTCTTGAGAATCAGCTTGGCGTTCAGTTGTTTGAGCGTAACAAACGCAATGTAAAACTTACTGCCGCTGGCCATTTCTTAAAAGAAAAATGGGAGGTTGAATTGAGTAAACTAGAGTTTATTCATCAATCTGCCCGCCAAATTCAGCTAGGCGAGAGTGGTACGATTACCATTTCTCATCCCGATTCTATTTCGGCTTCTCTTATGCCCGAAATTTTATCTCGTATTTCAGAAGCTTTTCCAAAATTAAAAATCAAACTGGTTCAGGTGCTGTACGAGAATCAGCAGGATTTTCTGCGAAATTATAAAATTGATCTGGCGATTACCAGAGATATTAATAATGCAAAAGACATTCAATCTCAAAAAATCTATACCGATCACTTAGCAGTTGTAGTTCCTGAGAATCATCCATATCAAACGCCTGAGGATTTTACTAAAGAAACCCTTGCTTCTCAAAAGTTTATTTTGCCAACCAATGACGAAGGAAGCAGTTACAGCGACCTTATTCAGAGATTATTCAATTCTTTGGAGAACGCGCCAGAAGCATATCTTCATTCTGAATTTGGTTCTTCTATAATTGCTTTGGTTCGAAAAGGACTCGGAATTGCCATTTTACCCGATTCGTATGTCTTTCATGAAATTCCAGGAATCCGATTTATCAAATTACCGCTAGAAACCGATTTATATGTCAATTGGAGAACCGAAGATCATAATCCGGTGCTTTCTAATGTTTTAAAATTGATTATTCCGTAAACCGTTACCCTCTCAGCATTCCGATATGTGGAATTCCGTCTTCATCATAAACTTCTCCTTGTTCTACAAAACCTAAAGATTGATAGAATTTGGACAAATGATATTGCGCACTGATTTTAATTGGACCTTTTCCAAACTTTTCTTCACAGCCCGCAATCGAAGCTTCCATTAGTTTTACTCCTAAACCTAATCCGCGATGCGATCTTGCAATGACAACTCTTCCGATCGAAACTTCATCATACGATACTCCTTTTGGAAGTAAACGGGTCACACCTGCCAATTCGTTATCGACATAATACAATAAATGAAAACCTTTCTGGTCTTTATTGTCTAAATCAAGATATGGGCAGTTTTGTTCAACTACAAAAACATCGCTTCTTAATCGAAGCATATTATACAATTCGTGATTGGTTAATTCGTCAAAAGATTTAATGGAATGGCTAAATGTCATTTAATTTTAGGCTTTAATTTTTGACAAAGATAAAAGAGAGAATAATGATTAAAAATGCTATTTTTTTATCATGTGATGCTGGAATTGCATAAGTTCTTTTAAATTCCAAATTTTAAATCCCAAATTCCAAGATGAAAACTTTGTCAAAGTTTTAAACTTTGACAAAGTTCAGGCAACAGTTTGTCATTCCGAGGAACGAGGAATCACACTCGAGATTCGACAAAGATAGTAGACATTCTGTGCGGAGTTTCTAGTGTGATTCCTCGTTCCTCGGAATGACAAGATTGGAGAATTCCTATGTGTTTAAAACAAAAAAACTTTGTCAAAGTTCGAAACTTTGACAAAGTTGAGGATAATCGTAAAATATATTTTTAGTGAGAAACCGCCTTTAAACCAACAATAGAACCAACCAATGTTGCCAAGAAAAACAATCTCCAGAAAGCTGCTGGTTCTTTAAAAATAAAGATTCCTACCAAAACAGTTCCTA
>Ga0160502_100788_pt1 | contig 12062 bp, 5 predicted proteins | sample DIDnMG_14_FD_108237 | JGI IMG/M metagenome (GOLD analysis project Ga0160502, IMG submission 108237) | Enriched soil microbial communities from UW Madison campus, WI, USA - DID2933_E24_Xylan MG | ecosystem: Environmental > Terrestrial > Soil > Unclassified | place: USA: Madison, Wisconsin... | reverse complement strand
TATATGTGCAGCAGTGTTCAGCTCCAGCTGGAAAGTATGTTAGGAATAACACAGACAACTGTCCGCTGATTGTAGGAAGCAGTCCTGACTGCAATAATATTACAGCACCATCAGATTACAATTATATAATCACTAAAACATATAAAGAAGCATCAGCTTCGGCAATAGACTCTCCTTCTTTGCAGCAGGCTCAAACTAGCATAACATATTTTGACGGACTGGGAAGGCCAATGCAGAAAATAGCTAACCGACAGTCTTCAAACGGAAAAGATATTATTACGCATATAGCTTATGATAACTTGGGAAGGCAGGTTCAAGAATTTCTGCCATATGCATCATCTTCAACCAATATGGCTTTCGACTCAAGTGCCAATGGCAATACGAGCGCTTTCTACAATACGGCTAACTATGACAATACTTCTAATCCGTATTCGCAAAAAGAATTAGAATCTTCTCCTTTAAATAGGGTTTTAAGACAGGCTGCCCCTGGAACATCATGGGCAATGGGAAGCGGCCACGAAATAAAATTAGAATACCAGACCAATACAGAAAATGAAGTAAAACTGTATAAAGCCGTAACCGCTTGGAGTTCTGGTTCAGGCCTATATGACATTTCATTTTCAGATGCTGGAAACTACGGAGAAAATCAGCTGTATAAATCGATAACCTACGATGAAAACACAGGTGCAAATCCGGCGGAAAATGCGGGATCGACAGTTGAGTTTAAAAGCAAAGAAGGACAGGTCGTGCTAAAAAGAACTTATGATGCAGGAGATAAGCATGATACCTATTATGTATATGATGATTATCGAAATCTAACCTATGTGATCCCTCCAATGGCAGAAGGAACCATTACCGCAGATGTTTTAAACGGATTATGCTACCAATACAAATATGATGATAGGAACCGTCTTGTGGAGAAAAAACTTCCAGGAAAACAATGGGAGTTTATCGTTTATGATAAGTTAGACAGGCCTGTAGCTACTGGACCGGCAATGTCTCCTTTTAAAGATGAAAATGCTGCAGGCTGGATCATAACCAAATATGATGTTTTCGGCAGGCCAGTTTATACAGGATGGAGCAATCAGGCAGCAAATTCTGAAACCCGAAAATCATTGCAGACTGCACAGAACAGTGCGACGGTTTTGTATGAAACTAAACAGACTTCTGGAACGATTGATGGAATCGCGGCCTATTACAGTAATGTTATAGCACCAACAAGCTTTAAGCTTTTGACAGTCAATTATTATGATAACTATGCGTTTCCTAGTGCGCAGGCACTCCCGTCTTCTGTAGAGGGGCAGACCGTTCTGCAAAATATAAAAGGAATGGCTTCGGGAAGCTGGACAAGAGCTGTGACTGCATCATCTTCTATAGCAGGTGAAACAAGAACAATATTTTATGATGACAAGTCAAGGCCAATAAAAAACTATCTTCTGAATTATCTTGGAGGCTATACTTCAAGCGAGAGCAAGCTTGATTTTGCTGGAAAAACGCTGTATGCCATAACAAAACACAAGAGAACATCAGGTGTAGCTGAAATTTTAGTGAGGGAGGAATTTACCTATTCTGCTCAGGACCGTCTGCTTACCCACACGCACCAGATAAATGGCGGAACAGTGGAACTTATGGCTGATAATGATTATGATGCATTGGGGCAACTAGTAAGCAAAAAAGTAGGTAATAATTCAGGTAATCCACTTCAGAAAGTAGATTTCACATACACTGTAAGAGGCTGGCTTAAAGAAATTAATAAGACTGGCAATTTGCAGCAGGGTACCGATTCAACCGATCTGTTTGCCTTCAAAATTAATTACGACAGTCAGCAGACTGGCATTTCAGACGTAAAAGCACTGTATAACGGAAATATCTCAGAGACATTCTGGAAGACCGGTTCTGATGCAACCGAAAGAGCTTACGGCTATAAATATGATAACTTAAACCGTCTTAAAAATGCGATTTATGAGAAGAATGGTCTGACGACAAGCGCTTATGATGAGAATGTGACTTACGACAAGAACGGAAACATTAAAACGCTTAGCCGTAAAGGAGATAGTGACCCTCAGGTGGGAAATGTTGATATAGATGAGCTAGTTTATACTTATCCGGCAAATTCTAACCAATTATCAATAGTTGCAGATAACTCGAACAACAGCAGCGGATTTAATGACGTTAATAAAACAGGCGACGATTATACTTATGATGCCAACGGCAACATGATTGCCGACAAAAACAAGAATATTACCGCCATTACCTATAACCATTTGAATCTGCCAAAGAAAATAACATTTGGAACAACAGGCAGTATTGAGTATTTTTACAGCGCATCAGGGCAGAAGCTGGAGAAAGCGGTTACTCAGGGTACTGTTACAACTGTAACCAATTATTTGGGAGGCTATCAGTACAAAGACAATGTTTTGGAGTTTTTTCCAACCGCAGAGGGTTACGTAAAAAACACGGCTGGAGCGCTTTCTTATGTTTACCAGTATAAAGACCATCTGGGCAACGTTCGAGTAAGCTATGCTAAAAACACAGCAACACAGGTTCTTGAAATTATTGAAGAGAATAATTATTATCCTTTTGGGTTGAAGCATAAGGGGTATAATGACTATCAGGCTAGCGTGAATAAGTATAAGTACAATGGAAAAGAGCTTCAAGACGAGCTGGGACTTGGGATGTATGATTATGATGCACGTAATTATGACCCAGCTATAGGTCGCTGGATGAACATTGACCCATTAGCAGAGAAAGGTCGTAGATGGTCGCCATATAATTATGCTCTCAATAATCCTGTATTTTTTACTGACCCAGACGGAATGCTGTCGCAATCTTTTATGGATATTTTAAAGAATTCTGCGAGTGGAACTACATGGACTAATAATAATAATGGAACATTTTCAAGTAATAATGGTGAAACAGTAAGTGATGGTGAAAGCGCAGAAAGTGCAGAATTTATTGACCCTCCTGCCGTTCCTGCGTCAACTTGGTTTGGATTGGCAAGTTCAGTTTTTGGAGGTCCAGCAAGTTTCTTGAAATTTGCAATAATTGGTACATTTTCTTCGGCACATACACCAGATTGGAGCATAGGCATATTTAGAAGTGAAAGAGCATTTGGGACATTTTCAATTCAAGATGTTAAAACAGAAGCAAAAACTACAAATGCAACTTCAAAAAGAGGAAAAGATGGCTCTTATACAATAACATTTAGTAATGGTAAAACTTATCACGGGAAAGGACCAATTGATAGAATGTTTGTGTCAGCATTGGAAAAAATGACATTATACAATGTAACAGTTAAAAAATTTGATTGGAATCCTGCCGAGTCAACCAGAGAAGCATTTAAAGATGAATACCGAAGAATGCAAACAGATGCAACGGACGTTTATCCAGAAGGTTATGCAAACCCAGTAAATTACAATATAAAACAATCACCAGGAAAAAACTATATTTTACAAGATGGACTTTAACATATATTTCAACTCGGACAAAAAAGGATTGATAGTGACTAACAATTTTGAAGAGATTCAAAAAAAGATGGATTTAGGCATTTTCCCTAAATCAACATACATAAAAACTGAGATTCATGATTTATCTAAATTTGATTTTCAAACAATTTCCTTAAACTATCTTAATTCTTTTGCTTTTGAATCTTTCAAAAGCATATTTTCGCAATATTCATTTCAAATTGTATCAATTCACAATTCGACTATAGATTTGAAAGAAGTAGAAATTAATACTACACATTTAGTCATTGGAGAGAAAGTAAAAGTAAATTTATTAGAATGCAATTTTATAGGACTTGATGAGATAACATTCCTATCTGTTAAAACCTTTAAAGGAATGATTCTTGAATCCTTTAGAAATGTTGAAAAAATGATTTTGTGGCATGAGAATAACAAATCAAATGATATTTTAAAGTTGTTTCCAAATCTCATCGAACTTCAAATATATAATGGAAACGTAGTTGATTTATTTCTGACAGAAAATCGCAAACTTAAAAAATTACAATTGCATAATCTTCCTAAATTGCAAAGATTGGAAAAACCTAATGATATAGAGGAATTAATTGTGGAAAGATGTAAAATGCTCAAATTCGTCGAATAGGATTTAAGATTATCTATTTTAGACGTTTTTGCATTTACTTATTGTCAATAATCAAAAAAGCCATTCCAATTGGAGTGGCTTTTGCTTTTATGGTAGTGTTACAGATTAGGTGTTTTGATAACATACGCATGTAACTAACTGAAAAAGAATATTAAAATTAAATTATTGAATAGAAAAGAGACGGCCAGCAGGTCGTCTCTTTCGTTTTTTTTCTTTTAATAAACTTCAAAATGCTTTTGCCTTACCTTAGTGTTTCAAATTAGGTCATGAAAATAAAATGTAATTTTTGCAAAGGTAAATGCATAAAGAATGGATTTCAATCTAACGGTAATCAGCGTTATAAATGTACCATTTGTCAAAAACGACAGCAGATTAACTATAGGTATAACGCTTACAAAGGAGATATCAATCAGGAAATAGTGCTGTTGACCAAAGAAGGTTTGGGAATAAGGAGCACGGCAACTTCACCATTAAATAAATCACGAGCCTTAATGGAATCGTTTAATGGATTATTAAGTTCTTCTGTCTGAAGTTTATCATCTTTTAATAAAGCATGGTAAGGTTTTGTTGGAAATAGTAGGGGAGATAAATGTAAAGTATCAATTATATTTCTAGGAGGAACGCCAGCTTCATTGATAGTTTGGTCAATATATTTAATATCATGATTTAAGATATTGTGACCACAGATATACTCGCTTCCTTTCAGAAAGTGGGTAAAATTTCCTAGGGAAACACTATGAAAGCAATTACCATCTTCTTTAATTGCACCTATATCAAGGATTTTACCTTTAGCCGATTCGATTTCGGTATCTATAAAGGTAATTAACGAGGTGTTATTTTGTTTGTCTATTGCCATTAAACACAACAAGATTATATTTGGATTTTCTAATGAGAATAAATAGGCAAATATTTAAATAAGAGGATGATAGATAGCTAATTTAGCATTTAATTTCTAAAATCAAAACACTTTTGTAAATAAGCTTTTTTTTGTAAATCGGGAGAAGCCATGGATGCGTTTGGTAGAAAACAAAAAAGCTCCAGATTTCTCTGAAGCTTTACTTAGTAGCCTTAACGGGACAATTTTCGAACCATTTTACAGATGATTTAAAGAAAATTAATTTCATCTAAAATAAAAGTCTGCCAATTATTAAATTTGTAGATTTCAATTTCTAGTGAAGTTAGAAGAATTCAAATCTTCTACTCCTGCTTAGCTCGATCCAGCTGAGCTATTGAAATTGTCGGATTCTTTTATTAATCTAAGTAAAAAAAGCAAATAACTTTAAAGGCGTAGCAAATTATTAAAGGCATTGCTATGCCTTTTTTTGAACTCTTTTTATAATTATATCCAATTCAGCATGAATATTTCGAAGCTCATCATTTTGCTTAGTTATTGAATTAATCATTGATTGCAGTGTTGGTTTACTTAGTTTTCTTTCATTCATAATAAAATTATGTTTATCATCCGATAAAGATTTTTCATAATCTTCCTTTAAAACTTCAAGATACTCGTTATAAGTCAAGCATTTTTCAGGAAACATAATTTCATTTCCAACATTGTAATCTTTTATGAATTGTTCTATTTTATCCTGTAAATATTTAGAACTTTTTTGTGTTGAATTATACATTAACAAAAGATGATTTCTTTCATCATTTACACTTTTACCTGCATAATAGATCAAAATTGCGACCATTAACGGAATAAAAAAGTACCAAAATTCTTTTGTTTCTAAAAATCCCATCATTGTTAATCCACATTGTCTTCAAGTAATTTAATAGACAAATCAATCGATTTTAATATTCCAAATTCGATTATCTGACCGCTAATTTTTCCTTCACGTTTTTTCTTTTCTTTATCTAATAATAAATAGATTTCTTTTAACCAATCTAATTCATCTATAAGTAACAAATTATATTGATCAAACTTGTATCTGTTCTGAAAGCTATTATCAAATTTACGTTTTTCTTTATTAGTTAATTTTAGAAACTCACTTACAAATTTTTTAGAGTTTATATGAATTAGAACAGGAACATCATAATACAAATTATTCGTTCCTCCATTTAATAAAATTTTATTAAGGAATTCATTAACTGAAAATGACATTGTTTGCAACAGATCTTGTGCTATAGCTGGATAATCAAATTTCAAAGAATCGGCTTGTTGAGTAATGTATGCCAAAAATTCTTTGTTTGTATCTAACTCCAGTCCGCTATATTGCAATCCATGACTAGAATGAGACGGGAATTCCTCATGTTTATCAATCTTTAAATTCCCTGTCCTTTTTAAGTTTTTTATATTGGCTTTTGCTATTTTGAGAAGTTCTTTTTCTGTCTTTCTAATAAGTTTTTTATTTGATAGTGAAACCAATAAACAGGTTATCTGTACTAGTTCATACTTATCTAAAATTTTAAGTTCTTTAAATTCTCTAGCAACGGAGTTATACAACACATTAAATTCATCATCTTCCATCTCAAAATAATACCAAAGTTTCATCCAATTTGGAGTGTTTTCATCTTTAAAATAAACACTATTCTGAATTGAAAGGTTGAGACTTTCAATATTAACAATGTTACTCTTGAAAAACTTTATCCAAATTTCAGAAGGGATCGGATGAAAATAAAGTCTATAAACAGGATATTTTTCTTTTATTTCTTGAATTTCAGATTTATTTTCATTTTCCTCTTTAGATAGAGAAAAACTACTCAGTAAATATTTAATATCATTTTCAATGATTTTTCCTTTTTTAATTTCAAACGACATTGAGCAAAAAAGATCAATTATATGTTTTACTAGATCTGGCTTTTCTTCAAAATTTTTAGGCAGAAACTTATGAAATCTCTCAAAGTCTAAAATAGTTTGCCTGAGATGCCTTAAATTGTTATAACCAGCAACAGAAAACAATTGCTTAAACAAATCTCCATTTTCTTCCAACAGTTTTTTACTTTCCAAATTAGTAGTTTCAGCTATAAAATCATTTATTGCAGAATCAAAATCGGTAAACACATCAAAACTTTTACCAATTAATTTTTCCTTTATAGATAAGTAAGCCTTAGAATCATCTCTATGTTTGTCTAGTCTAATTATTTCATCTTCATTAGCAATTATTATAACTTTTAAGCCATTATTCTCAACAAATTGATTAACATATCCCATAATATTGGATATAGCAATAGCGCACCTTTCTAAGTCATCAAAAATTATTATTTTAGAATCAATATTCCTTAAATAATCTGGTAAATTAATATCAGGAATCCCTGAATTCACGCTAGTTTCATCCTTACCATTAGAATCTAGATCTATCTTAACAGTCGTTTTCAATAATCCTTTCAGAATTTTGCCTGCTAATTTCATTCCTTTTGAAGCCAATACTGGATGCAACTGTTGAAAAAAAGATTCTTCTATTTCTTTATAGGAGGTTACCCCATAGAGGCTCACGTACAAAAAATCCTCTTCGTTTTTTCCTTTAATGTAGTTTTTAATAAACCAAGATTTACCTGATCCCCAGTTACCTCTAAGCATTACTGCATAATAAGGAACTACTTCTAATCCCAAATAATAATCCAAATACTCAATAATATGTTTGTTCATTTTTTGCAAATCTTTTTAATTTACATTAATTAATCTTTATTTAAAGATATAAACATTATAAATCAATAGTGGTCAGATAATAAATAGTAATTTTCATTTCATTATCTTCTTCCTCTTCTTCATAAACCTTATGACTTTCAATTAAAGATTCATGACAATTATTTTGCTGTTGAACCTCGTCCAGCCAATATTTGTGTGGAATTCTTACATTAACAAATTTGCAATTATCCAATGTGTTATTAGCAAATACTAAATTCGCATGTATTACTGAATTTTCAAAAGTTACGTTTGTAAAATCATTAGAATTAATATTACTATCCCCATTCAATTTTCTAAAAACCACATTTTCCATAACATTATTTACAAGTGAGACCGAATATCCATATTTCATATCAAATGTTACATCTTCGACTAAACATTCGACAATATTTACCGATTTATAAATATCATCTGCAAAAATTATATTATTTAAACTATATCGATAATTAAAATCGGAGTTAAAATCAAAAATCAGATCATTTATAGTAGTATTTGTTGTAATGACCTGTTTTGCTTTTTTACACGATTGATAATACAAAGTCCACATTAAAGTGAAAATATTATGCACTTTTTCTTTAGAAGTTAGTATCTCATTTTTATAATTGTATTCTAACAATATATCTTTCTCAATTAGTTTATAAAAGACACTTTCTGTCTGTTTAATCACTTTTATAATTATATCAATATCTTCATTTTCGATTATATTTTCTAAATTAAATCTGATCTCCGAGTCTAAATCTTTATTCCCTATTAACCTTGTCAATGTAAAGAAATATTCATCGAGATTTATTTGTTGCAGATCATTATCAACATCAACATTTAAAACTACTCTTTTCAATTCTTCCCAAATATGTTCAGCTGTAAGATATTCCCATAATGAATTATGAAAAAACTCTATTGCGGTATCTTCTTCCTGATTCTTTTTTGCAGAATTTTGAAAATAAAAACTTATCAATAGATACTTGCTAATATTTCGTATAATTTCTGGATTACCCAAAACATCTTCATTAAAACATCTTCGAGTAAATTGACTTGTTGATTCCAATTCGTTCAAAGATTTTATAGAAATGTGGAGATTTGGCGATTGGTATATTTCAAATGCGATACTTCTTACATATTGTCTTAGATATTTACTATACCCTTTTGAATCCTCCTTTAAATCAGGCTTTATGTAATTTAATTGTCCATTATTATCCCAACTCCTCTTTGCTAAAGAATCAAAAATTTTACCATAAATAACTGCTTTAGAATCATTCCTCTCTACATCAATATTTGACAAAGCTATAAAATACATTAAAACTGCCTGTTTAAGCAATTCTTTAATATGATCTAATTCATCATTTTCGAGTATTTCATCAACTTTTTTAATCAATAAATTATCTGGATAGAAGATTTTAAATTTTTCAACGTACAATTTAATTTGATTATCATTTAGTTCGTCTAATTTGATAACTAATGATCCGTCCAAACTCGGATCATTAATATTCAAATAATTTAACCTAGAAGTAAGAATGATTTTTAACTTCTTGTTGTATTTAGAAGTTTTATTTAGCCTCTCGTATAAGTTTTTTAAATCTTGATCTGTCAATCCACCACTCATATAAGCTTCATCTAGCCCATCTAATACTAATAAACAACTATCCTTTTGAAAATCAATATTTTGACAAATGTTGTGATTTATTGTGTTAAAAGTATCATTCACAAAATCTTTAGCAATTAAATCTCTAATTTTAATAAAAAACAAAGGGCTATCTGGCAAACCATTTGATTCTTCTAAAATGTCATGTATTAATTTGTAGCAAAATGATGTCTTACCCTGCCCTGGTTGCCCCAACACAAATAGCATATTATAATTAGCTTTACATTCAGCATATTGCAGGTCTTTTAAGAAATAATTACTTAAAAAATCATGAATATTAATTTGATCTTGTGGCGAATTAAAATCATAAAATTTATTTTCCCTAATATTGTTTTTAAAAATTTGAAAATTGGGTTCAATGTATAAATCCTTTAAAGTTTCTTTGCATTCATCAATTCCAAATTGAATCGGATTTGTAAAGTAACTTTTTATATGCATATAATGCTGGATTTGATTTAAAAAATTTCCTTTTTGATCATCTATTGGATTATCAAAAAATTCTACAAGACCCTCATATTTAGACTTGTTAAATTGAAATTCTTCTATCATATTTTTATTAAACAGTTGATAATATTCAAAATAAAAGTTTTTCGGTATTTCAATACCCAAAGTCCTCGAATAACATTCAAACAACTTATATGATCGTCTTAAATACTGTGGGTCGTGCTCAATAATATTCTCAAAAAAATCTTTTGTTATAATAACCTCTGTCTCAAAATATTCTCGCCAATCTTGTTTTAATTCATTACTTACTATTATCAAATTTTGAGTTTTATCAATATTGTTTTGCCCTAATTGTTTAAGGAGTTCGACATTAGTTTTTTGATTTACATTATAAAGGAAGTAAAAAGCCTTGCTTTCTATACTTGAGCTAACATTGAAAACTTCTGTAATAAAAGATCCTAAATTAAAATCAAATAAATTCTGTAAGAGCTTTTGGTAATCTGTGTTAAAAGTTAATTTTGAGCTATTTACTTTGATGTGCATTTTTTAATGTTTTTTATGAGTCTTGAATTTTAAAGATCAGAATAATATTTCGAATTCGTTGTAATTATAGCAATTAAAAAAAAAATAGAATTGAAATCATTAATAAAATAGTCAATTCTAAACAGATTATTTTCAAAAACTCAAACATATTTATCCTTATAGCTATAGTTTTAAAAGTAAAAACACCTACTTTTAATAAAGTTTAAATAAATTTTAATTAAAGGAGCGTATAAACATATAAACTCTTTTGATTGGAAAAACTTCTTATTTTTTCCCATACTCATGCCATAAAAGAATCCGCAATAATTTCATTTGAATAATCAAGTTTTTTTGCTGGTGTTGCAAAAGTATGTCTTGCGATATTATAGAACTATCAATCCTCTCTTCCTCGTCTAAGTGTCAGGAGGAATAATTTAAAAATGACATTAAAAGCATAAATTTTGAGAATAATCTTTAATGCAATTCGAACAAAAAATACTCAACCAATAAAACTTTGTAAAAGAAAAATTTAGTTCTCTGACATCTATAATGACAGATCGATATCGGTTAACAAAACCATGAACTGTGAAAGAAAACAATAAGAAACGTTTTAGAAGGATGGGATATTCTTCTGGCAAATATAAAATTTTTGAGGCAAGACTATTTTTTATGATTAGGTAAATTCAAAGTAAGAATTAAATTAACTTAAACACTGTAGAAATACAAATAAGACTTGTGTTGGTAAATGAAAAAATATTACACATCATCTTCTTTTGGCCGCCAAGTAGGTACTCTTTTCTGAATCGAAACTCTATAAGGATTAATATCCAATGCCTCTCCCAAAAATTTAAAAGCCTTCGGTTTATCATTTTCCTTTAATGAAATAAACCCTTGTGCAATTAATAAGCTGTCAATATTTGTTTTGCCATCATTTTTAGCCTGATTCAATGCTTTTTTTAAATTAGCTTTTGAACTTTCTAAATTATTATTTCTTAAATCTGAACATGCACTAATAAAGTAACCTAGCCACATTTCTTTATTTGATTGAATATTTTCTTGAGCTAATTTTATTTGATATTTTGCATCTTTAAAATGGCCATTTAGCATTAAAGCTGAAGCGTAAGAATATCTAATATAATAGTCTGTTCGTCTTCTTATAAATGGTGAGATTATTTTAATTGCTTGATCATATTGCTTTCTAGATATGTATAAACGACACAATCTTTCAGCGATAAATGATTTGTCAGACCTTTCTTTTTCTTTTGACCAATTAAAATCTAATGCCTTTTTGTAAAACAATTCAGCTAAATCTCTAAATTCGTTGGCCTTTTCATTTGGTCTTTGTCCGTAGCCACTTAATATCCAGAATTTTGTGAAATTATATTTAGCTAAACAATATAATTTAAAAACCCCTTCAACATTACCGTTATAGGAAGCTAAATCTTCTAAGGTAAAATCCTCTACAGGATTATTCAAAAAATCATAGTTATCATTAATAGAACAATTTGAAATGTTTTTAATTGCCTGTTCAATGTTTTCAAGGTCTTTTGGGATATATTGAACCTTATCATTTTCATTTATATTATGATCTAAAGAAAGTAAAAAAACTACTTCATCCCAATTATTAGATACTAAATCAGAATACGCTCTTGCAACATCATAACATGATTTAATATACTCTTTTCGATACCTTTTTTTATTATAAACGTCTTCAGATGGTAATTCGTT
>Ga0160502_100786_pt1 | contig 12126 bp, 10 predicted proteins | sample DIDnMG_14_FD_108237 | JGI IMG/M metagenome (GOLD analysis project Ga0160502, IMG submission 108237) | Enriched soil microbial communities from UW Madison campus, WI, USA - DID2933_E24_Xylan MG | ecosystem: Environmental > Terrestrial > Soil > Unclassified | place: USA: Madison, Wisconsin... | reverse complement strand
TAATACTTTCGGAAAAAATAAATTCCAGTACGATATTAAAGGAACAATAAATGCTTCTCTTGAAGAAAATTCTCCACATGAATTTGATGCTGGAGGACACAGTTTGTTTCAAAACACAACCAATTTTGATATTTCTAAAAATTATGACAGCGTTCTTGAAGGTTTTAATATTGCTTTTGGAACTGAATTTAGAGTAGAAAAATTTGAAATTTTTGCAGGAGAAGAAGGTTCGTACACTACTTACGATACAAATGGGCAGCCAATAACAGACCCAACAACTCAAAGCGCTCCTATTGATCCTATTTCAGGAAATCCTAGACCTGGAAGTTCACAAGGTTTCCCTGGTTATAGTCCTGCAAACGAAGTAAATGAAAGCCGTACTAACTTCTCTCTATATGCTGATGGAGAATTGGATATAACTAAAGCTTTAATGGTAAATGCTGCTGTTCGTTTTGAAAATTACAGCGATTTTGGAAGCACAGTAAATGGAAAATTAGCTTCTAGATTAAAACTGGGTGATCACTTTAATTTAAGAGGTTCTGTGAGTACAGGTTTCCGTGCTCCATCATTAGCGCAAATTTATTATAATTTACGTTTTACCAACTTTAATGCAAGCGGTGCAACAGAAGTATTATTAGCTCCAAATAACAGTGAAATTACAAGAGCTTTTGGAATTGGTAAATTAAATGAAGAAAAAGCGGTAAATGCTTCTCTAGGATTTACAGCTTCTTACGGAGATTTTACAGCAACAATTGACGGTTATTACATTCAAGTAAAAGACCGTATCGTTCTTACAGGATATTTTGATGCAAGTGCTTTAAATCTTGGTGTTTCTGAAGCTCAGTTTTTTGCCAATGGTGTAGATACTAGCACACACGGTTTGGACTTAGTTTTATCTTGGAAAAAAGGGTTTGATTTTGGTCAGCTTGGCGCAACATTGGTTGGAAACATCAACGATATGAAAATTGACAAAGTTAAAAACGGTACTCTTGATGAAGCTACTTTCTTCGGAAAACGTGAAAAAGCCTTTTTATTAGCTTCTGCGCCAGACAACAAATTTGGTTTAAACCTAAATTATTCTAAAAAGAAATTCGACGCTGGATTAGCTTTTACTCGTTTTAGCAAAGTTGTTTTGGTCGATTATGCTGATGAAGATGATGTTTACAATCCAAAAGTTGTAACCGATTTAACTCTTGGATATCAATTTACTAAAAGTTTAAAACTGACTATCGGAAGCAATAACTTGTTTAATATATATCCAACCAAACAAGACGAACAAGGAAATACAGAAGCTGGAGGTTATTGGGATGCTGTACAGATGGGTTTCAGCGGAGCATATTACTACGCAAGACTTGGATTTAATTTTTAATTATGATTAACGAGGGCTTCGACTCCGCTAAGCCTGACAATCATTATAATTAATTCAATCTCATTTAGTGTCTTCCTGAGCGATCCCGAGGCTTCGGGAGAAGGACACACAAGGAACTCCATAAACTATTTTGCCAATCATATAGGGCTTCGATTCCGCTCAGCCTGGCAAACTTTATAAAAACAAAAAATCCTGAACTTAATTGTTCAGGATTTTTCTTTTTCTATTTATTAATTACAATTTAAACTCTAAAGATGCGATGATAGCTTTTTCTTCATCGGTTGCGGTAAATCCTGAAATATCCCAATAATTGGTTAGGATTTTATTCTTTTTATTGAAAAGCGATTTCTCTTTAAAAACATCACTTTCACTATAAGTAAAATTTTGTTTATTGAAACCCGTCGTAACAAAACTATTTCTTACCTGAATATTTTTCGTTTTATCTTTCAAAACAAGATCATATCCAATTTCTTCATTAGAACTCAACAAATAATAATCGGTTCCGTCCCATCTATAATTTACTTTTACAAACGATTTAGTAATGTTTTTATTGCCAACATTTGTTTTTTCTTCTACTTTATTAAGAGTTGCAGGCGTTACTGTAATCGTAAATTCTAAAATGAGCTTCTTTACAGGATCGTAGACAACTTCAAAATTATCGATTGCCTCTTTGGCTTTATCTAAGGGAGTAATCGACATTACATAATAATCTTTATTTTTTGGATGTCCTTTGGTTGTAAAATCATATTCTTTCTTTGCTTTCGAATCTAATAGCGGATCAAAATATTTAAAATTAGAATAATTCTCCATTATATTATTCAAATCATATCCTTTTAAATCAGCACTTACATCTGCTTCTAATAATCCATAAGAGCGATTTTGCTCAACCAGTAAAGTGGTTGCATTATTATTTTTATCAAATTGAAAATTTACCAATCCATCATTATAATACGTGTACTGATTGTCAAGTATAAAAAACTCTCTCACATATACTTTCTGTCTATGGGAAATACTAATTTTCTTTATAGAATTGTTAACCAATTTCTGCAATATTTTTTCTGGAGATTCCTTAGACAAAACTACTTCATCTAATTTATTGTTTTTACTCTTTAAATAAATAACAAATTTTTGCTCTCCATTTAAAGAAGTCCAGCGTACAGTCAAATCTTCATAATTAGTTTCAGAAACCTGAACATTAGACCCCCCAGTGAGCATAAAAGTAACTTTTCCTTCTTCATTGCTCAATAAAATCTGCTGGGTTTTCATTATTTTAACCGTAGCATTTTGTATCGGTTCCAAGGTTTCTATATCCTTAACAATAATAGAATACTCTTCGCTTTGTGCAAAACCACTTACATAATTAAGTAAAACGATAAATAAAAGTAGCAATTTCTTCATAGGCATTGTTATTTTTTCAACTAAAGTATTATTTTTCCAACAATAAAGCAATAGCCTAAAAATAAAACATTCGTTATCAATAAACTAACTTTTCAAAATACCTGATATCAGGGTAAAAAAAATCCTGAGCCAAAACTCAGGATTATATATAAGATAATTGAAGCATTATTCTCCGTGCAAAAACGCTTGTCTTTGCAATAAAGTTTCCTCGTCTTCAACGTGGTTATCATCTGGTACACAACAGTCAACTGGACAAACAGCAGCACATTGAGGCTCATCGTGAAAACCTTTACATTCTGTACATTTTCCTGGTACGATATAATAGATTTCGTCAGAAATTGGAGTTTGAGCATCATCTGCATCCACTTCAGTTCCATCAGGTAAAACTATTGATCCCGAAAGACTTGTACCATCTTTGTATCTCCAATCATCAGCTCCTTCATATATTGCTGTATTTGGGCACTCTGGTTCGCAAGCCCCGCAATTGATGCATTCGTCAGTTATAATTATTGCCATCGTTTATTAGTCTTAAAGTTAAAAGTCTTAAGTCTCAAAGTCAAAATGAAAGGCAAGCATCGCTTTTGATTTTATGCCTTTTGACTTTCGACTTAATTATGCTTATTTTTGTGCAAAATTACAATCAAAACAATTCATAAGCAAACATTATGACATTAGAAACAAAAAAAAGTGTTTTTGTTGAATTAGGAAAATTTTTAAGTCAGTTTTCTGAAGGTGCTTCTGCGCGAAAATCCGACGTTTTATATAATGATATCTTTTTTGATGATTTCGAAAATCTGATTCATTTATCAAAATCCCACAACGGATGGTACACACCAGAGCAAGTTTATTTCTCTTTAAAGTCATGGTCAGACGCTTTAACATCCGAAAACATTGACAAATGGCTGTCTGCTTATTCTTTTGATACGGCTCAGACTGAAAAAACAGTTGCTTTGATTTTAGCAGGAAATATTCCTATGGTTGGATTTCATGATTTTCTATCCGTTATAATTACCGGAAATAAAGCTTTAATTAAAACTTCGTCAAACGATCAGCATTTATTGCCATTTTTAGCTAAATATTTAATCGCTGTTGATGAAAATCTAAAAGATAAAATCACTTTCGTGGAAGGGAAATTGGAAAATTTCGATGCCGTAATTGCAACAGGAAGCAATAATACTTCACGTTATTTCGAATATTATTTTAAAGACAAACCGTCAATTATTCGTAAAAACAGAAATTCGACTGCGATTTTGACTGGAAAAGAAACCCATGAAGAATTAGAAGCTTTAGGTGAAGATATTTTTAGATATTTTGGTTTAGGATGCCGAAATGTTTCTAAACTTTATGTCCCAAAAGACTATTCGTTTGAAGCATTTTTTCAAGCAATTTTTAAATATCAAGACGTTATTCATTATGAGAAATACGCTAATAATTATGACTATAATAAAGCAGTATTTTTAATGAGTAATTTCAAATTACGAGACAACGGATTTTTGACTTTGAAAGAAGATTCAAGCTACGCCTCTCCTATTTCGAGTGTATTTTATGAATACTACGAAAACCCGGAAGAACTTGAAAAACGTCTTCAGAATGATGCAGAACAAATTCAATGTATTGTTAGCAACAATTTTACACCAAATAGCATCGCTTTCGGTGAAACGCAAAAACCTCAATTGTGGGATTATGCAGATAACGTGGATACTATAACGTTTTTGTTAACAACAAAGTAAAAAATTGTTTAATTATTTCGAATATTTTAACGCTTTTTCGGCTCTTATTGACGAAATTTGCGTCTTTAAAATTTTCGACTATTAACAACAACCATGAAAAAACACAACTACAGCGCAGGACCAAGTATTTTACCTCAGGAAGTTTTTGAGAAGGCATCAAAAGCAATTTTAAATTTTAATGATTCAGGATTATCAATTCTTGAAATTTCGCACCGAAGCAAAGATTTCGTTGCTGTAATGGAGGAAGCTCGTTCCCTTGCTTTAGAATTATTAGGACTTCAAGGAAAAGGTTATCAGGCTTTATTTTTACAAGGTGGTGCAAGTACAGCATTCTTAATGGCACCATATAACTTAATGAAAGAAAACGGAAAAGCAGCTTATTTAGATTCAGGAACGTGGGCAACTGCGGCGATCAAAGAAGCAAAACTTTTCGGTGAGACTGTTGTCGTAGCTTCTTCAAAAGAAGACAATTATACTTATGTTCCAAAAGGTTACGAAATTCCAGCTGATGCTGATTATTTCCACTGCACAAGTAACAATACCATCTTTGGAACTCAAATGAAAGAATTCCCATCAACAAACGTACCTGTTGTATGCGATATGAGTTCTGATATTTTTTCACGTGAGTTAGATTTCTCTAAATTTGACTTAATCTATGCTGGAGCTCAAAAAAATATGGGACCTGCTGGAACTACTTTAGTAGTCGTAAAAGAAGAAATCTTAGGCAAAAACGGAAGAACTATTCCAAGTATGCTAGATTACGCTAAACACATTAAAGGAGAAAGCATGTACAATACTCCGCCTGTATTTGCTGTTTACGTTTCTCTTTTAACATTACAATGGATTAAAGAAAAAGGCGGAATCGCTGCTGTTGAAAAATTAAACAACGCTAAAGCTGAATTGCTTTACGCTGAAATCGACAGAAACCCATTATTCAAAGGCGCTGCTGCAGTAGAAGATCGTTCTAACATGAACGTAACTTTCTTATTGAACAATCCTGAACACACTGAAACTTTTGACGCTTTATGGAAAGCTGCAAACATTTCTGGATTGCCAGGACACCGTTCTGTTGGTGGTTACAGAGCTTCAATCTACAACGCTATGCCAATTGAAAGCGTGCAGGTTTTAGTTGATGTAATGAAAGCTTTGGAAACTAAAGTTTAATCTTTTTTTCGGTTAATCGTTAATTTGTTTAACTGTTTAATCGTCAAAAATGTTTCCTTTAGAAAAATATCAAAAAAGAAAAATCAAATAGCTGGTTTATCGATTAAACAATTAAACGATTTACCAAATAAACAATAAACACACAATGAAAGTATTAGCAAATGATGGAATTTCTAAAAGTGGAATTCTAGCCTTAGAAAAAGGCGGATTTGAAGTTATAACTACAAAAGTAGCTCAAGAACAAGTAGCTAACTATATCAATGAAAATAATATTGACGTAATTTTAGTTCGTAGTGCAACTAAAGTTCGTAAAGATATAATCGATGCTTGTCCTGGTATCAAAATCATCGGTCGTGGTGGTGTTGGTATGGATAATATCGATGTGGATTATGCTAAAAGCAAAGGAATCCATGTAATTAATACTCCTGCTTCATCTTCAGAATCTGTTGCTGAATTAGTGTTCGGACACTTATTTTCTGGTGTTCGTTTCTTGCATGATTCTAACAGAAATATGCCTCTTGAAGGAGATTCAAACTTTGACGGTTTGAAAAAAGCTTACGCGAACGGAACTGAATTAAGAGGAAAAACTCTTGGTATTGTTGGTATTGGTCGTATCGGGCAAGCTACTGCAAAAATGGCTCTTGGTTTAGGTATGAAAGTTATCGCTGCTGACAGCTTTATTCCTGAAGTAGATGTAAAAGTTGAGTTTTTTGACGGACAATCTATTACAACTAAAATCGTTTCTCAATCTTTAGAATCTTTATTTAAAGAAGCAGATTTCATCACATTACACGTTCCTGCTCAAGATGGTTACATCATCGGAGAAAAAGAATTTGAAATCTTAAAAGATGGTGTTGGAATCGTAAACTGTGCTCGTGGTGGTGTTATTGATGAAGTAGCTTTAGTAAAAGCTTTAGATTCAGGAAAAGTTGCTTTTGCTGGTTTAGATGTTTTCGAAAGCGAACCAAAACCAGAAATGGCAATCTTAATGCACTCTAAAATTTCATTGACTCCACACATTGGAGCTGCAACTGGAGAAGCACAAGACAGAATTGGTACTGAATTAGCATCACAAATCATTACTTTGTTAAGCTAATTAACTATAAATTAAATTACTTGTAAGGGATTTATTAACATTGTTTAATAAATCCCTTTCTTTTTTTGTTTAAATTTGAATTCTAATCTAAATCCTTAATATCATGTTTGAACAATTAACCCAATTAGTACAACAATATGGAGGCGATGCAGTTGTAAACAATACCGCTGTCCCAAACGAACATAATGACGCCGTAATTAATGAAACAAGCAATTCTATTTTTGAAGGATTAAAAAAAATTGTTTCTGAAGGAGGTACAGATCAAATCGCTGGATTATTTAACGGAAACTCACCTATTGACAGTTCAAATCCAGTAGTACAGCAAATTCAACAGCAGTTAAGCGGAAACCTTGGAGAAAAATTTGGATTAAGCAGTGCCGATTCTAGCGGAGTTGCTTCAAATTTGATTCCACAAATTTTAGGTTCTTTAGTAAATAAAGCAAAAGATCCAAACGATAATAGTTTCCAAATTTCAGATATTATAAATTCTATTTCAGGAAACAGCGGGCAAGCTTCTGGAATAATGGATACCATTTCTAAATACGGAATGCAATTTGGACTTGACCAAAACAACGACGGAAAAGTTGACGTAGCAGATGTTCTTTTTGTTACAAAAAGTAAAGGAGGAATCGCAGGCTTTATAGGGAAGTTATTTGGAAGCAAATAAGCTTCTAAGTTACTAAGTTTCTGAGACACTAAGATACTGAGCTTTTACTATAAATATTTTAAAGCGGTTGCTATGCAAACCGCTTTTTTGTTTAAAAAACTTAGCATCTCAGCATCTTAGAACCTTAGCATCTTAATGAGTTAGATTCCTGTTAAACTTCTCCTTCTTCTCATCAAATATTCGTAAATTTAAGTCATGAAAAAAATCGTTTCCATAGTAGCAATATTACTGACTATTTTAGCTTGTTCGTCAGCATCGCAAAATATTGCGAGCAACGATACTGTGCCAAATAAAAAAGGAAATGATACCGTTAGAATTTCGAATGATTCTTTAGAATATGAAGTTATCATTATCGACAACGGATTTAATTATTGGCTAAATACCAGAGCCTATCCAAGAAATTATCATACTCTGGCCTTTTTGGAAAACAAAAATTATCAATATGTAACTGAGTGGAATATTCGTGCTTCTCAACCAAATCGTTACAACCCAAATTTATACGAAATGACTATCGATTATCAGCCGCAAATTCATTATGGATATGAAGTAAATTACTTAATTTACAACTACATGATTTATTTTCAAAATACTTACAAACAAAAGCTCGCCGGATATGTACCGATAAGATAATGTTAGTATATTTGTAATGATTATAAATAAATAATGGATAAACTTAAAAAACGCTGGGGAATCACTTCCAACCTACAAGCCATAATCATACTTATTGTTTTTGCCATCACCGGATCGGCATCTGCGTGGATTTCTAGACCTTTTTGCGACTGGGTTGGAATTCACAAAGAAGATTTAGGCGCTGTTTGGTTTACACTTATCCGTTTATTAATTATTCTTCCAGTTTATCAAGTTTTATTAGTTGCCATTGGAGCAATTTTTGGACAATTCCGCTTCTTTTGGAATTTCGAAAAGAAAATGCTAAAAAGAATGGGACTTGGTTTTTTATTTAAAGATTAATTTCTTCATTTTTTCACGCTTCTTTTTTTCAAACTGTTCTGGTTAAGATTTATTCTTAATCCTTTTTCCATAAATTTTTACTTCACTCAATTGAGAAAATATACTTTTTCTCAATTATTTCGACACACCATTTTTCTTACAGAATCCCTTTATTTATCAAATGCGAACATTATAAAAAATTAATAAAAAACATAAACATCTTGTTTTTTAAATCTAATTTTTATAAGAAAATAGCAACCAGAACAGGATTGTGCAGGATAGTTTTGTTTGTAGTAATACTAAACTTTACAATAGTTAAAAACGACACTTTAAACTGATAATCAATCATTTAAACCTATCATTTCTAACTAAAATCATTACTTACTAACCAAACCACAATTGACATGTTGAAAAATTACTTAAAACTCTCCGTAATGGCGACAATGATTTGTTTCATTACTCCGAAGGTCAAGATTTTTGCCCAAAATCCGATTGTAAAAATTGACTTTGACCAGTCAGGAAGACCTAAAACCGAAGTAAATGACCCCGATTATACTGCATGGGTAATAGCTTCTGGAAACATTAGCACTTATACCGAAAACGGAGTCACATTTACCATTACTCGTGTTGGAGATAATGGAGATGCATTAGGAACCAACTGGTACAAAGCTGGGATTCAAGCTCCTTATTATGCACGTTTAGTCTGCGATGGACTCACCGTAAAAGGTGCAACAGCAAATCTTGGCGCTCAAATCGAACTTAAAATAAGCGGATTAGCAACTGGAGAACATACATTCTTAGCTTTTTTTAATAATGTAGACAGTCCAACGACGAATACTTTTAGTCCAGTTGATATTTCTGTCGACGGAAATTTAATCGTTGATAATTTAATTCCAACTGTAAGAGCCACAAAAACTGCCGATGCGAAATCGACTTATTTAAAGTTTCAAGCTACAGCAGGAACAGATGTTGTAATATTAATGGCCGCCGAAACTTCAGGGACTGAAAATGTAAAAAACTTCATTCTTAATGGTTTTGAGCTAAACACGCCGAACATTTTCTATCAGGCTACCAATCCAAATCCGAAACAAAATGATGAACATGTTGAACTAACCTCTGGCGGAAAACTGCTGCAATGGACAGCTGCTGCAAATGCCGTTTCGCACAATATTTATTTTGGAACAGATCAAGCATCAGTTGACAATGCAACGACATCTTCTCCTGAATTTAAAGGGAATCAAGATTTAATTAATACTTCTTATCAACTAAACGGATTATACACTGGAGAAACGTATTATTGGCGTATAGACGAAGTTTTAGCAAACGGAGTTGAAAAAGGAAATGTTTGGCGTTTTCGCCCAGCGCAACTTGCTTTTCCTGAAGCTGAAGGATATGGCCGTTTTGCACGTGGCGGTCGCGGCGGAAAAGTTGTCGCAGTAACTAATCTAAATGACAGCGGTCCAGGAAGTTTTCGTGAGGCTGTTACAAATGATATCGGACCAAGAACTATTGTTTTTAATACTTCAGGAGTAATTCAATTGCAATCTCGTTTGGTTTTAAGCCAGCCTTACGTAACTGTTGCAGGGCAAACCGCACCGGGAAAAGGAATCTGTATTCGTTCTGCTCCTTTTGGCGTTACAGGAAATGATGCAATTGTACAAAATCTAAGAGTGAGAATTGGCGCAGGGCCAACTTATGACGGAATGGGATTAACAGGCGCTGACAACAGCATTATAGACCATTGCTCTATCAGTTGGACTATCGACGAATCTTTCAGTTCTAGATCCGGAAAAAACATAACGCTTCAGCGAACACTTATTTCTGAAGCCTTAAATGCCGCAAATCATCAAAATTATCCAGCAGGAACAGAACACGGCTATGCGGCTACAATTGGCGGTGACATAGGAAGTTTTCACCATAATTTATTAGCACATTGTTATGGCCGAAACTGGAGTCTTGGCGGCGGATTAGACGGCAGCGGCGCTTACACAGGAAAAATGGATATTACCAATAATGTCGTTTACAACTGGGGAGGAAGAACAACCGATGGTGGAACTAAGGAGGTTAACTTCGTAAACAACTATTACAAACCTGGTGCAGGATCAAAAATATTTGTTGCTTTTAATCAGCAAAATGAAGGTGTAGGAACTGGAATGCAGCGATGCTATTTTAGTGGAAACGTAATGCCAGGGTATTTCGATGAGAACAATCAAACCCTTGGAAGAAAAGCTTCAGGCAATACAGTTCCCTATGATAACTTCGTCGATACACCATTTTTCCCTTCGTATGTAACAACTCAATCGGCAAAAAATGCTTATAAAATTGTACTTTCTGATGTTGGATGCACACAGCCAGAATTTGACGAACACGATCAGAGGATTATTTCAGAAACTTTAAACGGAGCATATTCTGCAGTTGGAAGTGTAACAGGAAAACCTGGATTTCCAGATAATGAAGCTGACGTTGGAGGTTTTGAAAATTATCCAACCGAAGTAAGACATCAAAATTGGGACACGGATCAAGATGGACTGCCAAACTGGTGGGAAACTATAATTGGTACAAATGTCAACTCTGCAGTTGGAGATTTCTCTGATGCCAATGCCGATCCTGATTTGGATGGTTATACAAATCTGGATAAATATTTACAATGGATGTCTGAACCTCATTATGACGCTGTCTTAGGAAACAAAACATATATTAATATTCAAAAATTATCTAGAGGTTTTACAAACGGAGTCTCATATTCCTTATCTCAGGTTATAAACGGAAACGCAACACTTTCCGGAGATACTGTAGAATTTAAACCAAATGCAAAAGGTTTATGCTCTTTCAAATTTACAGTTACAGATTCTGAGGGAGGAACGATGACTCGAAAAGTAAATATACTCAGCGGTTACTCGACTTCACCTATAAATGAGATAATAAAGGATCTAATCGATAATTTCAAAGTATGGCCTGTACCAAATACAGGAAATTTCTCTATTTTGTTGGATGTTGAAGTAGACCAAGCCGAACTTAGAATCTACAATATTTTTGGAAGAGAAATTCAAAAACGCACTATAAGCGGACAAACGCAGGAAAATATCAGCATAACTGAAAAAGGAGTTTTTATCTTAAAAGTTACAGATCCTGACACAAAAAAAATATTATACCTTAAAAAAGTGATCATTCAATAAAATAAAAAAGGTCTTTTCAATAACAGAAAAGACCTTTTTACTTTTAAAGCTTTAAAAAGCTATCTATTTCTTTCTGCAAAAAAATAAGTATAAATCCATGTTAAGGTAAACGAAGGAATAACATCAGTAAATGGAATAATCTCTTCCAGAAATGTCAAAACACCTGCCACTTTCCCTACTCTTCCTTTATACATCTTTGCCATAATTATTGCCGCAATAGGAGCCCAGACAACATCTGAAAACTCTCCCAAAAAAGGAATCGAAAAAGAAATCATACCAATTCCGTCCAAAACTAAACCAATAAGCAGTTTTGACATTCTATTATCCTCTACAGCTTCTAAATCTTGCATAACACATTCACTTTTAAGTTATTCGAAATTAAAAATAAATTCACGAAACTTTATTATTTCTTTTCTAAATTTAATTTCCAAGATTCCCATATCAATTTACGTACCGATTTTAGATTTTAGATTTTAGATTTTAGATTTTAGATTTTAGATTTTAGATTTTAGATTTTAGATTTTAGATTTTAGATTTTAGATTTTAGATTTTAGATTTTAGATTTTAGATTTTAGATT
>Ga0160502_100785_pt1 | contig 12194 bp, 12 predicted proteins | sample DIDnMG_14_FD_108237 | JGI IMG/M metagenome (GOLD analysis project Ga0160502, IMG submission 108237) | Enriched soil microbial communities from UW Madison campus, WI, USA - DID2933_E24_Xylan MG | ecosystem: Environmental > Terrestrial > Soil > Unclassified | place: USA: Madison, Wisconsin... | reverse complement strand
GTCGATACAACGGTGGCCGTGACCGCTCTGGGTCATGCCGGTGGTGAGGAGGCAGTGAAGGCGATCAAGAGCATCCTTGCAACCAGGGTGGTCGATACAACGGTGGCCGTGACCGCTCTGGGCCATGCCGGTGGTGAGGCGGCAGTGAAGGCGATCAAGAGCATCCTCGCAACCAGGGTGGTCGATAAGGAAATCGCTCGGGCAGCACTTGATCGAGCAAATAACACTGTTCCACATTGAATAGCCAGGGACGCATCAATATACGGTAGGTGGATAAAAGATGCAGTGCCGGAAGCAGGAAGTAAGGCGGTGAAAATGTTTTCGTGAAATGAGTGATGCAAATAGCAGCGGGATGGCTATTTCGCATAGTCATATTGAAATAGAATACCGAGCAATCGCTTACGAAGAACACCAATGCAATTCTCTACACCATTACGATATCCGGGGGGCAAAGGCCGTTTAGGGCATTGGCTTGCTCAGCTTCTCCGGCATAACCGAATCAGCGGAGGTTGTTACGTTGAGCCATATGCGGGAGGCGCTGGGGCGGCAATTCATTTGCTCACCAAAGGCTATGTGAACCACATCGTCATAAACGATGCCGATCCGGTGGTTTACGCATTCTGGGCAGCAGCAGTACAGCATGCTGAACAGTTCTTGCTGCTGTTAAAGGAAACCGCTGTCAATATGGAATCCTGGTATCGCCAAAAGGAAATCCACGAAGCTCCGGAAAAATACGACATTGTGGAAGTTGGATTCGCAACATTCTTTCTCAACAGAACTAATCGATCTGGAATCCTGGCTGGAGGTGTCATCGGCGGCAAGGATCAGACCGGGCCGTATAAACTTGATGCTCGGTTTAATAAAACAGACTTGGCGGAACGTATTCGCCTGCTCGGCGAACTGAAGAAGCACATTGGCATTTACGGATGTGACGCCATCGAATTTTTGCGAGGAATTGAAGATCAACTCCCTAGTAATTCGCTGATCTATTGTGACCCTCCCTATTACCACAAGGGCAGTCAGTTATACCGGAATTTCTACAAACCAGATGACCATCAAGAAATTGCTACAGCAGTCAGCCAACTGAACAAGCCCTGGCTTGTTACCTATGATGACTGCCCAGAAATTCATGCGCTTTACTCAGCCCATAATCGCGCCGACTTTTCCCTCGTCTACTCCACTGCTCAAGCACGAACACTGGGTTCAGAAGTCATGTATTACAGCGGAGTTCAGCTACATGAACTACCAGCGTTGAGGCGTTAATCGTTCCAGCAGGCGACCACAAACGGACGCACATCATCCCAAAATGTATGCAGCCAATGACGGTCAGTATGGAAAGATGCTTTATGCAAAAAATTCTGTAACGTTTGAATGTTAAGCATGTCGTTATTTGTGTTCGAGCGTCTTTCCACTACTTCAAACTGTTCAGCGCTGAGAAGCTGATTAGCCTTCATATGTGTTGCTGCCTGCAAGATATTTTTGCGCAACCCATCCTTGTCGGACAAACCATTTTTATCGCGGTAATTTCGCTCACTCATCTCAACCAGTGCGCGCAACAGAAAAGCCACCGCTAGAGGGGTCTTCTCTGTTTCAAGCTTGCAAAGATCGGCAACTACGGATTTCGCTTTGGTGTGCTCATCAGGAATCTTGCCTGGGAATATTCCCCGATAAAACAGACGAGGACGATCCCAAGCCGGCTTCGGGCGAGTGCCACCACCCGGCGGCTTCTGCTCCCCAGATTCCCCCTGCCCTTCTGGATTTCCACCTTTTGATTGCCCCCCTCCCGCACCGCTGGTACCGCCAGGTCCTGGTCCGCTCAGAGGAGGCGCTATTTTGCCATCGGAATCAGGTTTGGGACCGGGCTTGTTCTGGGCATCGCCGTCGTTCTTTCCCTGCGCCCCAGCAGGCGCATCTTGGCTCACTGGCTCTATGATGCCTGCCTGTTGCCGGACTTCACGAATATAGGCGTCCTTCCGACTGATTCATGACGTAAGCAATGGTATCGACCCTTTGATTGAGAAGGCACTTGCTATTACTTCCTCCATCCCGACTTTTCAGCAAGCTGCGAAATTGCTCCATGCTGAATTGTTGCCAGGCTGGAAAAACGCAAAACATGGTCAGCAATGGATCAATACCGTATCACCGCACAGACCTCTTGGAGCAGCGCCGTCCTCTGATGCAAGCATGGGGCAATTTTGTCGCTCCTATGCCCGAACTAGGCGCATCGCACTCGGCAGCGTCGGCTTGACATGACACAGCCATTCGTCCTTGATGGTGGAACAGATCGCGAAGCAGGATCTGACGGGGACGGGCCTAATTCCTAGGATCGGAATGCATCTATCGGTCTGTCATGGCCTCTACATCCATTGGACCTTTCGAATCATCGCAAGCATATCAAGGCTTATCGACCAAAGCTTCTTCGTCTACGGAATTTGATCAGTTGGCGCTGGAGGTGGCGGCCAAGGTCGGACTAGCTAACGGGCTGTTCGAAGATGCAGAGGAGAAGTTTGCCTCGGCATACGAGGAATTCCTTGTGAGATCAGGAAGTGAAACACCATTGGCGGCTAAATAAAAAAGCGGCGCACTGCAGGCCGATCTAGCTTCAAAGGTTGCGCCAAAGGCTGGGGCGACCTAAGCCTTTGAAATAAACAAACCTTCTATAGCTTTTTTAGCCTCGCCTTGTACTCCCTCAGAAAATCTCCCGCGTCTATGTCAAGGGCCTCAGCAATTTGCACAAACTCGGCAAAATCCAAACGTCGCTCACCTCGTTCGTATTTCGAAATAAACGACTGAGGTTTTCGCACGCGATCCGCCACATCAGACTGAAGCAGTCCCTTCTCTAACCGAATGCTGGTCAACATCTCTCGAAACAGCTTGTAGTTCGATTGGTGAATTGGATTTGGCATGGCTGCATTTTCAAACCCAACATGGAATATCCCATAACCCACTTTAGGTTAAAATCTAGTAGCGGCAAATAAGCATGCCGCTCGCGAAAGCCATTTCGTTAACAAAAATACAATGGAGTAAACATGCCCATGGTCTTCTGTCGCGGCTGTGGAAGAGAAATCCACGATACCGCGCCAATCTGCCCTCATTGCGGCGCCCCTCAAGCCGAGTCCAACCAAGTGAAAAATGGATCATTTGGGCTAGCCATCACCAGCATCGTCTCGGCCATCCTGTCAGCAGTCATCTTCATGCCTATCACACTCCTGATCGCATTCACAGGCGATATCTATTTCGAGAAGGAGGGCCAACTGCAGACGGTTCCGAAACAGTCCAAGTATGTGCTCCTGGGAATTTTCTTGATCTTGGTCGCCATTCGTACCATGAGATAGGGAGCCCCCAGAATGAAAAATTCAATACTCGTGCTGACGGTCCTGTCCGTAGCGTCGTCTGCAGCACTTGCCGGCAATGGCTATTGCGATAGCCGGCCATCACGTCGGGAGCAACAAAACTGCTATCAGAATGCGATTGAATCCAATGTCAGTCTCATCAAGCAGAACTATCAGTTCCTCATGGCTTCGCCCAAGCTCACTCAGCAACAAAAGCAGCAGCTCCAAAACGACCAGGCTGCTTGGGGTAACAAGGTTGACGGTTACTGCAATGGCAACCTGGTGTGCCTCTACGAATCCACCGCCTCTCGCTACATGTATCTCGCTGGTATGGCGAGTCGCAAGTAATCCCCTTTTCTCATCGATAAGAAAGATCTTTATGAAAAAGCTGTTCGCAACTGCGGCCCTGGCGCTGCTCTCGTTGAATACCTTCGCTGCCAATAGCGTTGGTCAATGCGTATTTCCCAAGTATGAGATTCAAAAGAATGGGAATATGAAGCTCAAGAAAGCCATCCCTATCTATAGCGCCGCTGACGTCAAAAGCGCTAGCAGTCTCCTAACGAAGCTCGATGGTTTCAAGGTAATCAAGCAAGCCAATGGCCTGGTGCAACTGGCCGAAGTACCAGGTGCGGATGGAAGCAATCCAAATGCCGGCAAGACCATCGGCTGGGCAAAGATATCTGACTTTGATTTCCAAGAGTTGCGTAACTGCAATTAAAAATAAAAAGAGGGCCGCATAACGTGCCCCTCTTTTTTTCACGTCGTACTTGCTATTTTTTTTGTTCGAATGGAACCGGCGGTGGAGTGCCCCCCCCTCGAGCTGGACCAGGGCCTGGAGTTGAGATGATACGCTTTGTCGAGCCTTCTCAGGAGGAGCGACATAATGACATCACGAGGTCCATATCGGCGGCACGGCCGTAAGCGTCATCCCTGAACCGCCTGGAGGGCGACCGATGGAGGCGCCAAAGTAGTCCCCACCAAATAAGTGGTGGGAACCAAATTGTCCAATGAGGCCCAACGGTTGACACGCAAGGCGCGGCCGAGTCATCCGATCGGATTCAAGCGGCGCCTAGCGCATCAGGCCTGCGAAGCCGGCGTATCGGTATCACGTCTGGCACAAGACCATGGTGTTATTGCAAACTTACTGTTCAAGTGGCGTCGCCACCAGTGGTCTCAGAAACGCGTTCCAAACGAGAACTTGCCTGCAAGGAATGCAATCGTTGCGCTACGTCTACGACTTTGGTGACGACTGGCAACATAAGATCAAGGTGGAGAAAATCTGCCGGCGGACGCCTGTGCGGTACCGATATCCATCGGCGGTGCCAATAGATGTCCGCCGGAAGATGTAGGGGGAAAGTATGGCTATGCCGACTTCCTGGAAGCGATCACTGATCCGGCTCATCCTGAACATCAGGGTCCGCTCAACTGGTGCGGCGGCAGATTCGATCCGAAGGCGCTTGATCCCGACGTAATCGACCGGGGCCTGCAGCTCATCAAACTCTAAAATTCAAGACGTCACGCAGATGACGCTTACTTCAAAATAGGTGATGTATTTTTTTTAAAAAAGTAGTACCGTCTATTTCACTATGCCGCTGCAACGAGCTCAAGGGGGGCTCATTGAGCTCAATTGCATGTATGGCCATATTCTTATTGGTACAAGCTCGCCGCTTTCGATACCACCCTACCCGCTTTACCCGCTGTAAATCCCTGCCCAGCCATTGGGCCTTGCTATGCATCGATAACAAACAGAAAGCTATAGGAGGGTTTAGTTATGAAGCGAAATGCTACGGTCATTTTGAAAGTCATTATCCTGCTAGTTTTTCTAACATTTCTTCCACCTTGCCATGCAGAAACCGAGATCCGCATTGAATGGATCAATGGCGCCTGCCCGATGGGGTTGCCGGCCACCGAAAAGGAGGCGCCACAAAAGCTTGCCCCACTTGTTGCGGCAATTGGTGCAGTAATAATTCCTAAGCTGGTGGCTGGAGGCGTCGATTTAGCGGCTAAGAAACTTCAAGCCGCTGGTGAAGACCGGCCCAATATCATGTCGGCTCGTACCGACGATTTTTTCTACCACCATCTGAGAGAAAGGAACAACTTTGTTCGGGCTCGTTGCTTAATTATTGTTGAAGCGGATAATTTCAATTCAACTCCTACAGCTTCACCGCCCCATACTTGGCGGCCTAATACAAAACGAGTTGGTAGCTTCGAGAACGCGCGGATGATTTTTATGGCATCCGTCGACTTGGCGCCAGAGGGAAAGCTATTTCGTTTGATACCTGCCTATCTCGAACTCAAGAATTGGCGAGAATCATCCTTTTGGAATAGTGATCGTCGTGACTACAGCTTCACCGTAACCATGACGGCTATTGGGGCCGCGGCACATTTTGCATCTGCCTCAATCGAGCTAAAAGGACTGGCGAACAACAAGATTTACACGGCCAATGACTCTCTGATGTATGAGGCAAAGACGGACTTCCTTCCTCTTCCGCCGATTTCTGCTGAGGGCACCGCTTATATAAATTCCGTAGAAACCGCCTGGATAGACAAAGATCGAGCAGCATCCATCCTGGATGCGAAAATGGCTTTCGATAAAGAAGCCGCAGAGAAAGCCGCTGGAAAAATTCCCACTCTCCCGCCCTTGTACCGAGAGCCATATAAGGGTGCCTTGACCAAATACTGCACCTCGGTGGCCACAGCTAACAAGAATCTGGACAAAACAAAGCAAGAAGTGCCGACAATCTGCAACTGGGAGCTTGACGCCCAATTGGTTGCGGTTGAGCAAGCACGCAAACAGGTTGAGCGCGATGCCGATTGGATCAAGTGGGCTCAAGAGACCTGCTTCACAGATCCTTCCAATCGAGCCAGGCAGATTGGCCAAGTCACAGAGAAAGGCTATCTATGCGAGGCACCCACCAGTCTAAAAATTGCCGAGAAGCAGCATACGAGAGTGACTACGCTGGTCGCAATAAGTGAAATTATCCCCGGAAGTAAAGCCGCCAAATTCTGGGGAGATGCATTGGCGTCTGGTGCATCTGATGTGAGCAAAGCAATTGTGGGCGCCCTCCCGCCCCTCACCAAAGAATCTCGTGATGCAGTCGACGCCGCAAAAAATGCCTTGAATCAGGCGGTAGTGCTCGCAGAATACAAGGTCGAGATGGCTGAAAGCGCACTCGCTGAGCTCCCCAAGGACGCGCCGAATAGTCAACTGACGGAAGCCAGAATGAATCGGCAGGAGGCCTGGTTTGCGGCGAATAATGCGCTTCGAGCAGCAGGCCAGCTGCCGCGCTACCCCGAAAGCAAAACATGAGATCGCTTCAAGCCACGCTTTTGGTGATACTCATAGTCATTTCTCAAATAACTTTGGGGCAAGTCTCGCCGGCGCGCGTGAATAGCTATGGTCCCAACATATTTAAGGGAACAAGTGCTGATAACCGCTCATCGACCTACATGGTGGCACTAATGCGTGAAGGGATGCCGTTCCCTTCCGGCTTTCTCTGTGGCGCCACTGTAATTGCGGATGAGTGGGCGCTTACCGCGGCACATTGCCTTTACGACGGCGATTGCACACCATGGAGATACTCTCAAATCTATGCATTTTCCGACCAAGTGGTGCTTAACCCGGATCTTCCGAAGCTTAGGGCAAAGGAGATCGTTGCCCATTCCAATTTTGTTTGTGTTCCGGAAGATCAACAAATTAACGCGGTCAAAAATGGAATCCCGATTCCGATGGGCAACGACATTGGACTGGTTCGCCTTGACGGACTCAGATTGCCAAAACAGCCCCTATTCCTGGCAGCCATAAGACCGGCCGAAGAGCTATCGCCATTGGTGGCATCCGGCTGGGGAAGTCTAAACGATACCAAGCAGATTTCGTCAACCCTGATGTCCATTAACTTGAGTCAGATGCCAGCTCCATCATGCACAAAAGCATGGGCTCCTAGCACGGTAAGCAGTGATCAATTATGCGTAGGACCCCTAAAACAGGGACCTTTGGGCGGCGTATGCAGTGGTGACAGTGGTGGTCCGTTGATTGCAACTATCGACAACGAAAGGGTTCAGGTGGGAATAGTTAGTTTTGGGCACCTGGCTTGCAGCCACGTTGATCGACCAAGTCTTTTCACAAACGTAGCTACTCATCTGACATGGATTGAGAAGCAGATTGGAAGGCATGCATTACCGACACGTCCCGTTAAAGGTGCACCTGACTGCAGTGTCGATAAAATTACAGGAATGGCTTTCTGTTAGGTTTGGCCACAAAAAAGGTTCTTTGAAGAATTCCGTGGACTGATTTACTGAGTTTTTTATCCTGGCTGCTATTGAATGGCAGTCAGGATAAAAGGTGTTGGATCTCAAGACGCTACAATCCTTGGGGGCGCTGGACGGGCTACAAGCTGGATCGCGTGGTGTTTCCAGAAGGCGAGAGCCGGTCGTTGTCGCTGTATCTGAAACCCACCGGCAAGATGATGTACTGCTAGTAATTCGGCGCGAAATGCAGCCAGGTGAATAGAGACGGTTGTGGTCGCGTTCGGGCAAGTCGAAGACGGCAGAGTCGGTCCTGGAGCAAGCGCTGATCGCGCGTTATGGCTCGCTGGGTCGCGTGACGGTACCGTTCTGCTGAGGCCCGACAATGGGCTAGTGTTCACCAGCCGTAGTTACACAGCGTTGGTCCGCAGTTCTGGGCTGCAGCAAGAATTCATTACGCCGTATTGCCCGCAGCAGAATGGTATGGTTGAATGCATCATCAGAACCCTAAAGGAGCAGTATGCCCATCGGCATCGCTTCGAAACATTGCAACACACCAGTCTCATCATTAGCGACTGGATCAGCTTCTATAACTACCTCCGACTGCATCAGCCAATTAGCATGAAAGCACCGGCTCAAGCGTTTGCTTTAACTGTATAAGTGAGGAGGTTTGGCTGGGTCATTACAAAGATCTAAGACTTTGATTTCCAGGAGCTGCGCAACTGCAATTGAGCGTAAAACAAGGCAGCAGATGCGGCCTTCAGATTGAGGGAAAAGCCTTGGCGAGAGCCAAGGGCTTGCTGTTTAATCGGTCATACTCTAAAAAACGAGCTCTGCCCGGCAGGAGCTACAGACGGTGACCACGGAGGTAGCATGAAGAAACGATTTATCTCGGATGTATAACGAAAGGCTTTCGCATCGGCACTTCTGTAAGCATCTTCTCAATCTCTTTACGGCCGTAAATCACCTCCCTTTGTACGCGGACGGCCAGCATTCGACGTTCTTTTCTTAATCACGCCAGTCTGAAAGACTCGGTGCTTGCTGGTGGGCTTCACGCGTACGTATTGATCTCGCTTGGCCAGGTATGAGATAGCCTGTTCAAGCGCTTGACGCTTCGCATGATCGTAGTGATCCACACGACCAATTCCCCAGTTGCGATACTTTCGCGGATCCTGGTTGCAGTTATGGGCAAACCCCCGCCCTTTCGTCACTGCCTCCCAGTGCTCTCCCACATTACGACTCAGAAAATAGCTATTTTGTACCTGGGAGCCGTCGAAAAAGAAAACACAATGGAAGTGGTAGCCGCCCCAGCGCGACCACTCCAACTTCCAGATGTAGCCAACCATCTTGTCAAATGCCGCATTACTGCGCATCTGACGCAAGAACTGCTCCATATCGGCCTTAGCAGCAACAACGCCCACGCGAGCTATCGGCAACGGGGCAGTCATCTCAACGCCATGCGCAAAGTCCATCATAGGCCCATCCGCCTCCCTCACCAATGCCACATGGGCTGCTTCCGCGGCTGCCGCACCACTCAAGCTCATATCCCGATACAGAAAATCCACGCGCACGACCTCAAGCCTGCCGTAGACGCCAAATAAGGCCGTCAAATACTTGCGCAAACGAGCCAAGTTTTTGTTTGGATTACGCGCCCAATCCGCCATCTTTTTACGCGTACCGTCCAACTTCGCATCGTTACGCAAACAGCTAATGAAGTTGTTGAAGATATCGGCATCCACTTGATCTTGACCACGAGGCATACCGGGTTTATCAAAGCAACAATGCCGCACCGGATGGATAGCCAAACGCCTGAAGAACAACGCAACATCGGGGCTGTACTCCACATCCTCGCAGTAGAGTTCGTAAAAGCTGTGGAAGCCCTTGTAGAAGTCAGCGAGCTTTGAGATTTTCTCGATCCGCATTGTTGTCGCACCACGCTTGGTGATCTTACCATCCAGAAATTTTCGCCCGCCGTCGGCGAGGCGGCCTATCCAATGCTGTCTGATCGGCGGAACATCGTGGTCATCGCCGATGAAGCACATCGTAGCCAGTACGGCTTTCGAGCAAAGATCGAGCAGAAGACCGGCGAAGTCGCGTATGGATTCGCCAAATATCTGCGAGATGCACTTCCGAACGCTTCCTTCATTGGATTCACGGGCACGCCTATTGAAAAGGACGACGTGAACACACCGGCCGTCTTCGGTGAGTACATCGATGTCTACGACATCAGTCGCGCTGTCGAAGATGGTGCGACGGTACCAATCTACTACGAAAGTCGGCTTGCGCGCATAGAGCTACCTGATGCTGAAAAGCCAAAGGTTGATGCCGAGGTTGACGAGCTGACCGAGGATGAGGCTTTCACCGAACAGGAACGGATCAAGCGCAAGTGGGCCAAGGTCGAGGCGCTTGTCGGTTCGGAGAAGCGCATAGCGATGGTTGCTGCCGACCTCGTGGCGCATTTTGAAAATCGGGTTGCAGCCATGGTCGGCAAGGCTATGGTCGTCTGCATGAGTAGACGTATCTGCGTTGCGCTTTACCAGAAAATCACCGAATTGCGACCACAATGGCATAGCGATGACGATGCTTCGGGCAAAATCAAGATCGTTATGACCGGCTCGTCGGCAGACCCTCAATCGTGGCAACCTCACATTGGTGCAAAGTCGCGACGAGATCTATTGGCGAAGCGGGCTAAAGATCCAAAGGACGCACTACAACTCGTAATCGTGCGGGACATGTGGTTGACTGGATTTGACGCTCCGTCGATGCACACAATGTACATCGACAAGCCTATGAAGGGCCACGGGCTCATGCAAGCTATTGCTCGAGTAAATAGGGTATTTCGCGACAAACCTGCTGGGTTAGTTGTCGACTACATCGGTGTAGCACAGAACCTCAAAAGCGCCCTTGGTCAGTACTCCGACGCAGACCAACATCAGGCCGGTATCGATGAAGCCGAAGCCATCGCCGTTCTGCTCGAAAAATTCGATATCGTAAAGGCCATGTATCACGGGTTCGACTATGCTCGTGGCCTGAATGGAACCGGACAAGATCGCCTGACTGTTCTTGCCGAAGCCCTTGAATGGATTCTGGACCAACAAAATAGGTCCGCCGCTCGGGAGACCACCGGCGAAGGCAAACGTCGCGAGAATCGACGCTATCAGGATGCCGTTTTAGCACTTTCAAAGGCATTTGCGCTTGCGGCGGCGAGCGACGAGGCGCGGGCAATTCGCGACGAAGTGGGCTTCTTTCAAACCGTACGTGCCGCTCTTGTCAAATCGACCGATGGTCCAGGAAGCGCTGCCGGTGACCGCGAGTTCGCTATCCAACAAATTCTGGACCGCGCCGTAGTATCAACCGAGATCGTTGACATCCTTACTGCCGCCGGAATTACGACCCCGGACGTTTCCATATTGTCAGACGAGTTTCTGGGAGAGGTCCAGCAACTCGACAAAAAAAATCTGGCCCTTGAAGCACTGCGCAAACTCTTGAATGACGAGATCCGTTCGCGCACCAGAACCAACGTTGTGGAGACGAAGCGCTTCTCAGAAAGACTGGAACAGGCTATTGCCCGCTATCACACTAACGCAATCAACACGGTCGAGGTTCTGCAGGAGCTCATCACCTTAGCGAAGGATGTTCGGGCTGCCCGCAAGCGCGGGGAAGAAGAGGGACTTTCGCCTGATGAAGTTGCTTTTTACGATGCTCTTGCGGACAACGAAAGTGCCGTTCAGGTAATGGGTAACGATGCTCTGAAGGTGATCGCCCATGAATTGATGGTCGGACTGAAAGGCAATGTTTCCGTTGATTGGTCTCGTCGCGAAAGCGCACGGGCGCGTATGCGAGTTTTGGTAAAGCGAATTCTCCGCAAGTACGGCTACCCGCCGGACCTACAGGATGCGGCCGTGCAAATGGTACTCAAGCAAGCTGAAGCGGTATCTACGGGATGGATTGCAGCCTAGTTGTAGATTTTGCTCGCAGACTTGTCTCTCAATTTGCTGCCGCACCTTTTATTGCCTGCTGAAGCCAGCCCAGTAACTGTAGTCAGATAGTAGCTTAACGATGATCTCGCATCCTTAAATTGCGGACGAGGCATCCAGTGGCGTCCAACGCAATCGAATAAAAGCCAAATCGCAATGGCATACTAGATGGCATACCAAGTTGCGCAGAAAGCAAAAAAGCCCTTGATTTTCAAGGGCTTTTTTGCTCTTTCTGGCGGAGAGGGGGGGATTCGAACCCCCGATAGGCTATGAACCTATACACGCTTTCCAGGCGTGCGACTTAAACCACTCATCCACCTCTCCTGGATTTGGGTTCGCGTTCAGCGAAGCCATGCATTATAGCAAGCTTCTCAGCGAAGCCAAGTCTTTTCTGCATGTTTTTCAAAAAGATCATGAAAAACCGGCAGAGCCGGCGTCCGTATTGCAACGCGCTGCCCTGCCGCCCCCCCGTGCAAGCGCCTTGCGGCGGCTTGCCCAGACTTATTACTGCGCTTCCTTCAGTTGATCCAGAATGGCCGGGTTTTCCAGTGTGGACACGTCCTGCGTGATCGCCTCGCCCTTGGCCAGCACGCGCAGCAGGCGGCGCATGATCTTGCCGGAACGGGTCTTGGGCAGGTTG
>Ga0160502_100783_pt1 | contig 12233 bp, 9 predicted proteins | sample DIDnMG_14_FD_108237 | JGI IMG/M metagenome (GOLD analysis project Ga0160502, IMG submission 108237) | Enriched soil microbial communities from UW Madison campus, WI, USA - DID2933_E24_Xylan MG | ecosystem: Environmental > Terrestrial > Soil > Unclassified | place: USA: Madison, Wisconsin... | reverse complement strand
TCAAATCAGAACTTTCAAATCAGAACTTTCAAATCAGAACTTTCAAATCAGAACTTTCAAATCAGAACTTTCAAATCAGAACTTTCAAATCAGAACTTTCAAACAGAACTTTCAAACAGAACTTCTGAAAGAAATGTTTCACGTGAAACATTTCTAAACTTCCATCCTAAACTTCCATCCTAAACTTTTATTCTAAACTTCCAAAGAATATTTCAAAACCATGTTCCACGTGAAACATCCTCTATTTATTACTTAAAATTTAAACTTAAAAATCGTTCCACGTGGAACGATTTAATCTTTTATCCGAATTATTCGCTTCAAAGTTCCACGTGGAACGTTATAAAATTCTTTTATTCTACTTAAATATGTTTCACGTGGAACGTTTAAAAATCAAAAACCAAAACGTTTCACGTGGAACATATATTTTAAAAGAGATATAATTACTGTTCCACGTGAAACATCTTCATCTTCTCTTCTTCCTTTGCTCTCATTAATTGAGCATCTTCATCGGTCTTATCCTTGTATCCACAGTAATGAAGTATACCATGAGACAGTACTCTTTTTAGTTCTTCAGCAAATGAAATATTGAAGTCTTTTGCATTGTCTGCAACTCGTTCTATAGATACAAAAATATCTCCATTTAACTCGTTACCAACTGTATAATCAAAACTAATTATATCTGTAAGTGTGTCGTGATCTAGATATTCAACGTTGATCTTATGAAGATATTCATCATCACAAAATATATAATTGATCTCTCCTTCATTCTTGTTTTCAGAAACAATTACTGCACTTAACCAGTCGCTAAAAGCCTGCTCGTCTCCTAAAGTAAAATCAGTTTCGTAATTAAAATTTATCATTTTGTATTAAAGTATTCTTGAACTTTTTGATTAAAATTCGAGCGCAAAGGTAGTGATTGTCTGTTTAATATCTCAACGCTGTTTAAATATTCCAATAATGAACTTGGTAAAGCATTTGAACGATTTGTAAATTCAGCCTTATTTGTTTCAGATTGTCTTTGTGTATCTTGCCCTTGTTGCTGAACTGCATTGTTTAATTTCCATAATTCTTGTTGGATATTTAGTATACGTTGCAAGTTCTCATTCTTAAAACCTTTATTTAAAATTTGTTTTTCAGATTGCTTCATTTGATCTATTATAGATTTTCCTTGAGAGTCTAAACCTTTCTTTGCTAACTCCTTTTGCAATGCTTCTCTAAGTTTAACTTGCTCTTTATAGATTTCCATAATAGCTTCTGCATCTCCTTCGCCATCTTCTCCTTCATTACCATTCTTCTCTCCTTTTCCATTCTTTCCATCTTTACCAGAAGAACCTTTATCTCCACTTTTGTTTCCTTGACCATCTTTACCCTGCCCGCTTTGTCCTTGTCCAGACTTTCCATCTTTACCTTCACCAGGTTTATCTCCCTGTTGTTGTCCTGACTTCATTCCTTCTTTCATCTTATCGGCAAGACCTTTTTGTTTCTGAATAATATCTGGCAATTGCATTCCAGGTCCGTCACCAGGTTTTGGTTTTCCAGCTCCTGGTTTAGGCATAGACATCTGCATATTGTTTAATAGATCACTCAAGAAATCGGCTAACTTATTAGCAGATGAAACAGCATACTGTTGATGTGAAACTCCTCTAGGAATTTGAACATCGGTTAAAGTTTCAATTGCTTTATCCATGTTGTATTGTACATTTCCAATTTCTTTAGTTACGTCTTCTGCTACCTTTGGGTTACGTAATGAAAGTGCAAACAAACTATCATCAACATGTCTAAACTGTTGTTTCAAATTCTGCTGAATCTTGATGTTCTTTGTAAATGTAGATGAACCTAATTTCATTGATTTGAACTGTTTCATCACATCTTCTTGTGATAAAGAATAAGCTAAAAGATTGTCTAGAATCTGACGAAGCATTGCTACATCTTCTTCCAATTGTTCTTGTTCTCCACCTTCCATTTCGCTCTGCATTTCCTGAGCCATGCTCTTCATTTTCTTCGCAGCACTTTTCTGTTTTGGTTTCGCTCCAGAAGTATTCTTTTTGCTTAATTCTTCAGAAGCTTTATTAAGATCATTATCTACATCTTTCTCTTTAGAAGCATCAGATGGAATATCCAAAGGTTTCTTCAAAATCTTATTCTCCTCTTTCAAATCTTTTAAATCTTCCTGAATCTTATCAAAAGATTTATTGATTTCATCTTGCTTCTCTTTCGTATTTTCTTTCTCTTTACTAGATAACTGTTCCTGTTGTTCTGACAGTTTATTTAGTTTCTCAGCAACTTGCTCTGCTTTCTTAGAAACATAAAAACGCTTGGTTAACTCTACCAATTGTTCTAAATTACGAGATTGGTTTTTACTTATTTGTTTGAACTTTTCCATCTTATCAAACAGTTCTTCGCTGTTTAATTTATCATTCAAGTTCTTTAATTCGTCTAATAATTTCTGATTCTTTTCTAAATCTTTCTGTGCATTATCCAAACGCTTTTGCAAATCTTCAGCAGTTTTATCCTTCTTATCATCTTTGAATTTATCTAAATTCTGATTCATTTTCTCAGAAAACTGTTTCATCATTTCGTCTTGTTGTTTCTGACGTTTGATAAAATCATTGATCTTCTGCTGATCTTTAAACTCTAAATTATCTTTTTCTTTTCCGGCATTTTGAAGCTTATCCATTTCTGAAATTTGCTTCGTTTGGTTCTTCAAAGATTTAGATAAACTATTGATATTATTATTCTGCTGTTGTAATTCCTGATCCTGAATTTCATCTGTTGTAGCTACACGATCTGAAAACGTAGAAGACTTTGTAGACTTAAATCCGTGTGGTGCATCGTTATCAAAAACTTCAAAATAGTATTCGTAAAACACGCCTTCTTCAACTGGAAGATTACTTGGAAAATTAAAAACAAACTGATCGAATACTCCAGACTTCACAGGAATATTTCCACGCTTTGCAGATTGTGGTTTGTTACGTTCGTAGTATACAATTTGTAGTTTTGCTAGTCCGTAATCATCACCCAATCTTCCTAGAATATAGTTCTTATCTAGCTTCAAACTGTCTGGCGCAGGCCCCACATTAATGGTCGGATACTGATCTTTTATTACAGACAGCTGATAGTCTAATTTCTCGTAGTTTTTAACCTTAACGTTTGACGTAAGAATTTGATATTCTGTATTTTGACTTATATTTTTAGCCAATTTAAACTCATTTTCTACCTTATTAAACTTGAAAACTTCATTGTCTCTTTTCCACGTTACCTCTTGCGTAGATTTGGTGTTCATTTTCCAAGTTACAGTAGTTCCTTCAGGTACAATTGCGTTTCCAGTTCCTTGAATTGTCTCTGATTTTTTCTTTAGATAAGAAGGAAAATTCAAGACCATTTCGAAGTTTGCAATTGATGGAACTGTGATTACTTTCAATTCGTATTCCTCAGAAATAACCGAATTTCCTTCAAAAGAAAATCGAATACTTTCTGCTGGTTTCTCTACTTTAAATTCAAACTTTCCAGGTTGAGAAGATTCCATAAAATAGCTTTCGTCACCAATATGAATCATCACATTTTCCGGAACGACATTCCCAACAGATTCCATTTTGATCACAAAATCTTTATTTTGTTCTGCTTGTAAATTCGAATTCAATACCACAAATTTGAAAGGAGCTGGCGGTAAAAATGCAGAATTGAAATGCACTACTCTATTCAAACTTTGAGAAATTACATTACTATTTCCAGAAATATAAAACACTGCAAAAAGCAAAATTGGGACTAAAGCCAATGGCAAATATTTTTTGTTAGCTTTAAAATTGATTGCATTTCCAAATGGAATTGGCTGAAGCGAATTTGCTTTTTGTTCAATTGAAGCCAAAACCAATTCAGAACTTTCTGCATTATTTTCAGAAGACAATTGTAAAAAGTTCGTCAGCTTATCACTCACTTCTGTGAAATGATTTCCAATAATTTTTGAAGCTTGAGTATAATCTATTCCCTTTTGAAGTTTGAATAACTTGAACAATGGAAAAAGAATTAAACGGACTAAAAGAAAAACTTCAACTCCAACAAATAACCAAAATAGAAAAGTTCTTCCAAGAGGTTTCAACCAAAGAAAGTATTCTATAAAAAGCGTAAATAGAAAATACAGCAACCCAAAACCTGTAAAAAGTAATATCCCTTTTATCAATTCATTGGTATAATATTTCTTAATGAAAGCCTCTAACTTTTGATATATGGCAGATGATGTTTTCAAAATAAATCTGTTTTAATTATAACCTATAAAAGTAGTAATTATAATAATACCTTTTTAAGATTCTAAGTTACTAAGACGCTAAGGTTCTAAGATTGAAAATCTGAAATCAACATTCTGAAATCTAAAATCATAAAACGTATCTTTGCAACAAAATTTTAAACAAATGTCAAAGCAAGTTCGTGTGCGTTTTGCACCAAGTCCGACTGGACCGTTACATATTGGCGGAGTTCGTACTGCCCTATTTAATTATTTATTTGCAAAGAAACATAACGGTGTTTTTTATCTGAGAATTGAAGATACAGATCAGACACGTTTTGTTCCTGGTGCAGAAGCTTACATTATGGAAGCTCTTGAATGGTTAGGAATTGCTCCTGAAGAAACGGTTGGAAAAAATGAAAAGTTTGGTCCATATAGACAAAGCGAACGTAAAGATTTATACCAACAATATGCTGATCAATTGATAAATTCTGGTTGGGCTTATTATGCTTTTGATACTCCAGAATCTTTAACTTCATTAAGAAATGAGCATGAAGCTGAAGGAAAAACATTTATTTACAATCACCACAATCGTGAAAAATTAGATACTTCTCTAGTTATTTCAGCAGAAGAAACTACTAAGAGAATTGCAAATGGAGAGCATTATGTAATCCGTTTTAAAACTCCAGTTGATGAAATTTTACATTTGAAAGATATCATTCGTGGAGATGTGAAGTTTGAAACTAATCTTTTGGATGATAAAGTTTTATTCAAAAGTGACGGAATGCCAACATATCATTTAGCAAATATTGTCGATGATCATTTGATGGAAACATCACATGTAATTCGTGGTGAAGAATGGTTACCATCTATGCCTCTTCACGTTTTATTATACAAAGCATTTGGTTGGGAAGCTCCAGAATTTGCACATTTACCTTTGATTTTGAAACCAATTGGAAATGGAAAATTATCAAAAAGAGATGGAGACAAAATGGGATTTCCAGTCTTTCCATTAGAATGGAAAACAGAAGAAGGCATTTCATCTGGTTACAGAGAAAAAGGATTTTTCCCAGAAGCAGTTGTAAACTTCCTTGCTCTTTTAGGATGGAACGATGGAACTGACAAAGAATTATTTTCTTTAGAAGAATTAGCTGAATCTTTTGACTTGAACAGAGTTCATAAAGCTGGAGCTAAATTTGATCCAGAGAAAAACAAATGGTTCAATCACCAATATTTAGTAAAACAAAATGATGCTGATTTGGCTAAAACCTTCACTCCTATTTTAGAAGAAAAAGGCTTCTCAACTCCGCTCGAAGTGACAACTCGCATTGTATCACTTATCAAAGAAAGAGCAAACTTTGTTTCTGATTTTTGGGATTTAACAGATTTCTTTTTCCAAGCGCCAACATCTTACGATGAAAAAGCAAGCAAAAATTGGAAAGAAGAAACTCCAACTTTAATGCAGGAATTAATTTCTGTTTTAGAAAATATTGAAGATTTTACTTCTGTAAATATTGAGACAAATGTAAAAGATTGGTTAACTAAAAACGAAATCGGAATGGGTAAAGTAATGCAACCTTTCCGTTTAAGTTTGGTTGGAGCTCTTAAAGGTCCTCACCTATTTGACATTGTTGAAATCATTGGAAAAGAAGAAACTATTTCTAGAATTCAAAAAGCAATTTCAAGTTTATAAAAAAATTACCATTAAGATATTAAGTTAATTAAGCTTTTCTTGATGGTAAAATAGTAAAAGATTTTAGTTCAAAGCTCAGCTTTATTCTCTTGACAAAGCTTGATCTTAATTTTCTTAATGCCTTAATCGTTAAAAAATAGAAACGCTAAGAAACATCTCAAAAATGTTCTTAGCGTTTTTTTAATGTTTGATAATTTTATTTTAGAAGAATTTTCGTAATTTACCAGAATCATAAATATAAATTAAAAAACCATGAGTACAGCATTAATTATCATTTTAGTATTGGCATTCTTCATTTTTATGTCGTCTTTCTTTACTGTGAAACAGCAATCTTCTGTAATTATTGAACGTTTTGGAAAATTCCAAAGTGTTAGAAATTCAGGATTGCAACTTAAAATTCCAATGGTTGATAGATTGGCCGGAAGAGTAAATCTTAAAATTCAGCAGTTAGATGTTATCATCGAAACTAAAACTAGAGACAACGTTTTCATCAAAATGAAAGTTTCAGTTCAGTTTAAAGTGATTCAAGATAAAGTTTATGAAGCATTTTATAAATTAGAATATCCACATGATCAGATTACTTCTTATGTTTTTGACGTGGTTCGTGCCGAAGTTCCAAAATTAAAATTGGATGATGTTTTTGAAAGAAAAGATGATATTGCAGTTGCAGTAAAACGTGAATTGAACGAAGCAATGTCTACTTACGGATATGATATCATCAATACTTTGGTTACAGATATTGATCCAGATATCCAGGTAAAAAATGCAATGAACAGAATCAACGCTGCTGATAGAGAAAAAACGGCTGCAGAATTTGAAGCTGAAAGTTCAAGAATTAGAATTGTTGCAAAAGCAAAAGCCGAAGCAGAAAGTAAACGTTTACAAGGTCAAGGTATTGCAGATCAGCGTCGTGAAATTGCTAGAGGTCTTGTAGAAAGTGTTGAAGTTTTAAATAATGTTGGAATTAATTCTCAGGAAGCTTCTGCTCTGATTGTGGTTACACAGCATTATGATACTTTACAAGCAATTGGTGCAGATGCAAATTCTAATTTAATTCTATTACCAAATTCACCACAAGCTGGAAGTGATATGCTAAATAATATGGTTGCATCATTTACAGCATCAAACCAAGTTGGCGAAATGATGAAAAAGCATAATAAAAAAGTAGAGAAGCCAAAACCTACTCATCCACAATCTGGTTACGAAGACGACATTCAACCAGATGTTCAGTAATAAATTGAAAAATAAAAAAGAGGCTTAATCGCCTCTTTTTTTATTCATAAACCAACCAATCACATAAGGTAAAATTGATTGAATAATTTTTAGATAAGAATTTGAAAAGTATTCAGTGTAAGATGAAACAAAACCATTTACAATATTTTGCGGTGTGATACTTTCCTTAGTTTTCTGAAAACTCAAAACCAATTTCTGATAATTGATTTCTTTCTCCAATTTCAAAATTTCTAGATCTCTTTCAATCTCAGCATACGAAGAGTATTTTTTTCTTTCCATAATTAATCATTAAAAAAGATTTCAGAAAATTTCTCCAAAATTGGTCCTTCCACCATTTTGTCTTTTATGAAGAAAAGTAAAATAGTTATAACTAAATAGATTCCTCCAACTGTCAAAAATCCGAGAGCATTACTTTCAAACAAAGAACCAAAAGCGTAAGCTGCGGCAAAAGATCCAAAAATCATAACCATACTAAAACATAACAAAATCAAAGTAAACTTAAAGATCAAAGTTGTCGATTTCATTGCAACCTTAAAACCCCAAAGTTTATAATAAGCTAAATGACTTTCAATATATTCTTTAGCCTGATCTTGAACTTTTTCAGTGTTTTCTTTTAATTCTTCAAAAGCCATAATTATAATTTTAAATAAAAAAAGCACAAAACTTCCTTATAAAAATAAGCAAGTAATGTGCTTTATAAAAATATTATTTCTGAAGTTTAGCGTTCTGTGCTTTTAACTCAGCTAATTTAGTTTCCAAAAAAGTAATTACTTCTTCTGTTTTATGACTAACATTTGAAAGTAAATCATTTAATGTTCCGTCAAGATTTTGAGTTGCACTTGTAAATCTTTCACGTAAGACTTCAGAACTAGCATCAAAAGAATCTTTTATATTATGTTTAGCGTCATCTAAACCTTCTTTGATTTTTGCTCGAGTTTTAGATCCTTTATCTGGAGCAAATAAAATTCCGATAGCCGCTCCTGCAGCTGCTGCAGCTAAAATTGCTGCGGCTGTATTTAAGTTCTTAGACATGATATTACAATTTTAAATTATTACTTAAAGATACTCTTTTTTGAACTTATAATTTTCTGATTAATTGTAATTTACAAAAAATTAACAATCTAATTAATACACATAAGTTGTAGCTTCATATTTACCATCTTTTTCAGTTATGCTTACAAATGGAGAACCATTTGAAGCCGACTTACTTTTAATTCTCATGGCAGTTTGGTTTTGATTTGCAATAGGCGGTTCACCTTTTGTCTTGGTCGAGACTCCTGTAAAAGTTCCAGTCTGCTTCAGTCCTACTGTTTTTTCTTGTGGTAAAACTGTAACCATTTTGTAATCATCTTTTGAATCTACAATTATTCTATCAGAAATTTTTTGAGTTTGTTTTGTTTGTTTATTTGTGATAGATGAAACGGCATGTTTACTAATTTTGATTTCTTCAGAACTTCCGTTTACTGAATAATAAATTAAACCATTTTCATTTTTAATAAAATTTACATCAAGTTGTTCTCCATTATGTTTTGTAATTTGATGTGTTTGTGAAATTGCAACATTTGCAAATAATAACGCTAGCGTAAAATATAAAATTTTCATGATAATTAGATTTAAATTAAAAATTGTCAGACTTGAAATTTAAAAACTAAACTTTCACACAAATTCAACATTATGGAATTTTGTACATTACAATACAAATTGAAAAATATCTTTTACGCGAAATATTATCAAAATTACATCATAATAAAAATGAGAACATAAAATTGTCTTTTTGGGAAATCAGTTTTGATAATCTACTGTCATAAAAATTACGATTTTTTAAAAACAATAAATATCAGCTTAGATTCTTTACGGCAAATTTTAATTTTTACAAAAATCATCTCTGACTTTTGATATTGAGTTAAAAATAGCAGTTTTATAAACAATTGTGTGTTAACAAGCAGTTAAACTGACTAAAACAACAGCAAAAACTAAAATAAAAGCCATAAATAAACAATAATTCAAAAAATGAGTAATCTATCAACTAAGTTTAAAAAACGTCTTAAAATCGATTTATGGAGGTTAATTTTAATCTATAAAAACTATTACTTTTAATTTTTAAATCAATTTTATAAATAATAATAATAAATACAGTATTATCAAAAAAATAATAGTTAAAACTTATAATTATAAAATTGAAATTCAAAACTTAAAAAATAAGAAAAAACTTTAATTTTATTCTTGAGAAGAAAATTGAAATTTAAAACATCTAAATTTTCAAAAAAAGAGTTTTGTTAAATGAAATAAAAATGTGTCTTCAGGATTTAGCTAGTTTTTACTTTCATCTTCAAATATTTTATGAAATTTATTATCATATATAAAATAAATTAAAAATTACATTATAATAGGTTTAATAAATAATAAACATAAATAATTAAATTTTAAAATTTAAATAGTTAAAATCTATTTTTATAAGTTTTAAAATGAAAATGAAACTTAAAAAACTAAAAAATCAAAATAAGAAGTTATAATGAATGAAAATTAAAAAAACATCTTCTCTACTCAATCATTTTTTATTTTAGCTTAAAGATAATTTATGAAGGTCACTTTTAATCTATAAAATAAATTAAAAATATAAAAATAATAGATTTTATTAATAATAAATACAAGTAATACAAAATATAAAACTATATAAATATAATTTATTAATAAAAATTTTATGGCAAAATTTGGAGATAAAAGAGGGTAAAATTAAAATAAAGGCTTCTAATAATCTTAAATCTAAAAAATGAATTCCTTATCCAACAAAATTTTATTTTCTATTAAAATCAATTTATAAAAGCTACTTTTGATCTATAAAAATTATAAATTTTATAATTTCAATAGTAAATCTATATAATAAAAAAAAACGCTTATAAAAGCGTTTTTCATAAATTTAGTTGATATTACTTCTTCACCATTTCAGAAAGAATTTCAATTTCTCTTTCAGAAGCATTTTTTGGTGGATTTGAATATAATTTCAAAATTTCATCATCAAATTGATTTTTGAAACTTTCACTTTCAATATCTCTTATATTCAAAAGTGCTTTTGATCTTACATAAGTCGATTCACTTTTTAATGACATTGAATATAATTTCTTAATATCTTCTTCCTCAAAATCAGTTGATTTCCAATTTGAATATTTCAAAATAAATTGAGAAAATAACAATGAAGCCTTATTATTGTTGATATTCTTCTTCAAAGAATTCTGTAAAAGTGAAAAAGTAGAGATGTTTTTAATGTTCTCCCCTATCGCACTTTCAATTGCAATTCTCTCTGGTTTAGTCTCAACTTTAAAATATTTGTTAATATCTTTCAAAGAATTATTGATGCTGTTTTCTTCTTTTTTACCTTTTTCTTCCCAGGCATCTTTCAATCCAACAGTTTTGTTAAATACTAATTTTGAAGTAGTTGAGTCTTTATCAACAGTAAAATAACCTAAACGTTGAAACTGAAATTTATCTTCATTTTGAGCTGTAGATAAACTTGGTTCAACATATCCGGTTACAATTTCTAATGAATTTGGATTAACAAAATCTAAGAAATTTTTGTCTTTATAACTATCCGGAGCTTCATCTGTAAACAAACGATCGTACAAACGAACTTCTGCTTCCAATGCATGTTTGATAGAAACCCAATGCAAAGTTCCAGATACTTTTCTTTGGCTTGCTTCTGTTCCGCTTCCGCTTAAAGAATCGGTGTCATACGTTACATGAATTTCTGTAATATTTCCGTTTTCATCTTTTATAACAGATTCACCTTTAATGATATATGCATTTTTAAGACGAACTTCTTTTCCTAAAGTCAAACGGAAAAATTTAGCTGGAGCTTCTTCTAAAAAGTCTTCTCTTTCAATGTATAATTCACGAGAAAAAGGGACTTTTCTAAATCCAGCATTTTCATCTTCTTGATTATTTTCAGCTTCCAACCACTCCTCTTTTCCTTCAGGATAATTTGTAATTACCAGTTTTACAGGATCTAAAACAGCCATTACACGCGGTGCAATTTTGTTCAAATCTTCACGAATACAGAATTCTAAAACTGAAACGTTAATCAAATTATCACGCTTTGCAATACCAATTGTATTAGCAAAATTACGTAGTGAAGCAGCTGTATAACCACGTCTTCTTAATCCAGAAATGGTTGACATTCTTGGATCATCCCAACCGTTAACATGCTTTTCTTTAACTAGTTGCTGTAATTTTCTTTTACTAACAACAGTATGTGATAAGTTACGTCTTGCAAATTCTCTTTGCTTTGGACGCAGTTTATTATCATCAAAAATCTGATCTAAAAACCAATCATATAATTCACGGTGAGGCAAGAATTCTAATGTACAAAATGAGTGAGAAATCTGCTCTAAATAATCACTTTGTCCGTGTGCCCAATCGTACATTGGATATATTTTCCAGGCATCTCCAGTTCTATGGTGTTCTTTATGTAAAATTCGGTACATAATTGGATCACGCATTAACATGTTTGTTGATTTCATGTCAATTTTAGCACGAAGAATATGTGTACCAGCCTCAAATTCACCGTTTTTCATTCTTTCGAATAAATCTAAATTTTCTTCAATAGAACGATTTCTAAATGGAGAATCAGTTCCAGTTGTAGATGGAGTTCCTTTTTGAATCGCCATATCTTCAGAAGATTGGCTATCAACATACGCTTTATCTTTTTTAATTAATAAAACTGCCCAATCGTATAATTGTTGGAAATAATCTGATGCATAACATTCTTCTGCCCAAGTATATCCTAACCATTCTACATCTTTTTTAATAGCATCAACAAATTCCTGTTCTTCTTTTTCAGGGTTTGTATCATCAAAACGTAAATTCACAGGAGATTGATAATCAATTCCTAAACCAAAATTTAAAGCAATAGAACTTGCGTGCCCTATGTGTAAATAACCATTAGGTTCTGGTGGAAAACGAAAGCGAAGTTTAGTATTTGAAAGACCTGATTTTACGTCTTCCTCTATGATTTGTTCAATAAAATTGAGTGATTTCTCTTCTGATGCCATTATTTTATAGTAATTTTAGCAAAGATAAAAAAAAGGTTTCAGG
>Ga0160502_100782_pt1 | contig 12254 bp, 11 predicted proteins | sample DIDnMG_14_FD_108237 | JGI IMG/M metagenome (GOLD analysis project Ga0160502, IMG submission 108237) | Enriched soil microbial communities from UW Madison campus, WI, USA - DID2933_E24_Xylan MG | ecosystem: Environmental > Terrestrial > Soil > Unclassified | place: USA: Madison, Wisconsin... | reverse complement strand
CCCTGTCTGCTCATTTGTAAAACCGCAATGCGGTAAATTAGCTCCTATTAAAAGTAAACTACCATTGGTATAATAAGAAACATGGCTCCCTATTTGTCTTTTTCCAGCCCCGCCATTAATATAAACCAACTCAATTTCTGGATGATAATGCCATAAATGAGCTTTGCTATTGGTCTTTTCGGCGTGTTTGGTGTAGGTAAAAGAACTTCCGTATGAGTTAGTTATCACTTCAAGAGCTGGGGCAATAGTCTTCATGATAATTTCTTTAAAAAATAATAGCAAATTTAACAAAAACACCTAAAATAATTTAAATTTTAACCTACAACGGTTTCGTAAATGCGAATTTTACATTAAAATAACGTTCTTAACACTGAAAAATTTATAGCAAAATCGGCTTTTTTTTAGGGTCTTATTTTTTTTCTTCACTTTTTTTTTATTTATCCCATTTAAAACGTGATTTTATACAAATATGTGAAATTTTGTAAGAAAGATGGAAATTTTATGAAGTATCAAGTTTTTAAAAAACTTTGAAGAAAAACAATCAAATTAACAAAAACACAACATTAAAGTCAAATTTTAACATATAACGGTTTCGTAAATGAGAATATAGCATAGAAATTGGAAAATATAGATGTTAAAATAACACACCTGCTGCTATAACTTTGCCTCAGAGAAATGAACGAAAAAAATTTAATACTATAGAATATGAAAAAGATTATGAAATTAAGTTTAGTATGTGCAGTACTTCTAACAGGAATGAGTACTTATGCAATTGATGGAAATGAAGCATTAAATCTTCATGTATTAAAAGGAAATGGCAAGGTAATTGCATTTGGAATTAATCAATTACAAAAAGCTGTTATCAGTATATACGATATTAATGGTAATTTAATCTATACTGAAAATGCTTCTGGTAAAGAAGGAATCTTAAGAACTTTCAGTTTAGAAGAATTTCCACAAGGAAAATACATTTTAGAAGTTGCTGACAGCTACAAAAAAGTAAAATACGATATTACAGTAGATGCTAAAACTTCTGTTTTATCTTCAAAAGGAACTACTTCTTTAAACTAAGAAGATATTAAAGTTAAGTGCTACTTCACGGCACTTAAAATTTTATACTCTTAATACAGTATAAAAAGTGAGGTTAGATAGTTAGTAAGTTAAAAACTTTCAAAAGTTTTAAAAACAGCTCTTTGTGGTTACTGAGCTGTTTTTTTTTGCTCTTTACTTTTTGAGTTATAAAATTTTACCGCAAAGTTTTTTTACCGCAAAGTGCGCTAAGATTTACGCAAAGTTCACAAAGGTTTTTTGAGTAAATTTTATAGAATAAAAAAGTTCGCAAAGCTTTATCATAATATAGCTTTGCGAACTTTGCATTTATATGTATGATCTTTGATAAAGAAACTTTGTGAACTTTGCGTAAATCTTAGCGCACTTTGTGGTTATTGAACTGTTTTTTTGCTTTACCTTTTCTTCACGACGTTTTTTTAACACAAAGAACGCAAGGTTTTTTTTACCATAGAGCGCATATATAAACGCAAAGTTCGCAAAGCTATACCTATATATAGATAAAGCTTTGCGAACTTTTATTCTATAGAATTTACTCAAAAAACTTAGCGCCCTTTGCGAAAATCTTAGCGCCCTTTGCGTTAAAACAAAACACAATACAAAAAACTTAGAACCTCAGAATCTTAGCAACTTAGCATCTTTTCAAAATTCCTACATTTTCCAAACCAATCTTCAATTCGATGAAAATTACAAATCGCGAAAAATGTTGAAAAATAATAACCGATTTAACGAAAACGATAAATATAATTCATATTTTAACCTATAACGGTTTCGTAAATGAGAATATAGCATAGAAATTGGAAAATACAGTTGTGATTTTTTACTTACATCTGAAGTAATTTAGCATCAGAGAATTAGAAGAAATAATTAATTAAAAACTAATTACCATGAAAAAGATTATCAGATTGAGTTTAGTAGCAGCGTTGCTTTTTACAGGAATTAGCACATACGCAATTGATGGAACTGGAGAGTTTAATCTTCACGTAATTAAAGCTAATGGAAAATTAATCACTTTCGCTCTTAATCAAACGCAGAAAGCAAATTTGGCAATTTACGATAAAGAAGGAACTCTAATTTATTCTGAAACTGCTTCTGGCAAAGACGGAATCTTAAGAACTTTTAGTTTACAAGAATTTCCAGAAGGAACTTATTTCTTAGAAGTTGAAGACAATATCAAAAAAGCAAAATATGAAATTACAATAACTGACGAAAATACTGTTTTATCTAAAAATGCAGTTTCTTCAGTTTACAAACCAGGTTTTGCTAAAAATACAAGCGTAGCAGTACGCTAGAAAAGTTTTATACTCTTATACAGTATAAAAAGTGAGGTTAGATAGTTAGTAAGTTAAAAACTTTCAAAAGTTTTAAAAACAGCTCTTTGTGGTTACTGAGCTGTTTTTTTTTGCTCTAAGTTTTTTTTACCGCAAAGACGCAAAGAATTACGCAAAGTTAGCAAAGTTTTTTTCACAAAGCTTTGCGAACTTTGCGTTTTTATAAACCTCTTGCATAATAATTCTTAGCGTGCTTTGCGTAAATCTTAGCGCACTTTGCGGTTAAAAAACTCACCGGTTTTTGTAAAGAAATCCTTAATCCATTGTAAACTTAAAATCAAGCAAAACATTAAAAAATAATTAACGAATTAACTAAAACGATAAAAATAATTCACGTTTTAACCTATAACGGTTTCGTAAATGAGAATATAGCATAGAAATTGGAAAATACAGTTGCGCTTTTTCATGTATTACATAAGTAATTTAGCATCAGAGAATTAGAACTAATAATTTAAAAACTAAGTACCATGAAAAAGATTGCAAAAATGAGTTTAGTAGCTGCGTTGCTTTTCACAGGAATTAGCACTTACGCAATTGATGGAACGTCGGAGTTTACTCTTCACGTAATGAAAGCTAATGGAAAACTGATTACTTTCGCACTTAATAAAGTACAGAAAGCCAACTTAGCAATTTATGACAAGGACGGAACACTTATTTACTCTGAAACTGCTTCAGGTAAAGAAGGAATTTTAAGAACTTTTAGTCTAGAAGAATTTCCAGAAGGAACTTACTTCTTAGAAGTTGAAGACAGCGTAAAAAAAGCGAAATACGAAATCACAATTGGTGATACTGCTTCTTTATCAAGAAATGCAGTTTCTTATGCTTACAAAGCTGGTTTCGCTAAAAATTCGAGCGTTGCTGCACGCTAATTTTTATACTCCAAAAAGGTATAAAATAAGGTTAGAAAAAATTAAAAATAACATTTTTATTGTTTAAGAAACAGCTCTTGGTTGGTTACAGAGCTGTTTTTTTTGCTTTATACTTACTGTATTTTTTTTTACCGCAAAGTTCGCAAAGATTTTTGTTTAAGATTTCGCAAGCTCAAAGTTCACAAAATTTTATCCATATAGCTTTGTGAACTTTTTTATTTTATAAAATTACTGAAAGAAACTTAGCGTGCTTTTCGAAAATCTTAACGCACTTTGCGGTTAAATTAATATAGCATTTTTGCTTATAGAGCTGTTTTTTTCATTTCTAAAATTGATGAAAAATGAATTTCAGCTTGAATTAAGAAAAGTATTCTGATTAATAAAATAAGTGACTTTAAAACACTTAAAAAAATATCAAAATTTTTAAAACCGCGAGCCCAGTAATTACGTACATAGTTCAAACAAAATGCAGAAATAGTTTCAATTCAGCAAGTTAAGCGTCAAAAAATGCCAATTTGTTGCTAAAAATTAAATTTGTATTTGTAGTTTTACGCGTTCCACATTTAGTAATTAACAATTTAAAAAAAACATGACAAAATTTACCAAAGCTGGTTTAGTTGCTGCCTTTTTTTTAGCGACTGTGTTTACCTATGCCATTGAAGGAAAAGGTGATTATATTTTAAACATCAAAACAGGAAACGGAAAAGTAGTTAGTTTTACTTTGGATACTGTAGAAAATGCATCTTTCTCTATCTATGATGAGAATCACAACTTACTTTATGCGGGAGAATCTGCAGCAGACAAGTTAGAAGTTTCAAAAACAATTAGTTTAGAAAGTTTTCCTGCAGGAACTTACGTTCTTGAAGTGAAAGCAAACGACAAAGTTGCGAAACACGAAATTAAAGTTGCTGCTAAAAAAGTTAAGACTGTAAAGTTAGACCAATCTGCTAATCAGAGTCCATCTTTCCGTCGTTAATTTTTTTGCCCTAAAAAATTGGAAAAGCAGCTCGTACCAGGAGCTGCTTTTTTTATTTTATTTCTTTTCTGAATGTTGAACCAATTTTAACGAGTTTCCAAAAGACTTCAGCTTCATTGGTTATGATTATTTTTTGAGATTTCTGGTAAAATGACGAATGTCCAAAAGCATAGATATAATCCAGCAAATCGATTAATTTGAAACTTTGTCTGTATTCTGGTCTTATTTCATCGCTATTCACAAAACAAACGTTTCCAGATTCTTGTTCATCTAAAAACAATAATTTTAAATGATCTGAAAACTTCGTAATTATCGTATTATTTATAATAGATTTTTGGAATAAAGAATGAAGCATAAAAGACGATTCTGTGCAATTCTGCTGTATTTTTTGAATGTAAAACTCCAAATCAGCATTAGCAGAAAATGCAATTTTATTGTCCTCCAAAGCTTCTATTTTACTGAAATATTCCTGTATCGTCATTTTGATTTCTTTACTGATATAAAGTTAAATCATAAATTTTACATTAAAATGCAGAAAATCAGCCATTTTTATGACACTCAACAAAATAAGAAACCAAAATTGACGTTCTATGATTGATTACAGCTGTTTTTTTGGCTGTCAAATTATTTTCAAAAACAATTAAAAACACGATAATACCACGCCCCAAACAAATACTCATGCAAAAGAAACTTCTCACTTTAGTGTTCTTAATTGTACTTTCATTTGAAGCTTTTGCTCAAAATGAAGTTTATATAACAGAAAAAGTCAGCGACAAATATGCTTATGTCGACGCCATAAAAATCTACGAAAAAGTCGCTGCAAAAGGCTATAAATCTGTAGACTTGTTTCAGAAACTAGGAAATTCATCTTACTCCAAATATAAACTAGACAAAGCCGCCGAATGGTATGGCGAACTATTTGCCCTAACCTTAGACTTAGATCCAATTTATTATTACCGTTATGCAGAATCCCTACGCTTCATTTGCGAAAACGAAAAAGCTGATGCCATAATGGAAAAATTAAAACGCAAGCAGAAAGCGATAGCAAAAAGTTAATTCAATAGAATTTATTATAAAAAAACCTCTCATAATCTGAGAGGTTTTTTTGTTATTTCAAGCCTTATTATCTACAATATTTGTCATTTCGATGTAAGGAGAAATGACAAGCTTTATGGAATTTTATTGTTTAAGTGGCGCGATGCTAGCCTCTTTTTTATTGAATTTTCAGTAATTTATTACTTATCAATTAAACAAAAAAAATTATTTTTTCTTTTTGACTGTTCCAGATTCCTGCTGGTTTGCTTTGATTTTTTCTTTTACAGATTTTGATATTCCGTCAATCGTGAAACTTGCAGGTTCTTGGCTTGGCGGATAAGCAATGAATGTTTCCAAGAATACGGCCGATTTTTGAATTCCTTGTGCCAAGATAAAGTCATTTTTCAATCTCCAGTTATTGTATTGGTCTGTATCGTCAGCTCTTTCATAAGGGTCTTGGCGTAAGTTGAACAATTTAGGAAGACGAAGTTTAACCAATGGGTCTTGCCAAATGTCTAAGTTACCTCTAGCTCTTTGTTCTTCAAACACCACTTTCCAGTCGTCAAATCTAATACCTACAAGATCTGCATCATCGTCAAAATAAAAGAATTCATTTCTTGCCGATTTCTTGTCTTGAGCTGTACCTGTCAAATAAGGCAATTGGTTGAAACCATCCAAATGCACTTTGAAAGTGTTACCTTGCGATTGATAGCCACCTTTTAACAACTCGTCTGTTATATTTGCATTACCTGCTGCCGCAAGCAATGTTGGGAACCAGTCAAGACCAGAAACAATACCGTTCAGGATTTGTCCACTCGGGATATGTCCAGGCCAGCGAATGAAAGCTGGAGCACGGAATGCACCTTCCCAGTTTGAGTCTTTTTCGCTACGAAATGGAGTGATAGAGGCATCGGGCCAGCTAAACATATTTGGTCCATTATCGGTAGCGTACACCACTATTGTATTATTGGCAATACCTAGTTCATCCAATGCTTTTAAAATTTTGCCTATGTCGCCGTCATGCTCCAACATACCGTCAGCATACTCGTTGTCAGGCATACCGCTTTGTCCGCGCATTGATTCACGCACGTGTGTAAATAAGTGCATTCGAGTAGCATTCATCCATACAAAAAATGGTTTCCCGTCTTTATTTTGTCTTTTTATAAAATCGATTGCTTTATCAAAAGTTTCATCATCAATAGTTTCCATTCTCTTTTTAGTCAATGGCCCCATATCTTCGATGGTTTGTTTGCCTACTCTACCAAAACGCGGATCAACCTTAGGATCATCTTTGTCAGATGCCTTACAGTTCATAATACCGCGAGGGGTGGCTGTTTTTAAGAATTGAGGATCTTTGGGCCAGTTTGCTCTTTCAGGCTCTTCCTCCGCATTCAAATGATAAAGATTTCCGTAAAACTCGTCAAATCCGTGTACAGTTGGTAGATATTTGTTCAAATCGCCTAAGTGATTTTTACCAAATTGGGCTGTTGCATAACCTAATGGTTTAAGGGCTTGCGCAATAGTGATGTCACGTGCTTGTAAACCAATATCAATTCCGGGAAGTCCTACTTTTGACAGACCTGTGCGGTAGCAACTTTGTCCGGTGATAAACGTTGAGCGTCCTGCCGTACAACTATTTTCAGCATAATAATCAGTAAACATAGCTCCCTCTTTGGCCAAACGGTCGATGTTAGGAGTTTGGTAACCCACTACGCCTTTTCCGTAGGCACTGATATTAGAAATACCAATATCGTCTCCAAAGATTACCAAAATGTTTGGTTTACTCTTCTCCTGAGCCATGGCGTTAGGCGAAGCAATTATCCCTGTTACCAATACAGCGCCAATGGTCGTCCATTTGCAACACTTTTTTAATTTGTCTTTTAAATCCATTTGCCTTCCTTTATAGTTAATACTGTACTTATTTTAAAATTCTTAAAAATTTAGATTATAATTTTATAGCATACTATTTTTAGTCAGAATAAAGTTAATTAATTGTTTATTGCATTAGTAAATTTTAACACGCATTCGGTTACTTTTTTTTAATTATTCATCACTTTTTCAATAAGTTAAACAAATTCCAACTACAAAATTGTAAAACAACATTCATTTTTTAAGTATAAATCTATTTTGTATTTTTCAGCAAGACACCAATAAATTATTATTAAAAAATTCCTACATAAACAAAAAAACCTCTCATTTCTGAGAGGTTTTCTTTTATATAAAATTTACTATTTTTCTTTTAGTAATTTTTCTAAATACTCAATTTTATCTTTTTCTGCCTGAAGCAAACGCTCGTAAAGCTTTTTATTTTCTTCTACCGTTTCCATTAATTTATCTAACGGATTGAAAGTGCAATTATTAAGTCCGAAATAATTATTAGGACTTTCATTAAAAGTATTGAAATAATTAATTGCAGCTTCGTCAGAAAAATTCTTAATCGCTTCAACCGATACACCAAGTGCTTTTGCAACCTCAACAAGTTTTTCTTCGTCAATGGTTTCGCTATTTTCCATAGCCGAAATTGCCTGCTGATTTGTTCCTAAAGCCTGCGCCAAAGCTTCCTGCTTCATATCACGAAGTTCACGAATACGGCTTATTTTTCGCCCTATATGATTTGGTTTTGTTAGTGTGCTCATAATTCAAAGATAATAATAAAGTCTCAAAATCGGTAAAATGTAAAAAACAGATTTTATGCCGTGCGATACGACAAAAAATGATTTCGTACAGCAAAATCTATTTCTTCCTTCGCCGAATCAAACAAAAGTACAATTTTTCTTATAATAATTTTATAAAAGTCAAATTGTAAACCATTTAAAAATATACGCCTTATGGAAACAAACGAAACAGAAAAACTACAAAAACTGCAAAAATTAACCGCTCAGTATTTCACAACCTTAAAACCAACCAATGAAACAAATTCGTATACCGCACAATTTAAAGTGGTCAATTATTTAGAACTCGGCTGTCTCATTACCGATTTGCTAAAATTATGCATTCTAGCGCTTGATAATGATATGCATAATTTTTCTAAAAAAGATAAAAAAGCAACTATTAATGTTTCGTTGATTTTAGAAACAATTCTGCATTTGTTTCCTATGGATGAAATGGAATTTTTGGGGTTTGTTGGGGAGGTTGTTAGTAGATGATTACAATTAAAAAAGCAGTTTTCAAGGAACTGCTTTTTTAAATAAATTTCACTTAGGATTAAGTACTTTTTCAATGTCAATTTTTAATCTTTGCACTTCATTAAATAAATCTTGCGTAAATTTTGACATAGGTCTATTAATCAATTCCGTTTCTTCCATATAATTAGCCATTATCAATCTATTTAATGGAACCTTACTCCTAGGTAAAATATTTTTATAATCATTTTCAAGATTTGAAATATATGAGCTTGTATATATATAAGCTTTAATAATTATCTCTTCGGCTATATCTTTATGTTCATTATATATTTTACTTATATGAAAATTATATTCTATCGATTCTTTTTGTAATCCAGTATTATACTGAGGATCATAAAAATCAATTCTTAAATCATCTTTTTCAAAATTCAGAAAATAATCTATTAAATTTCCCTTATTTAATTTAAATTTAAAACTACTTAATTCATTATTATTTTGATATGGTTTAAAACTTATTTTTTTAGCAAGTTTATTATTGTTACAAGTTGAACAGCATGGAACTAAATTTAAAATTGAAATTGAGAGATGAGGATAACTCTCTTGAGGAAGTATATGATCAAATTGAAATCTGGATTGATATATAGTTGTTGCTTTTTCAATTGTTATGGTAAATTGTGAATTACAATAAATACAAGTTTTAATATCATTTTTACTAAAAAAATCTTTGAATAATTTATCTTTTAAATCTTCGTAGTTTAGAGCATTAATAATTACATCTTTAAAAGTTCTCTTTATGATTTTTCCCTTCTTTTTTTTTCCTGTTCTTGAATTTACAGTTCTAGTTAGTATTTTTTGACCATTAGGAATTTCACCTATATCTTGAATCATTAATTGTAAATTTTCATAATCAATATCTATCAGCCTTGTTTTATTATCAGAAAGAAATTTTATAATATCATTTACCCAATCCAGTTGAAATTGATCTAAGCCAATATACCATCCTATATGTTTTTTTAAATTTTTAATCGCATTTTCTTCAAGATTGATAATTTTAGTTTCATAATCTTTAAATCTATCTGAAATTAGCTTTTCATTAACTGATATCATTTCTTTTTACTCTTTAACGACTGTAATCTTTCTATTTCTTTATCAATTGCATCATTATTTTTTTCAAAATATAATTCTCGAAAACTATTTCTAATTAAAGGCTCTCCAATCATATTAATAACTTTTAGTGCTTTATTATTATTCCAACTTTCATCTTCTTTCGATTCTGATTCTAAAAATTCAAGCAAATCTTTAAGCTTTTCCTTAGCAAAACTTCCCATAAGTCCATTTTTCATGAAAAAGGAATCTGAAAATAAAGTGTATATATTTTGAGAGAATGTTAATTTTAAATCATTTAAATGACTTTTTGAAACTACTTTATGATTACTCTCAATATCTAGTAAAATTGTATTATAACTCAAAATATCAGAAATAGGTATTGGAGAATTAGAAGTCAAAACAATCTGAATATTTCTATTTTGACCAGTTGATGTTTCATCAAATATTTCTGAAAAAAATATAACAAAATCATGAATCATTTCTTTTTGCCATTCTGGATGTAGATTTGAATCTGGTTCATCTAATAGAATTATCAAATTATTTTTTAATTTCTCTGTTTTATTATTTGCTAAATCATAAAATCTAGAATAAAATTTCAATTTAGATTTTTGTCCAGAACTCATTGTTCCTCCGTCAAAAAAACCCCAGTAAAAATTTAAGTAAGGGTTAACACTAATTGTTAATTTATATTGTTTTAAAAAATTTTTAAATAAAATATCGTTATTTTTCCTTATGATGATTCGAGGTCTATTAATATTATAGTCAATCTTTAACTCTGAATAATTATCAAATAGAAAACTTACAAATGAATTAGTATTCTCAATATATTTTATAATACTATCATTTTTAAAAATTTCCTTATTAACAATTTTTTTAGTTTGGTCTATTATTAATTCCATAATACGTAAACAGACTTTTTTATAATCCATTGTACCAATGGTATCTTGATTTCTATAAATATGCCATAATTCATCAATTTTTAAGTTTTCTTTATAAAAATCGGGGTTAACTTCATTTATACTATTAAGCTGATATCTTATTTCTTTAGCGCAATGCAATATTACATACGAGATGAAAAACTTAAAATCAACTCCATAAGAAAAATCAAATTCAATAATTTCATCAAAATATTTCTTAAAACGTTCAAATTCTCCCATCTCTTCAGACTCATCTGATAAGACATAATTGGAGTTGACAACTACGGTAAGATAATCTGGTATGTCAAAATCAATTCTATTTTTTAAGTATTCAGAACTCAAAAAACCATATTCACGAAAAACTTCATTTGTTTCATGAATCTCAAAAACATTTGCTTCTTTCTGGATTAGATGTTGACTTAAATCTTTCTGGTAATCGTTATAAAGAAGATGGTTTATTGATAAATTATATAACCCAGTACGTTCATCATTTAATTTTAATCCGTCATAAATATTTGAGAAATATACTATATCTAAATCTGCGAATCCACTAAAATCAAAACCAAAAGAAATACCATTTAGTCCTTCCTTAGCCTTAATTTTTTTATATTCAAACTTAAAAAAAGACGTGAGAAATATTTTTTCTTTTAATTTAAAAGTTGAGTAAATCGTATACTTTTTCTTTTCTTTAGTAATAAAAATACATTCTTTCTGTAAATTTAATCCTCTTGAAAAATTACTTTTTATAAAATCTAATATATTTGATTTACCAGTCCCATTTTTTCCAATAATTCCCGATAGATTTGAAATTTTAGCAAAATCTGTTATATTATAAAAATCGTCAATGAAATTTTCATTTCTTTTAACATCTAAGATTTCGTTTTTAAAATCAAACTCAAAATTAAATTCACTACCAAAATTTAAATTTATATCTTCAAGGTTTTTATACTTTTTTATATATAAATACACTATTTCCATCTGTGCTGTTTTATCATATTAACATTTTCAAATATATTAAATCTTAAATTGAGCTTATTACGGTTTACCACATTTATAGTTCAAAAAATACTATAAAAATAAAAACCTCCCAAAAATCTTGAGAGGTTTTACAATAAATGCATAAAAAAATAAAAATATTACATATTCCTTCTATACTGCCCACCAACTTCAAACAACGCCGAAGTAATCTGCCCCAAAGAACAAACCTTTGTAGCTTCCATTAAATGATCGAATAAGTTTTCATTTTTAATAGCCGCTTGCTGCAAATTATTTAAATGCTCATTAACTTTTGCTTCGTGAAATTGATGCAGGTTATCCAGCATCGTAATTTGATATTGTTTTTCTTCTTCGGTTGCACGAATAACCTCTGCCGGAATTACCGTTGGCGAACCTTTTGAACTCAGGAACGTATTTACACCTACAATTGGGAAATCGCCGTTGTGTTTTAAAGTTTCGTAATACAAACTTTCTTCCTGAATTTTAGATCTTTGGTACATTGTTTCCATTGCGCCAAGAACTCCACCTCTTTCCGTAATTCTGTCGAATTCCTGAAGAACGGCTGCTTCAACTAAATCGGTTAATTCTTCGATGATGAATGAACCTTGAATTGGGTTTTCGTTTTTCGCTAAACCTAATTCTTTATTAATAATTAGCTGAATCGCCATTGCACGACGTACAGATTCTTCTGTTGGCGTTGTAATTGCTTCATCGTAAGCATTTGTGTGCAATGAATTACAGTTATCATAAATGGCATACAAAGCCTGTAAAGTTGTTCTAATATCATTGAAATCAATTTCCTGCGCGTGTAACGAACGTCCAGAAGTCTG
>Ga0160502_100779_pt1 | contig 12292 bp, 10 predicted proteins | sample DIDnMG_14_FD_108237 | JGI IMG/M metagenome (GOLD analysis project Ga0160502, IMG submission 108237) | Enriched soil microbial communities from UW Madison campus, WI, USA - DID2933_E24_Xylan MG | ecosystem: Environmental > Terrestrial > Soil > Unclassified | place: USA: Madison, Wisconsin... | reverse complement strand
TCTTTTGTGACTTGCGGGATGCGCTCAAAACCAGAAGATAAAATTTCAAGACCTCTGTTTTCTAATTCTTTCTGTAAAGCACCAAAACTTCCAAAAGGAGCATAGATTAAGATTCCATCTTCATCTTCAAAAACTTCCTCAGCACCAAAATCAATAAGTTCTAATTCTAATTCTTCAGCATCAAGACCATTATTTGCAATTCTAAAATTACAAGTGTGATCAAACATAAACTCAACAGAACCTTGAGTTCCCATTGTTCCGTTGCATTTGTTAAAATAACTACGAATGTTTGCTACAGTTCTGTTATTGTTATCAGAAGCAGTTTCGATCAAGATAGCGATTCCGTGAGGAGCATACCCTTCAAACAAAATCTCTTTATAGTTAGCAGTATCTTTATTACTAGCATTTTTAATCGCGCGCTCCACATTGTCCTTAGGCATGTTAGCAGCTTTCGCGTTTTGTATAACAGCTCTTAATCTAGAATTGGCATCTGGGTTAGGACCACCTTCTTTAACAGCCATTACGATATCTTTACCAATTCTGGTAAATGTTTTGGCCATTGCAGACCAACGTTTCATTTTTCTTCCTTTTCTAAATTCGAATGCTCTTCCCATTTCTAATTTTTAGTTTTGTGATGCAAAAATACGGTTATTCCTTATTTTTCCAAAAACAAAATTGTTCTTTTTTGTTTCAGTTTTAAGGTTTAAAGTTTCAGGTTTAAAGTTACTTGGTTTGTGTTGAGTTTAACCGCAAAGTACACTAAAGATTTACGCAAGGTCGCAAAGTTTTATTAATATAACTTTGTGAACTTTTTTATTTTATAACTTAACTTGAAAATTTCTTTCTGTGCTTTACGTAAACCTTGGCGAATTTAGCGGTTAAACCTGAAACCTGAAACCTGAAACCTGAAACCTGAAACCTGAAACCTGAAACAAATCCCTTATTTACTCATCCCATTAAACTCGTTTATAATATTTACGGCTTCGTTCAGGTATGGATTGGTTTTAAGATTATCCATTTGATATTGGTTAATCGCTTTTTCATTTGAAGCGCCAAGTAAAAACTGATTAATACTCGAATTATAAACATCCAGTGGATTATTCTCGTCATTAAAAGTATTAATCTCTGTCCAAAGAGCAGTAAGCGTTTTTTTCTGTTTGAAAACCGCATCTAATGTCATCGGAATTTCAGACTTTGGAGTATTTACAATCTGATCTATTTTAAGGTTGATCTTTTTGATATTGTTAAAAAAGTAATTATCAGCAAGTCTATCTGAACTATTTTTGGCAATTTTATCAATCAGATTTCGCTTCACATACGTTTTATATTTTAAGAAAGGTTCTATACTATCGTTTTTAATAGCAGTCGGAAAATCACTTTCTTTCTGATAAATATCCTCATAAAATTCAGGAAGAACAACATCTGGCTTTACGCCAAAATACTGATGGCTTTTTCCTGTAATTCTGTAAAATTTATTAATCGTAATTTTTAAGAAGTCCGTATTTTTTTCTTCGTCAAGCGGAAGAATAGTCTGCATTGTCGCTTTTCCAAGTGTATTGCTTCCTAACAATAAAGCACGATTATAATCCTGCATTATAGAAGAAAAGAATTCACTTGCCGAAGCCGTATTGCTGTTAACCAAAACGACAATTGGACCTCTATAGATAACACCTCTAAAAGGATCGTTAATAACCGATTTCTCTTTTTTATTATCAATTACAATAGAAAGCGGACCATAATCTACAAACATTCCGGCAAGTTTTATAGCTTCTTCCATAGAACCGCCGCCGTTGTCAATAAGATCAATTACAAGACCTTTAATATTATCTCTTTGGAGTTTTATAACTTCGCGTGCGACATCATCAGCACAGCCTTTTCTGCTGTTTCCATCTAAATCTGCATAGAAACTTGGAATTTTTATGTAGCCAATTTTATTATCCTTGCCAATAATGAAACTGAAAACAGAATTATCTTCATCTTTCATCATTTGCTTTTCGATGTAAACATCAAAACTTTTACCCGAATTGCGTTTTAAAGTAAGTGTAATATGTTTGTTGTTTTCAGATAAAATCATGGTAGAAATAGACTCTAGCGAAGCACAAGAAACTTGAAGGGTTTCTTTCTGATTTGAAATCGAAATAATCTGATCGCCTTTTTTTATTTGTCCAGTTTGATATGCTGGGCCATTTGGATCTACTTCATCAATGATAATTTCGTTTTTCTCATTCAAATTAACCGTCATTCCAAGCGATAAATGTTCTTTTGATAATGAAGCCACAAAACTAGTTTTAGAATCATCACTAAAATAAGCCGTATGAGGATCAAAATAAGTACAAAAGAAATTGTACAGCTTTTCTTCCTGTTTAGCATTGCTTTCTAATAAAGTCGTAAAACGGCAAATTTCATTTGAGACAATTCTATTTTTTGAAGCTTGTTCAATGGTCTTAAAATTAGCTTTTATGGAATCTAAATCTTCACTTGTTTCAGCAATATCGTCTAAAATTTGATAACGCAGTTTTTTTACCCAAACCTTTTCGATGTCTTCTTTTTTAAGATAAAAGGCAAAAGATTTTTTATAAAAACGAATCGTATCTTTTTTATTGTAATCAATAGGCAGAGTCTGAATTTTTTCTAGAACTTTTTTAGTTCGTATAAGACCATCGACATATTTCGCTTTAATTTCACTAAGAAAACTGCAGTCATTTTTTAAAATTAAATCATCGAGATTATAACGGTATTTTTGAGCCAATTCATCGTATTCGCTCTTAAAAAAGATATTGCGCGAAGGATCCAGATCGTTAATGAGATTATCAAAAACGAACACAGACAAGCTGTCATCAACAGGTTTAGGTCTAAGATGCTCTTTTTGAATAAGCGCATTTATTTTGTTTAATATTTCACAAGTTTCTGCGCTGTTCTGACCAAAAAATGCAGTTGATGTCAGCAAAAAAAGGAGTAGTGAAATCTTTTTCATAAATGGAAATTCGTGGGTTCATGATTAAAGTTACACTAATTTTTTTACAAAATGTAGTATTTTTATTGAAATATCGACGACAAAAAGTTTTTAACCGTTAAACGAACAGATTAAGAAAAGAATTAACCCGATTTTTTTCATTTTGAGACAAAAAAAATGCATTACAAACGTAATGCATTCTTCAAATTATAGGTTTAAATTATTTCTTGTAAAAAGGTAATTTTACCACTTTAGCAGGAACATCATTTTTTCTAATTCTAATAAAAATATCACTGTCAACAGCACTGTTTGCAACAGTAACATATCCTAAACCAATTCCTTTATTCATAGAAGGAGACATAGTTCCAGAAGTTACAATTCCAATTACCGTTCCAGAGCCGTCAACAATTTCATAATCGTGTCTTGGCACAGCTCGCTCTTGCATTTCAAAAGCAACTAATTTTCTTGTAACACCAGCTTCTTTTTGCTTTTTAAGCGCTTCAGAATTTGTAAAATCCTTAGTGAATTTAGTAATCCATCCTAAACCAGCTTCAAGAGGAGAAGTAGTATCATTAATATCGTTTCCATAAAGGCAGAATCCCATTTCTAAACGTAAAGTATCGCGTGCAGCAAGACCAATCGGTTGAATTCCGAAAGCAGCTCCAGCTTCAAAAACTTTGTTCCAAATTGCTTCAGCATCAGCATTTTTGCAATAAATTTCAAAACCTCCAGAACCAGTATACCCAGTTGCAGAAATAATTACATCACTAAAACCTGCAAAATCGCCCACTTCAAAATGGTAATACGTAATCGCAGACAAATCAACAGAAGTTAAAGGCTGCATAGCTTCAACCGCTTTAGGGCCTTGAATTGCCAATAAAGAATATTCGTCAGAAAGATTCTTCATATCAACTCCCAAATCATTGTGAGAAGTAATCCAGTTCCAGTCTTTTTCAATATTAGAAGCATTTACAACTAGCAAATACTCTTCCTCTTTCATTTTATAAATAATCAAATCGTCAACAATTCCGCCTTCATTATTTGGAAGACAAGAATATTGCGCTCTTCCAATTGTCAAAGTCGATGCATCATTTGAAGTCACTTTCTGAATTAAAGCCAAAGCATTTGGACCTGTCAACAAAAATTCACCCATATGCGAAACGTCAAAAACGCCCACACCATTACGAACTGTTTCATGTTCAGCATTAACCCCTTCGTATGTAATAGGCATGTTATAACCTGCAAAAGGCAGCATTTTCGCTCCCAAACCCTCATGTATGTGCGTAAGCGCAGTATTTTTCATTGTGTTGTTATATAAAATTGTTCTGCAAATCTATTTAAAAAATATCGAATTAGAACGCCTTAAATTATAAATTTCGCAATAATTAGGAGCTATTTCCTGCTATCCGCTATATTCCCGATAAACAAAAACTACGGCTAAAGAGCCTTGTTTTTCTAAATCGGGAGATGCCGCTTCTATCAGGGCTAGGGCTGAGAGTTTCAAAAGAAGAATTATGATTTCGATTTTTTATGTAATTTTATATAAAATCAAGCTTTTCAAGTTTAGCTATGTTTATTAAAATAAGTGAAACGCCTTTACTCGTAAAGAAAAACTATGATTCTATGTGTTTAAAATTAATTAAGGCTAACTAAAGTGTTTAGATGAAATCACCATATTTAATCAATAAAGAAGAAATTCAGAAGTTATATAAACCTATAAATCCCCAAACCCACAAAGGAACACAAGGTCATGCGGTGATTATAGCCGGAAGTTATGGCAAAATAGGAGCAGCAGTTTTGGCTTCAAAATCTTGTCTCAAATCAGGTTGCGGACTCGTTACAACTTTTGCGCCAAAATGCGGTTATCAAATTCTTCAAATCTCCATTCCAGAAGCAATGGTTGCAACCGATGAAAACACAAATTTCATTACCAATATTCATTTGCCACTAATTCCGCAAGCCATCGGAATCGGGCCAGGAATTGGAAAAGAACTCGGAACGCAAAAAGCTTTATTTGAATTTTTGAGAATAAACAAAGCGCCTTTAGTTCTCGATGCCGATGCATTAAATATTATTTCAGAAAACGTATCATGGTTAGAATTAGTTCCAGAAGACACTATTCTAACACCTCATCCAAAAGAATTAGAACGCTTGATTGGAAAATGGAATTCAGAAGCCGAAAAATTTCAAAAAACAATCGCTTTTTCAGAAAAATACAAAGTTATTATTGTCATGAAAGGCGCTCCGACATTCATTATAAATAGAACTTCGGTCTACGAAAATACAACAGGAAACGCCGCACTCGCAACCGCAGGAAGCGGAGATACCTTAACTGGAATTCTAACAAGTCTTCTAGCACAAGGTTACGAACCCAAATACGCCTCAAAAATGGGAGTCTACCTCCACGGCTTAACAGCAGATTTAGCTTTGCCTAAAACAGGCTACGAATCTTTTACGGCTTCTACTATTATTAAGTATTTAGGAAAAGCATTTTTGAGTTTAGAAGTTTAAGGCAAAAGTTATTGTAACGCAAAGAGCGCAAAGGGTTACGCAAAGTTTACAAAGTTTTTTTAAGATTGCTTTGCTTTTTTAAGCTCGCAAAGTTTTAGTTATAAAGTATTACATTCAAATTGTCACCCTGAGCGAAGTCGAAGGGTAGCAAGTAGCTCGCCAAAGTAAATAACTTTGCGGAATATCTTTGCGCTCCTTCGACTTCGCTCAGGATAACAAATGAGAATAATCTTTGCGAACTTAAAAAGCAAAGCACCTCAAAAAAACTCAGCGCTCTTTGCGGAAAACCTCTGTGCTCTCTGCGTTAAAAATCTCACCACAATAAAAAAAAATTAAGAAACATATTTTCCGTTCCTTCGACTTCGCTCAGGATAACAAAAAATGAGAATAACTCTTTGCGCTCTTAAAAAGCAAAGCAAACTCAAAAAAACTCAGTGCACTTTGCGAAAAACCTCCGCGAACTTTGCGTTAAAAATCTCACCACAATAAAAAAAAATCTAAAATCTACCCTCTACAATCTAAAATCAAAAATTGTAAGTTTGTAATATCAAAGATTAGAAACTTAGCAACTCAGTATCTTAGCATCTTTGAATCTTTAAAAAATGAAAAACAACTTCGATCTTAGAACAGTAAACGTCATGCGTTACATAACGCCACTGCGCGAAGGCGGTTCTTTACCAGCTTTGGCAGAAGCCGATGACGACTTTAAATACGTATTAAAATTCAGGGGAGCCGGACACGGCGTAAAAGCCCTAATCGCCGAATTAGTAGGCGGACAAATAGCAAAAGCATTAAAATTACAATTGCCAGAATTAGTATTCGCAAACCTTGACGAAGCTTTCGGAAGAACAGAAGGCGACGAAGAAATTCAAGATTTATTGCAAGGAAGTCAGGGATTAAACTTGGCACTTCACTTTTTATCTGGCGCAATTACATTCGATCCTGTTGTAACAACTGTTGATGCAAAATTAGCTTCTCAGATTGTTTGGCTAGATGCCTATATTACCAATGTTGACCGAACTTTCAAAAACACGAATATGCTGATTTGGCATAAAGAATTATGGCTGATCGATCACGGCGCTTGTTTGTATTTCCATCATTCTTGGAACAATTGGGAACAGCACGCCAAAAGTCCGTTTGCGTTAATAAAAGATCACGTTTTATTGCCTCAGGCTTCTCTTTTAAAAGAAGTCGATGCCGAATTTAAAGCGATTTTAACACCAGAAATTTTAGAAGAAATTGTCAATACAATTCCATTAGATTGGCTGCAATGGGAAGACGCAGACGAAACTCCAGAAGGATTGCGAAACGTTTATTTGCAGTTTTTAAAAACAAGATTAGAGAATTCAGAAATATTTGTAAATCAGGCTCAAAATGCAAGATAATCACTTATACGAATATGCTGTGATTCGCGTGGTGCCAAGGGTAGAACGCGAAGAATTCCTGAATATCGGAATCATTTTGTTTTGCAAAAAAGCTAAATTTATAAAGGTTTTGTTTCATTTAAATAAAGAAAAAATACAAGCACTTTCTGCCGATTTTGACATTGAACAGTTAGAATGTAATTTAACTTCATTAGAAAAAATCGCCAAAGGAGCCAAAGACGGTGGTCCAATCGCTGAATTTGAAATTCCGGAACGTTTTCGATGGTTAACTGCAATTAGAAGTTCGGCAATTCAAACCTCAAGACCGCATCCAGGTTTGTGTCAGGATTTGGAAAAAACGATTCAACGTTTGTTTGAGGAGTTGGTTCTTTAAAGAAAGGTTCAAAGGTGCAGAGGTTCAAAGTTGCAAAGGTTTTCTGTATAAACACACTGCAGTGTGTTTAGTTATTTGCCACAGATTAAAGGGATTAAAATGATTTTTTTACGCAGATTTCGCAGATTCAGGCAGATTTATTTAATAAATATCTATTTTAGATCTGCTTAAATCTGCGAAATCTGCGTGAAAAATCTTTACGCTTCCGCTCCCGATAGCCATCTTGATTGCGAGATTAAAAATAAAACTTTGCGCCTTTGCGTCTTCGTGGCAAAATAAAAAAATAAAAAACCACGAACTGCATCGCTGCAATCCGTGGTTTAAAAACTAAAAACTAACTTACTTTTTATACTAATTCAATTAAAAAGAACCGCAAACATTTCCACCTAAAGTAGGTCCTGCATTTGCAGAAATATCAGCTTTAACAGCAGTTTTAGCCAATTTTACAATAGAATATGGCGGAGTAAAAGCAGTACCGCTTCCTGCTTGAGTTCCCGTTACACTTGTAAAAACATTATCGGTAGCAGTAACTGCAGTATAACCAGTCATTAAATCGATTGGATTTTTCACACCTTCAAAAACGTTGCTTTCTACGCGAATATTTGCTTCAAAACCTGCTGCAATACATTTGTTGCTTACTGTACTGTTAAAGAAACTGTTTACAATATGCACTTGTCCAAAACGAACTCTTGGCATTCTTTCTTTACAGCCTGGAGCCCACCAGCATCTTGCAAAAGTGATTCTTAATTTGCCACGGTCAGCAGTTGCGCCATCGCTTGAACCAATTAAATTTGAATATCTATGATCATCTGATCCTCCAGAACCACCTGCTTTTGGAGGTTTTAAATAGTGGAATTTAGAATACGTAACCGAAATATAATCAGATTTGTTTTTGATGTCGAAATTTCCGTCCACACCATCTCTAAATTCGCAATGATCCACCCAAACATTTGTGCATTCATCCAGAATGGCATTATCCCATCCATCAGTATCATAAGCGCCTGGGCCTTCAAAAATCAAGTTTCTGATGATAATGTTTTTACATCTTTTGATGTTAATAATTCCAGAAGCATCTTTTGTCTGATTTGTCGAAACCAGTTTTGCACCGCTTGCTCCGTAAATCGTTTTTCCTGTTTGATCCTGAAATGACAATCTTGTAGTAACCGTGATGGTTCCAGAGACTTTAATCACTTTTACAGAAGTGTTTTCAATAGCTGATTTCAGCTGAGCATAAGTTGTAACAGTAGTCTCGGCAGAAGATCCACCACCAGTTGTTCCGCCGTTTTGTGAAGCCCAACCTGGAACCTCAGCGCAGTTTCCGATTTTAGCAGTCGGGTTAGTTGCAGGAGTTTCAACTGTTGTTTCGTTGGATTGAATACCTGCTTCTGTGTTTGAAGCAATTTCTTCAGAATTACATGCTGTAAATCCGAAAATCAATGTTGCTGCGAACATTGAAAGTTTTGATTTTAAGTTCATAATAAGTTTGGTTATTTATAAAAGTTTAACAGCGCAAAACTCAGAATTATCTGTAGGAAAAAAGTTGAACAAGTTCAAACTTTCGGAAAAAATTCTACGAAATGTCTTTTTTTAACACTTGTTAATTTACAAAAATGCACAAATAGCGTATTTTTACGTAATCGATTACATTGATTAAGCCCCTAATTAATGATGAATGGATAAACAAACTTATTCCTTAAACAAAAACCACAAAAATGTACAACCTACTAAGAAAAAACATTGAGCGAAAGATTCCGCTCACAGATGAAGAATGGGATATTATTGTCTCAAAAGCAGAACTCATTAAACTTAAAAAGAATCAATTCTTACAAATCCAAAATTCGAACAATAGTTATGAAGGATTTATTTTAAAAGGATCGTTCAAAACCTACATTTTAAACGAGAACGGAACCGAAACTGTCATTTTCTTCTCATTCGAAAACGAATGGATGTGTGATCTGGAAAGTTTTTATCACCAAAAACCAACCACATATAACATTAAAGCCATTGAAGACAGTGAAATAGTAGTAATCAATAAAATGCAAAAAGCGTATTTGTTTGCTGTAATTCCGAAACTCATTAAGTTTCATGTTCTTATGATTGAACGTGCTAATGTTGCGATTCAACAGCGACTTTTGGATGTTCTCAATAAAACCTCAAAACAGCGTTATTTGGATTTTAAAGAGCGTTATCCGCAAAAGGTGAGTTCGATAAATAATAAGAATCTTTCGTCGTATTTGGGCGTTTCGCACGAGTTTCTTTCGAAGATTAAGAGAACGGTTTCTTGATTTAGAGATTCAAAGGTACAGAGATTCAAAGTGACAAAGGTTTTTCTGTAGAGGCGCACTGCGGTGCGTCTAGGTATTTGCCACAGATTAAAGAGATTAAAATGATTTTTGTTTCACGCAGATTTTGCAGATTAAGGCAGATTTAATTTAATAAATGATCTATTTTAAATCTGCTTAAATTTTTTTAAATCTGCGTGAAAAATCTCTGCGACTTTGCGAGATTAAAAAAAACTTCGAGTCTTCGCGCCTTCGTGGCAAAAAAACTTGATTAAAAATCCAATATCCCAAATAGGCATTCATTAGAAAAATGAAGCATTACATTTTCCTTTTTCTGATTTTCAATAACCAATAAATCATAAGGCTCTAAATGGTGTGGCTTTTCATTAATTGAAATAGCTGTTGCATGTAAAGAAAATAAAATTACTACGTCAGCATTACAATTCTGATTGCGATTTGCTATTTCCAGTTTATGATGGGATATTTTTTCAGAAACCATCCAATTAAAATCAATGCCTTTTGTGAAAGAAGTTACATCATCATCCGAATGAAATTCCATGATTTCATATCTCTTATATGCCTTTTTTTCTTTGTTTACCTCAACATCTAAGCCATTATCTAGCATAACGAGATATCGGTAATAGCCTTTAAATTCGGTAAATTCTGAAGGCGTTTGCTCTATTGTAGCACTGCTTATTCTAAATACAAAATCTCTATCGGCATAATTTGCGGTTTTTGGATAGATCATATATTCGTATGTCAATCCGCCACTCCAAATAGAGGGTTTAGTGTTTTTTTTAGAGAAAAACTGTATGTTCATTTATTGAATATTTAAATGATTTTATTCTCATTTTTTGTCCTCCTGAGCGATCCCGAGGCTTCGGGAGAAGGATCATAAGTAGCTCGACAAAGAAATTAAACTTTGCTGAATAGCTTGACGATCCTTCTCCCGAAGCCTCGGGATCGCTCAGGAAGACAAACCGTATAGAAGCTTTATAAAAAAAACTTTGCGTCTCTGCGACTTTGCGAGATTAAAAAAATTTAGCGAATCTCTGCGTAGTTCTTTGCGAATCTTTGTAGTATAACCCTACAATACTTTCTCCAAATAAATAAACTCCAAAGGTTCAGTAGAAACTGTAACATGAATTTCACTCTCAGGGAAAGCTTCACGTTTTCCTGTATCTACATAACCATGACGTTTGTACCACGCCACAAGTTCTTCACGAACCGAAATAACTGTCATGATAATACTCGACAACTCCAAAGATTTTGCATGATTTTCGGCTTCTGCCAAAAGCTTTTTCCCGATTCCGCTGTTTTGAAGTTCTGGCGAAACGGTCAGCATTCCTAAATACAATTGATGTCCTTTTTCAACCAATAAAACCGAACCAATGATTTTGTCATTTTCTGTAAATTTCAAAATTGTATTTTTAGGATCAAGAAAAATTTCGGTCATTTCGGGTTCGTCGGTTCTTTTTCCTTCTAGTAAATGCGCTTCGGTTGTCCAGCCTTTTTTTGAGGTTTCGCCTCTGTATGCGGAGTTAACTAAGATGGTTAATGCTGGAATATCTTCGATTGTTGCTTTTGTAATCATATATTGTTGTAAAATGTGAGCTGTAAAATTACAATTTGATGTGAAATGAAAAGAAGTTTTTTGATTTATGTAAGTAAATATTTAAATAAAAATATTGAAATTTGCATAGAACACAAAATCAATAAGTATGAGCAGAATACACTTGTTTGAATTTGAAGATCAACAATGGCTTCCAGAGTTTATTAGAAATTATATGACTGATTTTTTACAGTTTCTCTCGAATAAAACTGCCATGTACAAAGGCATTGTTCCTGTAATTGAGAAAGCTTTAAAAGAAAGCCAAACCAATCAAATTATAGATTTAGCTTCTGGTGGAGGCGGTGGACTAATCTGGCTGAATAACGAATTGCGAAAAAACAATCCTGATTTAAAAATTCTATTGACCGATTATTTTTCCAATATTCCCGCATTCGAACATACTCAAAAACAAGCCGACAATTTCGATTTTGTAAAAACTTCTATTGATGCCAGAAACGTTCCTGAAAACTTAAAAGGACTTCGAACACAATTTTTGTCTTTTCATCATTTTAAACCAAAAGATGCACAGCAGATTCTGCAAAATGCGATTGATAGTAATAGTTCGATTGCGATTTTTGAAGGGCAGGAGAGAAGCGTTCCGAGTATTGTAGCCATGATACTGTCGCCGATTTCTGTTTTGCTGACAACGCCTTTTATAAGACCGTTTAAAATTGGCAGAATCATTTTTACGTATTTAATTCCAATTGTGCCCATTTTGGTTTTGTGGGATGGTGTGGTTTCTTCTTTAAGAACCTATTCTGTCGAAGAAATGAACGAATTGATTTCTAAATTAGAGAACAAAGACAGTTTTAATTGGGAAGTTGGAAAAGTAAAATCTGGACCTGCAAAGATTTTGTATTTGTTGGGAACTAAAAAATGAATTGCCTGCAGCTTTAGCTGTAGGAGTAAAGTATATTAGAAAATGGCTTTAGCCTAATCTTTCGTGCATTTTTGGCTAAAGCCTTTTACTATGCAAAACAAAACCTCCAGCTAAAGCTGGAGGCAATTGATTTAATATTGGGATAAATATTGGTTTATTTAAATGTAAACTTGAAAAACAGAGGTTTATATAAAATATGAAAAGCGTATCTTACAAAACAACTTTGTTTTTTACGGAAATTTATTTTCGTTTAAGAATTTTAAATATCTTTGAATTATGAGTACAGCAACAAAACC
>Ga0160502_100776_pt1 | contig 12388 bp, 12 predicted proteins | sample DIDnMG_14_FD_108237 | JGI IMG/M metagenome (GOLD analysis project Ga0160502, IMG submission 108237) | Enriched soil microbial communities from UW Madison campus, WI, USA - DID2933_E24_Xylan MG | ecosystem: Environmental > Terrestrial > Soil > Unclassified | place: USA: Madison, Wisconsin... | reverse complement strand
ACTTTTAGTAGAAGATGACCTAAATTTTGGGGCGGTTCTTAAAGATTATCTAATGTTAAATGACTTTGAAGTTACTTTAGCTAAAAACGGTATGGAAGGTTTCGAAAAATTCAAGAAAGATGTATATGATTTATGCATTCTTGATGTCATGATGCCTTATAAAGATGGTTACACTTTAGCCAAAGAAATTAGAGAAAAGAACAGTGAAGTGCCAATTATCTTTTTAACAGCAAAATCTATGAAAGAAGATGTGTTAAAAGGTTATAAAGCTGGTGCAGATGACTATTTAAATAAACCTTTTGATTCAGAAGTTCTTTTAATGAAAATTAAAGCAATCATTCAAAGAAAATCTGCTGATACAAAAGCTGAACAAGTGCAGTTTGAATTTAATATTGGTAAATTCCATTTAAATTCAAAACTTAGATTCTTGACTTACCAAGATGAAGAGCCAATCAAATTATCTCCAAAAGAAAATGAATTGCTTAAAATGTTGATTCTTCACGAAAATGATTTAATGCCGAGAGAATTAGCTTTAACTAAAATCTGGAGAGACGACAACTACTTTACTTCAAGAAGTATGGATGTTTACATCGCAAAATTGAGAAAATATCTAAAAGCAGATGAAGATGTTGAAATCTTAAACATTCACGGAGAAGGATTCAGATTAGTTGTAAAAAGCAAAGTTACTGAATAACAAATTCACTATAAATAGTATAAGCCCTGAGAAATCAGGGCTTTTTTTGTATTAAGGAATGAAATTTAGCATCCAATGTCACCAATTGCCATTAGTTTATAGATAATGTAAATCGTAGAGACGCACTGCAGCGTCTACGCAAAGTGAATCACCATCTTTATCGAATTACGATTGTGCAACTTCCTTCGTCGAATTGACAGACAAAGCTAAAAATAATTGGAATTTGGATTTTTTTATTGAATATTTTAAATTGAATTTATTGTGTTTATGATTTTGATTTTCAAATAGATAATGTATGTTTTTAAAGTGAATAAAATGCGTGATTTATTTTTGACACGAATTTTCTTTAAAATAAATTTGGAAAATCAAAAAACAATTCTGAATATTTGCAAACGAAAAAATTAATAACCCTTTAAAACGAAGAAATAGTGTTTGTACTTACATCGACATCTCAGAGCTTTACACCAAATGGTTTTGGTGAAGTGATTCTTCGTGGCTTATTTCAATCTTAGAAATACATTTTTAGATATATAAAAAAGCCCGAAGACTATAAGTTTCGGGCTTTTTTTATTCTAGACACTTCAAAATTTTCCCGAAAATCGATTTTTAGAATTTATCCTTGAGGATAAAAGGTTAAGCCTTTTTGGCTGTTAATTTAATGCACGATAATTTTTTTATGGAAAATTATACGGTAGATGAGTATGCTTTATGTACTCGTTTTAAAAGTAAAAGAAGAAAGAAAAGATTAGTAAAAGAAGATTTTGAAAGACAATTAATACAACTGGACAAGCTTGAAAAAAAACTTTGGAAACAGCGAAATAACTTGCCTTGGGTCCTGCTTGATGAGCCTTATCAAAAAGGATGGCAACGTCATTTTAAATTAAGAGATGATGTTGTAAGATCAAGAGAAGCAGAATTTTACAAAACTCTGTTGGAAAAGATAAATACTTGGCAATTTTCTTCGGATAAAACCTTTAAAAAAAGGAAAAGTAAAAAGAGAAAAAATGCTTCTTCTGTGCAAATTCAAAAGCTAAAAGAATTTACTGAAAGTGAATGGAACAGCCCGAAATTGGAATTGTCAGAAAGAGAAAAAGTACATTTTAGCAAGCAAGAACGTTGGAGTAAAGTTTTTGAGAGATATAGAATTCATTATGTGTTTAACGAGCCTTGGCGCTATGTACTTCAGGTAAAGCCTTACGTGATTACGCACAAAAGAATGTTGGATTCTGATTTAGAAAGTGAAATTCAGCTTATTTTAAATTATACTTCAAATTATAATCTTAGAGGAAAAATAAACAGATTAGTAAAGGGGCTGTCTTATAATTGGGGGTATTTTCAAAGTGAAAACCCAAGAGAGATAAGCCCAATAAAAAATAAAAGTCTACACCTATTGTATCAGCAATATGTAGATGAAATGATATAAAATCATGGGAAATAAATTATCTGGAAAAGACCTGATTAAATTAGGTTTTCCAAAGAACAATTCAATAAATATAGCCTTAGGGCAAATAAACAGATATAGAAAAAGAGAAAAAAAGGAATCTATTCTAACAGAAGCAAAAGACGTATTGTTAAATCCTGAAAAATATGAAGGAAACGGAACGTGGGGAAAAGTTGCTGAAGGTTTAATCAAACCTGTTCAAGTAAGAATGCATCAGTTAAAAACAACGAGAGCACCTTTTGCGATTTTTGGCGAAAATGAAATTGATCAGCAAGCTAAATTTCAATTGTATGATTCATTGAAACTGCCAATTTCGGTTGCAGGAGCTTTAATGCCAGATGCGCATTCGGGTTACGGATTACCAATTGGGGGAGTGTTGGCGACTGATAATGCGGTTATTCCGTATGGTGTTGGAGTTGATATCGGATGCAGAATGAGTCTTTCGATTTTTGATTTGCCAGCTTCTCATTTCAAAGGAAGAGAACATCAATTAGAAGCAATTTTAAGAGATAATACCAAGTTCGGAATGAACGAAGTGCAATCTTCAAGAGTCGATCATGAAGTTTTCCATAAAAGTGAATTTCAAGATATTCCCTTGTTAAAGAATCTTTTACCAAAAGCTTACAAACAATTGGGAAGCTCAGGTGGAGGAAACCATTTCGTAGAATTCGGAATTGCAAAAATTGATAATCCGGAGAATGACTGGAAATTGGAAAAAGGAGAATATTTTGCTGTTTTATCACACAGTGGTTCCCGCGGATTGGGCGCTAACATTGCAAAACATTACACGTATTTAGCGACTAAGCAATGTCCGTTGCCGAAAAATGTGCAGCATTTAGCTTGGCTTGATTTGAATACACATGACGGTCAGGAATATTGGCTGGCTATGAATTTAGCTGGAGAGTATGCAAAAGCTTGTCACGATGATATTCATAGAAGAATTGCCAAAGCGATCGGGAAAAGAGTAGTGGTAACTATAGAAAATCACCACAATTTTGCTTGGAAAGAAATGGTAAACGGTCAGGAATGTATTGTGCATAGAAAAGGAGCGACACCTGCGGGTGAAGGTCAGTTGGGAATTATTCCCGGTTCGATGACAGCACCAGGTTTTATTGTGAAAGGCAAAGGAAATCTGGAGAGTTTGAACTCAGCTTCGCACGGCGCTGGGCGTTTGTTTTCTAGAGCTAAATGTAAAAGCAGTTTTACGCAAAGTCAGATTAACAAAGAATTGAAGAAACATGATGTGACTTTGATTGGCGGTAATATTGATGAAGCTCCAATGGCATACAAAGACATTGAAAAAGTAATGGCAAACCAAACCGATTTAGTTGAAGTTTTAGGAACATTTACGCCTAAAATTGTTAGAATGGATCGCTAAAAATTAAAAATTATGGAAAGATTTCAAGACGAAAATAAATGGCTGGGAAGTTTTTATAATGAGATTTTGGTTAAGTGTCCAAAATGCGAATCGAAAGCAGCTGTCAAAGAAGAATTAAAGGAAAAATGTGAATGTGGAAAATGCCACAGTATGGTTTTTGAATGCAAAAAATGCTTTTATAAAATAAAAGAAGCTGTGTATCAATACATTGCTTTTGGCAAAGAATATTGTAATAATTGCTACGAAAAATTTGAATATCATTCACAACCATTAAAAGAGAAACCTTTAACGTATAAAACGAAATGTCCTCATTGCAATTTTCAAGAGGAATGGAAAACGAAAACATATAGAGTTAGAGAAGAATCAAAACTTGACAATGGTTTTGTGAGAGAAATGTGGTATGATTTGCCGCTTTGGTTTCAAAAAGAATTTGATGGGAGAATTTTTTGGGCGTATAACCTTGATCATATTGATTATTTGGAAAAATATATTGGTGCTGATTTAAGGGAACGCAATTCAAAAGCAAATTACACATCAAGTTTGGTGGCTCGTTTACCGCAATTTGTAAAAGCAGCGAAAAATAGAGAAAAGCTGCTCAAAATTTTAAAGAAATGGAAAGAATAATTCAGATAACAGCGGGTCGCGGACCTGCAGAATGCACTTGGGTGGTTGCCCAAGTGCTTAAAAAAGTTTTGGAAGAAGCGCAAGAACAGCAATTGGAAACGGTTTTACTGCAAAGAGAAGCTGGAACTGAAAACGGAACTGTAGAGACTGCTTCGATCGCTATAAGAGGAAAAAATGCACATCAGTTTGTGAATTCTTGGATAGGAACAGTTCAATGGATTGGTCAAAGTCAGTTTAGGAAAATGCACAAGCGTAAAAACTGGTTTATTGGAATTTTTGAAATCGAACAACAGAAAAACAACTTGTTTTCTGAAAATGATATTCAATATCAGGCAATGCGAAGCTCGGGAGCAGGAGGACAGCATGTAAATAAAGTAAGTTCTGCGATTCGGGCAACTCATATTCCGACAGGAATTGCAGTAGTTTCAATGGACAGCCGTTCACAGCATCAAAACAAAAAACTGGCAACAGAAAGATTAATTAAAAAACTAGAAGACGAGAAATTACTTCAGCTTAAAAATCATGTGGGAAAACAATGGGAAAATCAGCTTAATATACAGCGAGGAAATCCTGTGAGAGTTTTTACCGGAAGTGATTTTAAAAAGAATAAAGTGGAGAAAAGTTACAAAGGAACTCGTCAGAAATTAAAGAACGATTTGCGGAATGAGCATAATTAAAAAGTTGGTCGCAATAAACGATGATGATATGCGAATTATATGTGACCAAAAACAACAATAAATATCGACACATAAAATGAAAACAATTGATAAATACCTTTTTCAAGCTTTGGATAATTACCCTTATTCACTTGAAGAAACTATAGAATCTTTGGATTATGCTTTTTCTTATGATAATAAAAATACAATGGTTTTGTGTTTATACGGAAGAATTCAGGCAGAACAATTAATGAATTATGAAGAAGCGAAATCTTATTTTCAAGAAGCTTTAGCGATTAATATTCATGCTCTTGAAGTTTATCCGTATTATTTGCAGACTTTAATTGTGAATGAAGATTTCGAAGAAGCTCAAAAATTGATTGACTTTGCTTTGACTATTAAAGGAATAAATAAATCAATGATTTTTGTAAAGAAAGCTGTTTTGTTAGAAGTGCAGCATAAATTTAAAGAAGCTTTGAAAGAAATTAAGCAAGCAAAATTATATTCTATTCAGCATGATTATGATTCTGGAATTAGTGAAGTAGAAAAACGAATTAAAGATAAAGTAGATTTGTTGGAAAAGAAGAAACCTAAAGAAAAAAAGAAAAATTCTAAAAAGAAATCGAAATGATTTTGATTAACGAAAAACGATGCAGTTCCATAGGAATTGCATCGTTTTTATTTTTGTGTTTGCCAGAGATTAAAAGGATTTTAAAGATTTTCATCATACAGAAATTCTAATAAAATATAGTATTTCAAAGTTTTAAAAATTAGTGAAAATTTGTGTAATTCGTGGCTAAAAATAAATCATTTAAAATCCTTTTAATCTGTGGATGAAATTTTATTTCCAGTGTAATTCTAATGCAAAACAATTTTTATCACCTTTTGTAATGCTGAATGTTGTTGCTGAATGATCTTCATTTTCATTTTCGTGAATAACAACCTGATCGTTTAGAGAAAGTTCTTTTAAGAAATTCATTTCGAAGCTTTTAACTTCTTGTTTTAGAATTCTTTTGGCATCAACATGATCTAAACACCATTCCAGATATTTTACATTATTCGCATGATTTACAATATCTAAATCAGATAAATAAACCGTTTTTTCAAAAACTGATTCTTTATCAGGATTAATGTTAATTCTAGAGAAACCTTCAACAGTTGCTCTGTTATCTGGGTAAAGTTCGAAATGTTCATAAGGCAAAGCTAAAGCTTCTGGACGTCGTGCTTTGGTATTAAAAACAGCCCAATAAGTTTCACTACCAACAATCTTTTTTCCGTTTACATACATTTCAAGCGCACGAACCGAACGAGAATTTTCAAGACTATTAATCCAAGTTTTTACCGTTACAACATCCTGCCATTTTGGTAAAGCAGTTATTTCTACACGCATTCTGCTTAAAACCCAAGCCTGATCAAATTCCTGCATGTCTGTAAAGCTGATTCCGCCAACTTCTGAATGCGCAGCGGCAGTAAGCTGTAAAAGATTGCATAAATCGGTGTATTTTAAGTAGCCGTTTGGCGTACATTGTGTAAAATTAATTTCCCAGTCTTTACTCAAAACTGATGTGAAATTTGGTGATATAGGCATTGCTAATTTTAGATTTTAGATTGTTGATTTTAGATTTTCTTCGATGTAATGAATAATCTCATTTCTGTCGGTCGAATAATCAAACCATTTGGTGTTTTCATTTCGTTTGAACCACGTTAACTGTCTTTTAGAAAATCGGCGTGTGTTCTTTTTTATTTCTTCAATTGCGAATGGCAAAGTGAATTCTCCGTCAAAATAACTAAATAATTCTCTATAACCGACCGTTTGTAAAGCATTTAACTCTTTGTTGGGATAAAGTGATTTGGCTTCTTCCAGCAATCCCATATTCATCATGATATCGACACGTTGGTTGATTCTGCTATAAATAATTTCTCTGTTGGCGTCTAAGCCAATTAAAATAGGAGTGAAGTTTCTATTGTTTTTCTTCAAATTTAGAAATGAAGAATATGGTTTTTGCGATCCAATGCAAACTTCTAGAAAACGCATCATTCGTTGCGGGTTTTGTAATGTCTGCGGATTTTCGATTGTTATTTTTTGATAATAATCTGGATCTAAATTTTGTAATTGCTCTTGAAGATATTCGATTCCAAGTTTTTCGTAATTTGAATTTACTTCAGATCGAACTTCTGGATTTATTTCTGGAAATTCATCAAAGCCTTTTAAAATAGCGTCAACATATAAACCAGAACCACCAATTAAAATTGCAAAATCATTATTTTGATATAATTCTTCTAGTTTTGAAAGTGCTTCTTTTTCATAATCGCCAACGGTATAATTTTCGAAAATGGATTTGTTTTGAATAAAATGATGTTTCGCTGCGTTTAATTCTTCCTGACTTGGAACGGCGGTTCCAATTGTCATTTCTTTAAAAAACTGACGACTGTCGCAAGAAATAATTTCGCATTTAAAATGTTGTGCCAAAGCAATGCTCAAGGCGGTTTTTCCGATAGCTGTTGGTCCGACAATGGTTATAAGGTACTTCATATTTTTTAGCCCAGATGGAAATGGAAACCCCGGACTTATATTTGTTTGTTTTTTTTGGAATAAAAGAGCGACCAGCGGAAGCTCCTTTTATGACTTTAAAAAACAACAAAGATAAGGAGGAGTTGCAATGTACAGCTGGATTAGCTTCTTATTTTAATTATTTGGCAATTCTGTTCCGCATTGATAACAATATTTTGCATTATCAAAATGGACTTGAGACTGACATTTTCTGCATGTTTTTTTACTATTTACAGCATTGTTTTTTAGACTGCTTTTTGCAAATTCGGCTGTGACAATTCCTGTTGGAACAGCAATTATTCCGTAACCTAAAATCATTACAAATGCTGCAATAAATTGTCCTAAAGGAGTTTGCGGAGAAATATCTCCATAACCAACTGTTGTCAGAGTAACAATTGTCCAATAAATTCCCATTGGAATACTTGTAAATCCTGATTCTTTTCCTTCAACCAAATACATTATTGAGCCTATAATTATGGTGCTGATTAAAACGAAGTAAATAAAAACTAGAATTTTTTCTTTACTTGCGTCAATGGCTTCTTTTAATTGTAAGGATTGATGATTGATTTGCGGAATATGTAAAATTTTGAACAATCGAAGAAAACGCAATGCTCTTACGATTGATAAAATACTGGCGCCAGGAAAAAAAATCGATAAATACATTGGTAATACGGCTAATAAATCGATGATTCCGTAGAAGCTGAAAATGTATTTTATTGGTTTTTGAATGGAGATAATTCTCAGAATATATTCAATAGTGAAAAATATTGTAATTATCCATTCGCAAATCAGTAATTGGTCGTGATATTTAGAACTGATTCCTTGAACAGTATCAAGCATTATTAAAAGAACACTCAGCAAAATCAAGCCTAAAAGAATTAAATCGAACATTCGTCCTAAGATGGTGTCAGTGCCATAAAGGATGATTTTGATTTTTTCTCTGAAGTGCTCGTATTTTGATTTTTTGTTTTTCATATCTAATAAGATGATGAAAGATTATATTTTAAAAATTAAGAATCTTTAATGACTTGCTTTTGCGGATGTAGCTTTGAATAATGTTCTTTACATCTCTGTTGTGCTGCATTGGGATCAGAATGTTTTTGAGTATATCAATATTTGTGATTTGATAATTTAAATCGTAATAAGCATAACCTTTGTAAGTTCCGTTTTCGATTAAAATCGCACTTCTTTCATTTATATTTCGGCCTCTGTCGATTAAGATCATGCTTTTATTTTCGAAACTGTTTTCTGAGATAAACTGCTGTACTCTTAAATTGTAAACTTCTGATGTAACTTCGCCAATACAAGCGCCGTCGCATTCTTTGATTTTATATTGAAAGCACTCTTTTTTGGTTTGATATAAACCGGTTAATTTTTGGCACAAATGATACTTTGTTGTAAATCTAAAAAGTGCATTTTTGCCTTCTTGTAAAGACGCAAAAGATGTAATTTCTTTTTTACGTCCGTCTGCTTTTTCAAGTTTTAAATTGATATATCCGTTTGTATCTTTTTCAGCATATAATGCGAAAGGAAAAACGGTTTTCTTTTGTGAACGATTGTATCTCGGACGATTGATTTTTACCTCTTGACTTTCTTTTAAAAGCGCAATTAGTTCGCTTCCAGTTTCATCGTATGTTATGGTGAAAACTTCAGCCTGAATTCTTTTGCTTTTGGTTGTAATTCCAGTAAAATGCTGATTGACTCTTTTTTTGATATTTTGGCTTTTGCCGATATAAATCAAAGTCCCACCTTCATTGTAAATATAATAAACGCCAGTTTTGGTTGGCATTTGGTTTAAAATGTCTAAGAATTTTGGTGAAATTCCTTTTTCAACTTCGAGTTTTATAAAATCTTTTACGATCGTTTTCTCTGTGTCTTTCTCCAAAAGCATTTTAAAGAGCTTTGTCGTTGCCATAGCGTCTCCGCTCGCACGATGCCTATCTGCCATTGGAATTCCGAGTGCGCGTACTAGTTTTCCTAAACTGTATGAAGGTTGTTCTGGAATTAGTTTTTTTGCTAATTCTACTGTACAAAGTGTTTTAGCTTCGAAATCGTAGCCTAAACGGCGAAATTCTGTTCTCAGGATTCTGTAATCAAAAGAAGCATTATGGGCCACAATTACGCAGTCTGAAGTAATTTCTATAATGCGTTTGGCGATTTCGTAAAACTTTGGAGCAGAACGCAACATTGCATTATTGATTCCAGTCAGTTTTACTACAAAGGGCTGAATCGGAATTTCAGGATTAACAAGGCTGATGAATTGATCAACTACTTCATGCCCATCAAATTTGTAGATAGCAATTTCGGTAATTCCCTCTTCATTAAATTGTCCCCCAGTGGTTTCTATGTCTAGTATTGCGTACAAATTCAGTATTCAGTCTCAGTTTTTAGTAATCAGTTAAAATCTATGGTAATTATCTTCCGCCAAAAATGCTGCTTCCAATTCTAACCATTGTGCTTCCACATTCTATGGCCAATTGATAATCACCAGACATTCCCATTGAAATTGTTTTTAAATCAACAATTTGCAGTTTTTGGATAGAATCAAAAATAGATTTTAAATGTGTGAATTCTTTCTTTATTTGGTTTTGGTCTTCGGTAAAAGTGGCCATTCCCATTAAACCTAAGATACGAATATTTTTCAATTCTGTGAACTCTGTAGAAGTTAAAAGTTCATTTAGTTCATTTTCGTCCAAACCAAATTTAGATTCTTCTTCTGCAATGTATATTTGAAGAAGACAATCTATAATTCTATTGTTTTTTAAAGCCTGTTTATTTATTTCTTGTAATAATTTCAAACTGTCAACACCATGAATCAAAGTGACATACGGTGCCATAAATTTGACTTTATTCGACTGAACATGACCAATCATATGCCATTGAATATCTTTTGGCATTTCTTCCCATTTTTCAGTCATTTCCTGAATTTTGTTTTCTCCAAAAATGCGCTGACCTGCTTCATAAGCCTGTATCAAGTCTGAAACAGGTTTTGTTTTTGAAACAGCAACGAGGGTTACATGTTCAGGTAATGAAGTTTTAATTGTATTTAAATTCGATTGAATCGACATGATGTTTTCTTTATTTATGAAAGAATAAACTGCTTCGAGATTTTTTCTGCTTTTTTACTTTCGCTGTAATCGTAAAAACCTTCACCAGATTTAACTCCAAGTTTCCCAGCTCTAACCATATTAACTAAAAGTGGGCAAGGAGCATATTTTGGATTTTTGAATCCGTCGTACATTACATTTAAGATTGCTAGACAAACATCAAGACCAATAAAATCAGCCAATTGAAGTGGTCCCATCGGGTGTCCCATTCCTAATTTCATTACGGTGTCAATTTCGTAAACTCCAGCAACTTTGTTGTATAACGTTTCGATTGCTTCGTTTAACATTGGCATTAAAATTCTGTTTGCTACGAAACCAGGATAATCATTTACTTCAACAGGAACTTTACCTAATTTTTCAGATAAAGTCATGATAATTTTAGTTACTTCATCACTTGTATTGTATCCGCGGATGATTTCGACCAATTTCATAATTGGCACCGGATTCATAAAGTGCATTCCGATAACGCGTTCTGGATGTGCTACAACAGCTCCAATTTGTGTAATTGAAATTGAAGATGTATTGGTTGCTAAAATGGTATTATGCGAGCAATATTCGTTTAATTGTTTGAAGATGTTTAGTTTTAATTCGACATTTTCAGTTGCAGCTTCAACTACTAAATCTACGCCAACAACTCCATCTTTTAAATCTGTATACGTAATAATATTCGTGATTGTTTTAGCAACATCTTCCTGAGTAATTGTTCCTTTAGACAACATACGATCTAAGTTTGCCGCAATAGTTGCCATTCCTTTATCTAATGATTTTTCAGAAACGTCAATTAATTTTACAGTAAATCCGCTTTGCGCAAAAGTATGCGCAATTCCATTCCCCATTGTTCCTGCTCCAATTACAGCTATTGTTTTCATATTACTTTTAGTATATTATATTTTACAATTTAGCCACGAATTCACAATTTTATCGTGAATTTCGTGGCTAATTTTATTTTTAAAATTCTTTAAATTATTTATCGAAACAATCAATAATTTGATAAGCCACACGCAAAGCATCTGTAGCTTGCTCAAGTGTTACAACTGGCGTAGTATCTGTATTAATTGCATTTGCAAAAGATTCTAATTCGTCCAAAATAGCATTATTTTGCTCAACATCAGGATTAGTGAAATAGATTTGTTTTTTTACACCTTCAGCATTTTGAAGAATCATATCAAAATCTCCAGGAACTTCTGGTGCATCTTTCATACGAACCACTTCACATTTCTTTTCTAAAAAGTCAACAGAAATGTAGGCATCTTTTTGAAAGAAACGTGATTTACGCATATTTTTCAACGAAATTCTACTTGCCGTTAAATTGGCAACGCATCCATTTTCGAATTCGATTCTAGCATTGGCAATATCAGGAGTATCACTAATTACAGATACACCACTGGCGTGAATATCTTTTACTTTTGAATTAACGACACTTAAAATAGCATCAATATCATGAATCATTAAATCTAAAACCACAGGAACATCTGTACCACGTGGGTTAAATTCGGCTAAACGATGTGTTTCTATAAACATCGGATTTTCGATCATGTTTTTTGTAGCAATAAAAGCGGGATTAAAGCGCTCTACGTGACCAACTTGTCCTTTTACATTGTATTCTTTTGCTAAAGCAATAATTTCTTCAGCTTCTTCTACAGTATTGGCAATTGGTTTTTCGATAAAGATATGTTTTCCAGATTTGATCGCAACCTTTGCACATTTGTAGTGTGAAAGTGTTGGAGTTACAATATCAATCACGTCGACAGCGTGAATAAGTTTTGCAATTGTGCTGAAGTTTTTATAGCCAAATTCTTTTGAGATTCTTTCGGCATTTTCTTGATTTTCGTCGTAAAATCCAACTAATTCGTATTTGTCAGATTGTTGTAATAAGCGTAAATGTATTTTACCAAGATGACCAGCACCTAAAACTCCTACTTTTAACATGAGAATGT
>Ga0160502_100769_pt1 | contig 12614 bp, 10 predicted proteins | sample DIDnMG_14_FD_108237 | JGI IMG/M metagenome (GOLD analysis project Ga0160502, IMG submission 108237) | Enriched soil microbial communities from UW Madison campus, WI, USA - DID2933_E24_Xylan MG | ecosystem: Environmental > Terrestrial > Soil > Unclassified | place: USA: Madison, Wisconsin... | reverse complement strand
CAAATTTGTGGGAGGAAACTATTTTGCGTTACAGGCACAATAATCGATAACACAAACAACTTTAGCAAAAGAAAGAATTCAGATGAAAGAAGTTACAAAAGAGGTATATTTAAAGTGGTATGAGGACATGCTACTTTGGAGAAAGTTTGAAGACAAACTTGCAGCATTATACATTCAACAAAAAGTTAGAGGTTTTCTACACCTATATAATGGTCAAGAAGCTGTATTAGCTGGCGCACTGCACGCTATGGATTTGACCAAAGATAAAATGATTACTGCTTACAGAAACCACGTTCAACCAATTGGTATGGGAGTTGATCCTAGAAACGTAATGGCAGAACTTTTAGGAAAAGCAACAGGAACATCTAAAGGTATGGGAGGTTCTATGCACATTTTCTCTAAAGAACACGGTTTTTACGGTGGACACGGAATCGTAGGTGCTCAAATTCCTGTGGGAGCTGGTATTGCTTTCGCAGATAAATATTTTAACACTGGCGGTGTTACTATGACTTACTTTGGTGATGGTGCTGCTAGACAAGGTTCTCTTCACGAAGCTTTCAACATGGCTATGTTATGGAAACTTCCAGTTGTATTTATTGTTGAAAACAACGGTTATGCAATGGGAACTTCTGTAGAAAGAACTGCAAACCACACTGACATCTGGAAATTAGGTTTAGGTTACGAAATGCCTTGCGGACCTGTTGACGGAATGAACCCTGTAAAAGTTGCTGAAGCAATGCACGAAGCTATCGAAAGAGCGCGTCGCGGAGACGGACCAACTTTCCTTGAAATGAAAACGTACCGTTACAGAGGACACTCTATGTCTGATGCACAATTATACCGTTCTAAAGAAGAGGTTGAAGAGTACAAAAAAATCGACCCAATTACGCAAGTTCTTGACGTAATTATGGATCAAAAATATGCTACTGCAGAAGAAATCGAAGTAATTGACCAAAGAGTTAAAGACTTGGTTGAAGAGTGTGCGAAATTCGCTGAAGAATCTCCATACCCAGACTTACAACAATTATACGATGTAGTATACGCACAAGAAGACTATCCATTTACACCTCATAAATTATAATATCATGGCGATTAAAGTAACAATGCCTCGTTTGAGCGATACTATGACTGAAGGAACGGTAGCAACTTGGCTTAAAAAAGTAGGCGACAAAGTAAGCGAAGGTGATATCTTAGCTGAAATCGAAACAGACAAAGCAACTATGGAGTTCGAATCTTTTAACGAAGGAACTCTTTTACATATTGGAATTCAAGCTGGAGAAACTGCTCCTGTTGATTCATTATTAGCAATCATCGGTAAAGAAGGAGAAGATATTTCTGCTCTTTTAGCTGGTGGTGATGCTCCTGCTGCTAGTTCCGAAGCTTCGGGACCAAAAGCGGATGCTCCTGCTGCTGAAGCAAAAACTGAAACTGCTGCTCCTGCAAAAGCTGCTGCTGAATTACCAAAAGGCGTTATAGTTGTAACTATGCCACGTTTGAGCGATACAATGACTGAAGGTACTGTAGCAACTTGGCTGAAAAAAGTTGGCGACACAGTAGCTGAAGGAGATATTTTAGCAGAAATTGAAACAGACAAAGCTACTATGGAGTTTGAGTCTTTCAATGCTGGAACATTATTATACATCGGAATTCAAGAAGGAAACACTGCACCAGTTGACAGCTTATTAGCTATCATCGGACCTGCAGGAACTGATATTTCTGGAGTTGCTGATAACTTTACTGCTGGTGGCGCTGCAACTGCAAGTGCTCCTGCTGCCGAAGAAACAAAAGCCGCTCCTGCTGCTGCGCAAGCTACAGAAGCTGTTGCCGAAACTTCAAACGGAGGAAGAATTTTAGCTTCTCCACTAGCTAAAAAAATCGCTTCTGACAAAGGAATTCAATTAAGCCAAGTTAAAGGATCCGGAGAAAACGGACGTATCGTAAAAAGCGATATCGAGAACTTTACTCCATCTGCTCAAGCTCAAACGGCTGCTTCAGCACCTGCTGCTAAACAAGAAGCGTCTGCTCCTGCTGCACCAAAAGTATTTGTTCCTGCTGGAGAAGTTTACACAGAAGAGATCAAAAATTCTCAAATGCGTAAAATCATTGCAAAACGTTTGGCAGAATCTTTATTTACTGCACCTCACTACAACTTAGTGATCGAAGTAAGCATGGATGAAGCAATGCAAGCTAGAGCCGCTATCAACAGCGTTCCAGATACAAAAGTATCTTTCAACGATATGGTAATTAAAGCTTGTGCTTTAGCATTGAAAAAACACCCAAAAATCAACTCTACTTGGAAAGAAGATGCTATCATCATCAACCACCACGTAAACATTGGTGTTGCTGTAGCTGTTGAGGACGGATTAGTAGTTCCTGTATTGAAATTTACAGATGCTATGAGTTTATCTCAAATTGGTGGTTCAGTAAGAGATCTTGCTGGAAGAGCTAAAAACAAAAAACTTGGACCACAAGAAATGGAAGGAAGTACTTTTACAGTTTCTAACCTTGGAATGTTTGGTATTACTGAATTCAATTCAATTATCAACCAACCAAACTCTGCGATCCTTTCTGTAGGTGCAATTGTTGAGAAACCAGTAGTTAAAAACGGTCAAATCGTAGTTGGAAACACAATGATGTTATCATTAGCTTGTGACCACAGAACAATTGACGGAGCAACTGGAGCTCAGTTCTTACAAACATTAAAACAATACATCGAAAGCCCAGTTACAATGTTGGCGTAATCGTTGTTAATTTTATAATTAAATCCCGTTTTGTTTATTCAAAACGGGATTTTTTGTTTAATTTTCATCCTCAAATTCAAAACCTCATAAAATGAAGAAACTAATTCTTGTCACTTTATTTCTGACAGCAATTGCCTGCCAGAAAAAAGAGCAAACAGAAAAAACAACTGCCGTTACAGATGAACACAGTTATTCCAAACCAGAACTTGCTGTTGTAAAACATCTTGACCTTGATATTAAAGTTGATTTTGAAACGCAAACTATCTCAGGAAAGGCATCTTGGTTAATTGACAATATCAGTAAAGGAAACGAAATCATTTTCGACGAAAACACTTTAAACATTACAAAAGTAACTTTAGGTGATGACGAAAAAGAAACCATTTTTGAACTTGGAAAAGACACTGAATTTCACGGAAAACCGCTTCATATCACAATTGAACCAAACACAACTAAAGTAAACATTTACTACAACACAACCAAAGATGCTGTTGCTTTACAATGGTTGAAACCAGAACAAACTGCAGATAAAAAGAAACCGTTTTTATTCTCTCAAGGAGAAAGTATTTGGTCTCGCACTTGGATTCCATGTCAAGATTCTCCTGGAATTCGTTTTACTTACAATGCAAAAGTCACTATTCCTAAAGATTTATTAGCAGTAATGAGCGCTGTAAATCCACAGAAGAAAAATGATACTGGAGTTTATACTTTCAAACAAGACAAAGCAATTCCATCATATTTAATGGCAATTGCTGTTGGAGATATCGAATTTCAAGCTATTGACAATAGAACTGGTGTTTATGCAGAACCATCAATGCTGAAAAAATCGGCTTATGAATTTGCTGAACTTGGAAAAATGGTAAATGCTGCAGAAAAACTTTACGGACCTTATCGTTGGGGACGTTATGATGTGTTGGTTTTACCTCCAAGTTTTCCTTACGGCGGAATGGAAAATCCAAACTTAACATTTTTAACTCCAGGCGTAATTGCAGGAGATCGCTCACTTACAAGTTTATTGGCGCACGAATTAGGACACAGCTGGAGCGGAAATTTAGTTACAAATGCAACTTGGGATGATATTTGGTTAAACGAAGGTTTCACAACTTACGTAGAACACCGCATTGGTGAAGCTATTTTTGGAAAGAAAGAATTCGAAATGCAAAATGTTATCACAAACAAGGAATTAGTTGATAATGTGGCAGAATACGGAAATACAAGTCCAGACACAAGATTAAAAGTTAGTTTGACTGGAAGAAATCCTGATGACGGAATTAGTATGATTCCTTATGTTAAAGGTTATGCCTTTTTAAGAGTTATTGAAAATGCTGTCGGACGCGAGAAATTCGATCCGTTTATCAAAAACTATTTTGACTCTCATGCTTTTCAATCTATTACAACAGAAGATTTTGTGAAATATTTAAACGAAAATCTAATAAAAGGAAACAAAGCTTTAGCAGATAAAATTCAATTAGACAACTGGATTTACAAACCGGGAATTCCATCAAATATTCTTCCTGTAAGTTCAGTCGATTTTGATGCGATTGATAAAATTCAAAAAAGCTGGAGAGAAACTGGCGTTGCTGGTTTAAGTAAAAAAATCACTACTACAGCAGAAAAACAACACTTTATAGATCATCTTCCTGCTGATATTACAGTAAAAGAAATGGAGGCGATTGATAAAGAATTCAATTTTACAAAAGGCGGGAATTTCATTATCAAACGTCAATGGTTTGTTCAGGCATTAATTCACCAATACAAACCAGCTTATCCTGCAATTGAGCAATTTTTAATTGGGATCAGCAGAACTGGATCTGTAATGATGCTTTATAAAGAAATGGTAAAAACTCCTGAAGGAAAAGCTTGGGCAAAACAGGTTTTTGATAAAGCGAAATCTGGTTATCACGCTACAACAATTCAGGCTGTTGAAGGTGTTTTAAAATAGTATTCAGTCTCAGTCACAGTTTTCAACGCCAAATGCGACTGAATACTGCGACTGAAAACTTAAAAATCCTCGATTACAAATTGTAATCGAGGATTTTTTATTCACACCATCTTTGTCAAAGTTTAAAACTTTGACAAAGATTCTTAATGTTGATTTTGGAGCTACTTACGGATATACTTCCATCGTCAGGATGACACACCAAATGGAAAGAAACTTAAAAAACGGAAAATATTCTTATGAATACGAATGCCCTAGCCCCGATAGAAGTGGAAATCCTTTTGTGCCGGGGTTCGGCACAAAAGATTGGAACGGATAGCGGGAAATAGCTCCTAAAAAAACAGCAGGGAAAATTATCCATCACATAGCGTCAATCCTCCATGTTTTAAAATCTGTAATCGTTGCAACTTTGTAATGTCAAAAGACAACAACAAATAATAACAATTAAATATCAAATAAAATGACACGATTAACAGCTTTAAACCCAGAAGAAGTAACAGGAAAAACTAAAGATTTATTCAACGCTGTACAAGCAAAATTAGGCGTTGTTCCAAACATGATGAGAACAATGGGGAATTCTCCAGCAGTTCTTGAAGGATATTTGAATTTAAGCGGCGCTTTAAGCCACGGAAAATTAAGCGCAAAAACAGGAGAATTAATTGCTTTGGCAGTTTCAGAAAGCAATTCTTGCGATTACTGTTTAGCAGCTCACACTTTCATTGGCGAGAAATTAGTTAAAGCCGATCCAGCAGTTTTAAAAGCGGCAAGATCAGGAAATTCTACTGACGCTAAAACAGAAGCTATTTTACAATTGGCTAAAACATTAATTAGCAAAAACGGTTTAGTTAATGATGAAGATGTAAACAAAGCTAAAAACGCAGGAGTTGCAGATGCTGAAATTGCAGAAACTATAGCTCACGTAGCTTTGAACGTTTTGACAAACTATTTCAACAATGTTGCAAATACTGAAATTGACTTTCCAGCGGTTTCCAACTTAGAATTACACAACTAATACAAACAAAAAACAAGCTATAGAGATAGTTATGAATTCTTTTCATGACTATCTTTATATTTTCAAAAATGAAACCGAATATGAGCTCTCAAAATGTTTTCACTTTAATAAATCCGCAGAATGGTAATTTAGCTTTCAAAATTCTTCCTTTTGATGACAACAGCCATTTTGATCATTTACAGCGAAACAATTATTACTCGTTAATTTGGGTTACAAAAGGAAAAGGTAAAGTAAAAGCCGATTTTGCCGAACATCATTTTGAAGAAAACTCACTTGTCGCCTTTTCGCCTTATCAGCCTTTTATGCTTTGCGTAAGCGAACCAATTGAAGGAATTGCAATTCATTTCCATTCTGATTTTTATTGTATTCACATGCATCAAAAAGAGGTTTCTTGCAACGGGGTTTTGTTCAACAATATTTATCAGCCACCATATGTTCAGGTTACAGAACAGGCTTCACAGACTTTTAATATGGTTATTGATCAAATGAAAGCCGAAATTCAGAATGCTGAATTAGCACAATATGAACTGCTTATTACCTATTTAAAGATCTTTTTAATTACAGCTTCAAGACTGAAAACAGAGCAGTTAGAAGAGATGAAATCGGTTCCAGATGCAAAAGAACCTATCATTCTTCAAAATTTAAAAGACGCTATCGAATTGAATTTTAAAACCAAACATTCAGCTGGAAATTATGCTGAGTTACTAAATATTTCTCCAAAAGCGCTTGCAAAATTATCTAAGAATTATTTCAATAAAACACTGACTGATTTGATTTCGGAACGAATCATTATTGAAGCCAAAAGAGAATTATATATGACTAACAAAACGGTCAAAGAAATTGCCTACGAATTAGGTTATGACGACGAACATTATTTCAGCCGTTTCTTCAAAACCAATGCAGATGTTTCGCCGCAAATTTATCGCGAAACGGTAGGTTTTGGAAAAATGGAAGCCTAGCTAGAGTTTTCAGTTTTTCAGTCACAGTTTTCAGCAATTATAAGTCTGAAAACTGTGACTGAAAACTGCGACTAAAAGCTAATTTACTTATTTTTCGCTTCAATCCATTTAGACATATACATCGTGCTTTTATACGCATGATGCTGCAATAAATTCCCCATAAAATTATGGAGACGATGCGTTTCTGAATCTGCTAAAAGTGAATTTACTAATGAAAGTAATTGGTCAGAATAAGCACTTTTTTGATAGCATTTATTAATTATTGCAATTCCGTTTTTTTGAGATTCTTTCCAAAGTTTTTCATCTTGATAAAGCGCAATCGCTTTCTTCGCAAATTCTTCTGCATTATTTTCAACAAAACCATTCCAAGGCAAATCTTCATGCATGGCTTCAGAACCAACAGAAGTGGTTACGCTTGGCGTTCCGCATTGCATGGCTTCTAAAAGTTTGCCTTTCAAACCAGCCCCAAAACGAATTGGCGCCAGAACGATTCTAGATCTTTTCACAATTTCATTGGCATCTTCTGCCCTTCCCATAATATAAAAACCATTTTTAGGCTGATGCAATTGCAATACTTTTTGCGAAGGATATGCGCCATAAACTTCCAAAATAGCTTCTGGAAAATCTTTTTTTATAGAAGGCCAAATCGCTTCTTTTAGATATTGAACGGTATTCCAATTAGGTTCATGAAGAAAATTTCCAATGAAAACAAAATGCTGCCTTTCGTTAAAAGAAGGTAATTTTAGAAGTTCTTCTTCTTTCATTTCATCAACCAAAAATGGAAGATAAAACAGTAAATCTTCATCAACTCTAAAAACATCTTTTAAGATATTCATCTCAAAATCAGAAATAATTAGAGACAAATCACATCTTAAAATACTGGCAATTTCTCTTTTCGCAACTTCTTCAGATAATAAATCCTCTATTTCAAAGGTTCGGTTTTCTTTAAAAGCTTTTTGTCGTGCCGTTCTCAAACAATGTAAATCTTCTGTATCCAAAACCCTAATAGCATTTGGACATTTTTCAATTACACGCCATCCAAATTGCTCTTCAATCATAAAACGGTCAAACAAAACAACGTCAGGATTCAATTCTAAAACAAAATCATCAAAACTAGAAGAATTAAGTTCGATACTTATTTTCGTTACTCCAAATTCAGACAAATTAACCATAAAATCACTGTCTTGCGCGGCACTAGCAAAAGTAATTTCGAATCCGTTTGCCGCAAAAATCGAAATTAATTGCATCATTCTTCCACCAGCTGCAGAAGAATTTGGTTCTGGCCAGACAAACCCAATAATTAAAAGTTTTTTAATCTGATTCATTGTATTTTTTTTGAACATACAAAATAATGATTTTTTCCGCTTAATCCCTCGATATTTATGGATTTTTGGTCATAAAAAAACACTAATTTTGCAAAACTAAATTCTGGAAAATTATGTTGGGATTAAAATTAGCAACAGACCCTCGTTGGGTAAATATTGTTGAATCGAATATCGAAGAAATTTTAACTGATCACGCATGGTGTGAACAAAAAGCAGCCTCAAATGCTATTAGCATCGTGACGTATAATTCTGAATTAGAGGAATTAGTAACCGAAATGCTTGTAATCGCTCGAGAAGAATTAGAGCATTTGCAAATGGTTCATGATGTAATTAAAAAACGTGGACTTACTTTAGGTCGCGAAAGAAAAGATCATTACGTAAATGAACTTTTTAAATTCATGAAAAAAGACGGCAGCCGCAGAGACGCTCTTTGCGACAGATTATTGTTTTCTGCAATGATCGAAGCAAGAAGCTGTGAACGTTTTAAAGTGCTTTCAGAAAATATTAAAGACGAAGAATTAGCAAAATTCTACCGTGATTTAATGATTTCTGAAGCTGGACACTATACTACTTTTTTAGGATTTGCCAGAAAGTACCAAGACAACATTGACATTGACAAGCGTTGGAAGGAATGGATTGATTATGAAGCTTCTATAATTACCAATTATGGTAAAAAAGAAACCGTTCACGGGTAAATTACGTTCTTTTTTTCTCTATTTTTATATCTAAATCCACCATTCACTATGCAGAAAAGTAAATCCAGATCAATCGTATTTAAAATTGCGAAGTATTTCGGAATAACTTTCGCGGTTATTATAGGGTTATTATTTTTAACACCTATCATCTTTGAAGATCAAATTAAAGAACAAATCAAGAAAACGGCCAATGAAAGATTGAGCGCAGAATTGAATTATTCAGACGTTTCGGTTTCATTTTTTCGTCATTTCCCATCGCTTACTTTAACCTTAGACGATTTAAGCCTAAACGGCTCAGCTCCATACAAAAACGAGAAGTTTATCACTGCTAAAGAGGTTTCTTTCGGAATAAATGTCGCGAGTTTGATTTTCAGTAAATCCGTAAAAATTGATCAGATTTATTTATCAGATTCTTTTATAAATGTAAAAGTGAATCCAGAAGGAGAAGCAAATTACAACATTTACAAATCGCAAAAACAAGCGGCTAAATCAAATGACAGTTCTGATACTGCTTTAAAATTAGAGCGAATTGAGATTTTAAACAGTAAAATTATTTACGATGATAAATCAACAAAAGTTCATTTTGATGCATTCGGATTCAATTATTTAGGAAAAGGAGATTTAAATAAAGCCGTTTTTGATTTATACTCAAAAGCTAAAATCGAAAAACTAAATATTGTTTACGAAGACGAACCTTATTTGATGAATAAAAAGGTCGATGCTGATTTAATTACTAAAGTAAACATTAACTCGCTTTCGTTCTTTTTCCAGCAAAACAACCTTAAAATCAATCAGCTTTTAGTCGATTTTAAAGGGAAATTTGATATTTTGAAAGATGGTTACAACATGGATTTCGTTATTAAATCTGACAATAGCGACCTATATGATGTATTTACCGCATTTCCGCCAAAATACATTACTTGGCTTTCTCAAACTGAATTAAAAGGAAAAACTAATCTTCTTTTTACTTTGAAAGGAAAATATATTACATCACAAAATATTGCGCCTGACTTGAATCTGGATGTAAAAATAGCTGACGGATTTGTGAATTATAACAAAAGTGCATTTCCTGTTTCTAACCTGAATTTAGATATTAAAACAACTGTTCCTTCTCTAAATCCAGACTTAGTTATTATTGATGCCAAAAACTTGTCTTTAAACATTAATCAGGATTATTTAAAATCGAAGTTTTTCGTTAAAGGAATAAATACTCCAGATATTAATGCTGATTTTAAAGCTAAAATTGATCTTGAAAAATTAACCAAAGCACTTGGGATTCCTGATATCGAATTAAAAGGAGCTTTGGCAGGAGATTTAAAGGCAAACGGAATATTTGACCAGAAAAACAAGCGTTTTCCTGTTACAAACGGTATCGTTAATTTAGAAAATGGATATTTAAAAACACAATATTACCCAAATCCAATTACTAATATTACGATTAAATCGAAAATTCAAAACCAAAAAGGAACATTCGAAGATTTAAAAGTAAGCTTAAAACCAACACAATTTACCTTTGAAGGAAAACCTGTTTTTGTACAAGCTGATTTAAGCAATTTTGACGATTTAAATTACGATGTAAAAGCAAAAGGAGAACTAGACGTTAATAAAATCTATAAAGTTTTCTCTCAAAAAGGTCTTGATTTAGACGGTTTTATAAAAGCAGACCTATCTTTAAAAGGAAAACAAAGCGATGCTGAAAAAGGAAATTACAGCAAACTGGACAATAAGGGAACTCTTGAATTGAGAAATATCGGAATTGCTTCTGAATATCTTCCAAAGAAATTCATCATTAAAGAAGGTATTTTCAAAATCAATCAGGATAAGATGTCGTTCAATAATTTCTTGGCTGCTTACGGACAGTCTGATTTTAAAATGAATGGCTATCTGCGAAATGTCTTCAATTACGTCACAACAAATACAGGCGTTTTAAGAGGCTCTTTTAAAGTTACTTCGCGATACATCAACGTTGATGAATTTATGTCAAGCGTAAATCCAAATACATCTGTAACACAAAGTTCTACTTCGAAAACAGAAGCTAAACCATCAGAAAACACACAGACAGGCGTTATTATCATTCCAAGTAATTTAGATTTACAATTATTAGCAAATGCTCAAAAAGTGAATTTTGACAAATTGAATCTGGAAAATGCAACTGGGAATTTAACTATGAAAAAGGGTAAATTAACTATGCAGAATACTGGTTTCAATTTAATTGGCTGTAATGTTTCGATGAATGCCAATTATCAAGCCGTAACGCCACAAAAAGCTAATTTTGATTACGCTATAAAAGCAACAGATTTTGACATCAAACGAGCTTATAATGAAATAGAAGTTTTCAGAAAAATGGCAAGCGCCGCAGAAAAAGCACAAGGAATTGTTTCTTTGGATTATCAATTAAAAGGTCGATTGAATGGAAACATGGAACCTGTTTATCCTTCACTTGTTGGAGGCGGAACTCTTTCTGTAAAAGATGTAAAAGTTCGCGGTTTGAAAATGTTTAATGCCGTAAGTAAGCAAACCAATTCTGAAAGCATGAAAAACCCAGACGTTTCTAAAGTTGATATCAAAACTACGATCAAGAACAATATCATGACTGTAGAACGCTTTAAATTTAAGTTTGCAGGCTTTAGACCAAGAATTGAAGGAACAACAAGCTTGGACGGAAAAATGAACTTAAAAATGCGTTTAGGATTGCCTCCTTTGGGTATTTTCGGAATTCCGTTAACCGTTACAGGAACTCAAGATAATCCAAAAGTAAAAGTGGGAAGAAAAACTGAAGATTTAGAAGAAACTAAGGATACTGAATAATTAAATTCCAAGTTTTAAAAAATTCAAATTCCAATATGTAAATCTATATTTTCATAATTTAAAATGACCAAAAGAAAACTCTTTATTTTTATTATTATAATTGTGAACATAGGGTTTCTTTGGTCTATTTTTAATATGTTTTATTATAAAAAAGCTTCTTTTGACACTTCTAAAAAAGCAAATATTATTAGCAATAACATATCCGGAATTCATAATGGAAATGGAGGATGGATATGGAATGAAAGCCAATTTGATTTTTATAAAGAATATTCATTTTCATTAAATAAAAATGAGATTTCTGATTTTTGCAAAATTACAAATACCGCAAATGCAAAATATGTCGAAAACAATCGACCTAATAAATGGGTTGAAATTTATATCATTGAAAAAAATGGTGATGATATAATAATTACTTTAAAACAAAACAATGAAGACGGAGTATATTTTGAATTTGAAAATTATACTTTCGAAGGAAAAGGTCTAGAAAAATACATTTACAAACATCTTAAAAAGAATTAAGAAAGTACATTTCAAAAATCTCATCCTTATCAATCAATATCCTTTATTTTTTACCTTATTGACCTTTGTCAAAGTTTAAAACTTTGACAAAGGTTTTTTTGCAATTTGTCATTGCGAGGAACAAAGCTACCGTACTAACAAAAGATCACTAATTTGATTTAACCCGTAAGATTGCTTCGTTCCTCACAAAGACCAACCTTTGTAGAGCTACTTGCGAAGATTCCTCGTTCTACAGGACGACATGATTGCAGTTACTTTCTCAAACTAACAAAAACAAAAAACCCGATCTTTTCAGAACGGGTTTTTTATAAAAAGTAAATCTTTGATTATTATGCCTCGAATGGGATAATAGATACATAAGATTTGTTATCTCTTTTCTTTTGGAACTTAACAACTCCAGCAACTCTTGCATGAAGAGTGTGATCTTTACTAATGTAAACGTTTTCACCTGGATTGTGTTTTGAACCTCTTTGTCTAACGATGATGTTCCCAGCAATAGCAGCTTGTCCACCATAAATCTTAACGCCTAGACGTTTTGATTCTGATTCTCTACCATTCTTCGAACTACCGACACCTTTCTTGTGAGCCATGACGTATGAGTTTAAATATTGTTATTATT
>Ga0160502_100768_pt1 | contig 12635 bp, 6 predicted proteins | sample DIDnMG_14_FD_108237 | JGI IMG/M metagenome (GOLD analysis project Ga0160502, IMG submission 108237) | Enriched soil microbial communities from UW Madison campus, WI, USA - DID2933_E24_Xylan MG | ecosystem: Environmental > Terrestrial > Soil > Unclassified | place: USA: Madison, Wisconsin... | reverse complement strand
GTATCCCGGGGGCAACATCTGGTCGGCGAGCTTTTCCATCGAAGCTAGCGACTGGCCCGTGGAAGAGCCCGGCGCCGTGTCTCCGTCGACCTCGACCGCGGGGAACAGGTTGTAGCGCACGACCCTAAACGGCCCCGTTTCGCTCTTGAACGTGGCGACCGAGCCGATGGGCACCATGGCGCCGCTATCGGAGCGCGTCTTAAGATTGGCAATGTCGGATTCGCTGTTGCGCTGGCCTTGCTCGGCCTGGGCAACCACCCGGAACGTGCGCCCTAGTAGGTTGAAGTCGTTCACATAGGCCGAGCCGAGATAGACCTGCAGCGCTTCGAAGACGCGATCTGGCGGGACGCCCAGCACCTCGGCTTTGCGCCGGTCGATGTCGGCGAAGATGCGGGGGGTTGATGTGTTGAAGAATGAATAGACCTGCGATAAACCTTCGGTGCCGTTCGCCTTGGCCATGAGTTGATCGGAAATCGTCCCCAGCGGTTTGTAGCCGTGGCCGCCGCGATCCTGCACCATCATCCGGTAGCCGCCCGCCGAACCGATGCCGTCGATCAGCGGAGGAGGAATGATGAGAACCCGTGCTTGATCAATGTCCGAGACGGCCTTGCGTGCTTCATCGAGGATGTCGCTGGCGGGGCGGGACCGCTGTTCAAATGGCTTGAGCGGGATGAAGGCGGTGGCGGTGTTCGGGGAATTCGTGTTCGACGCGGCGTCGTAGCCGGGCAGCATGATCGTGCCTCGGACCCCATCGATCTTCAACAAGCGCTTGGACACCTCTTGCACGACGGCATCGGTCCGCGCCAGCGAGGCTCCCGGTGGAAGTTGAGTGATCGATATTAGATAGCTCTGGTCTTGCGAGGGCACGAAGCCGGTGGGCGTTATCCAGAAAATGCCTATGGTCGCGAGCACAAGTGCGCAGTAGCTGATCAAGACACGCTTCGGGCGCACCACGAGCCATTGCGTCAATCGGCCGTAGCTAGCGCTGAACCGGTCGAATCGTTCGTTGAACCAGTCGCCGGCAAACTGCATACGCCGAATCATCTGATGCCGACTTTTCTCCTTCGTGTGCGCCCGCAGAAGTACCGTAGCCAAGGCCGGCGAGAGCGTTAGCGACAAAACGAGCGAAATGACGGTGGCGCCGGAAATGGTGAGCGCAAACTGCTTGTAGAACGCCCCAGAAAGGCCGGTCAGAAAGAACGTGGGAATGAACACCGCGCAAAGCACCAGCACTATGGCCACCAGCGCCGCCGAAACCTCGTCCATCGAGAGGCGAGCCGCTTCTAGCGGGTTCAGGCCCTGAGCGAGGTTTCTTTCCACGTTTTCAACCACGACGATGGCATCGTCCACCACTATGCCGATGGCGAGGACCAGCCCGAACAGCGACAGGCTGTTCAGACTGTAGCCAAACATCGCCAGCAAGGCGAAGGTGCCGACCAGCGAGATGGGAATCGCCACGACGGGGATGATGGCGGCGCGCCAGTTCTGCAGGAAGATGAAGATGACGAGCACAACGAGTGCCGCGGCTTCGAAAAGCGTATCCCGGACGGCTTCGGTAGACTGCGCGATGAAACGCGTTGAGTTCCACATAATCCGGTATTCAAGCCCTGGCGGAAACGCCTTGGCCGCTGCCTGCATCTCGCGTTCGAGAGTGATGCCGGTTTCAAGCGCGTTGGTCCCGGGCCGTTGAAATATGCCGATCATGATGGATGGCTTGCCTGACAAATAGGCATTGGTTCCGTAGTCGTCGGCACCCAGCTCCACGCGGGCGACGTCGCGAACGCGAGTCTGCCGGCCAGCGAGATCCGTGCGGATGACGATGTCGGCGAACTGCTCCGGCTCGCTCAACCGGCCCTGTGTCCGAACGTTTAGCTGGAAGGCGTCGGCACTCGGGGAGGGCGGTTGGCCTAGGGCTCCCGAGGCAACCTGCACATTTTGGGCACGGATGGCGGCGACGATCTCGCCGGCCGTCAGCTCACGCGCGGCGGCGCGCCGGGGGTCAATCCAGACGCGCATGGCCACTTCACGGCTGCCGAAAATTCGAGCCTCGCCGACTCCGTCGATACGGCTCAGCTTGTCGCGCAACTGCGTCAGGGCATAGTTTGAAAGATAGGTTTGATCCCGCGAGCCATCTGGAGAAACCAGGTTGATCGCCATCAGGGCACTGGGCGAAGTCTTGCGGGTGGTGACGCCCAGGCGCTGAACCTCTTGCGGCAGGCGAGGCACGGCCGCTGCCACCCGGTTCTGAACGAGCATCTGGGCCGCGTCGAGATCGGTCCCGACCTTGAACGTAATCGATATGGACACCTTCCCGTCCGCCGTGGACTGGCTGGACTGGTAGAGCATGTTCTCTACGCCATTGATTTCCTGCTCGATAGGAGCGGCAACGGTTTCCGCGACGGTTTCCGCCGACGCGCCAGGGTAGGTCGCGGAAACGACCACGGTGGGAGGGATGATGTCCGGATACTGCGCAACGGGAAGTGCAAAATAGGAGATCGCACCCACAATCGTGATGACGATCGCCAGCACCGCGGCGAATATCGGGCGCGTAATGAAGAAGCGCGACAGGCGCATGAGATTTTTCCTTTAGGACAGCCGCCAGCGCATCGTTACGACGCGGACGCGGGCTTGCTGCCGGAAATGAGAGGGGTCGAGTTCCCCATCCCGCTTTGGGAGGCCGCCGGTTCCGACTTCGTTTGAACTTTTGCGCCTGGAATGGCGTGTTGTTGCCCGGCGACGATCACTCGGTCGTCGGCGGCCAGGCCGCCACGTACGATCCTGAGCCCATCAATGAGCGGGCCGAGTTCGATGGCCCTGACGAGTACGGTGCCTTCTGCGGAAACGGTAAGAACCGTCTTGCGCGTCTGGTCCATCTGGACCGCGGAATCGGGGATCAGCAAGGCAGGCGTGCCGGATCCGCTTGCTAACCTCATGTTTCCGAACAATCCCGGTGTCAGGAACAATCTCGGATTCTCGATCACGGCACGCATCCGGATGGTCCCCGAGCGGGGGTCGATCCCGTTATCCGTGAAGTCGAGCCTGCCGCGCCAGGCGTAGTCAGGCTCATCCTGAAGACGTATCTCGACCTGGGTTTGGGCTGCGCTTGGTTCCTGTGCGCGCATAGCTTTGAGGTACAAGGCTTCCGACGCGTCGAATGTGAAATAGATCGGATCCAGCGCGTTGATGGTGGTCAGGCGGGTGCCGCTACCGGCCTCTCCGCTCATGACCAGGTTGCCCGGGTCGACGCGTCGGTCAGAGACTCTGCCCGTAATGGGCGAGCGTACCTGGGTGAATTCCAGCTCAAGTGACTTCAGCGCGACGCGGGCTTGAGCGCCGGCGACGTTTGCCGTTCCCGTCCGCACACGCGCCTGCAACTGATCGATGTCGCTCTTTGAAATCGCGCTGTCGCCCGCCAGTCGATGCGCTCGCGCGAGGTCGGCGCGTGCCAGCGTGAGCTCGCTGGTCGCGCTCGCGAGGCCGGCTTGCGCCTCGGCGTAGGCGGCCTGGTAGGGGCGCGGGTCGATGGAGAAAAGCAATTGGCCCTGCTGGACGATTTCGCCGTCCTTGAAATGCACCCCTACGATTTGGCCCGACACCCTGGGAAGGACTTCCACGCGGCGGCTCGCTTCGAAACGGCCGACATAGTCGTCCCATTCGATAACGGTGCGCTGCATCGGCAATGCGACGGATACCGTGGGAGGCTCGAAGGTACCGGCCGACAACGACTTCTTGCCGGGCAGTAGAAACAAGGCGCATGCCGTTGCGGCGGTGAGCCCCGCGGCCAGCAGAGCCACGCGCAGGAAGGTCGGTTTTGCTCCCGTGCGGGAGGGAAGGCGTGGACGGGTCATGCGGCTGCACTCCACGCAGGGTTGAACTCTCTATGCTTCATGTTGGATATCGCTATGTAAGAGGACTCGAATGCGCCATGCGTACGTCGGCCACGCTTCCACGGCCTATCCGTTGGCACAGACGCTTTCGTTGGCCCGAGACAATCCGCCCGGCGCGTGAGGGAGTCGCGTCGAGCGATGTGAATCCGGGTTATCCCAGGCTTTCAACGAGTGCAGATTCTCCGGCCGGAGAGCCAATGCCAAAAGGACTAAGTTCCCTCCTTTAGCGTCATGGCGCGCTTACGTCTGGCAGACTGTGCCTTGTCGCGCTGGCGTGGCGGTTTTTGAGGTATATATGTCTTACCCGCCACCATGCTGGCTGTGTACCATCAGATCTCGTCCACGCTCCGGCCGGTAGCCAGGAGGCGGTGGAGCCTGCTTCCGAGCGTTGTGCAAGAGTGTTATGAATCCAACATCATCAAGCGCGAGTCCCGCTTCGCGGGACGTCGCTTTCCTCGTATTCCGCGACTTCCAGATCCAGGACGTGACCGGGCCGCTGGCGGCGTTCGAGGTGGCCAGCAGGCTCCTGGACGACGATGCTTACAGATGCCAGGTCATATCGCTCGCTGGAGGACCCGTTCAAAGTTCGGCGGGCCTGGAAGTCACCACGGGGAAGGCCGGATTTTCCGCCTACGACACCGTGATCGTGGCGGGAGCCGGCCTTGGCGCCTACCCCGATGACGCATTGCCGGAAACCTGCGACTACTTGAACCACGTCGTCGCCAAGGGCGCTCGCCGCATCGCAAGCGTATGCACAGGGGCCTTCATTCTGGCTGCGAGCGGCCTCTTGGACGGCCGGTGCGCGACGACACACTGGAAATACGCCGCCCGTCTGCAACGGGAGTACCCCCGGGTGAAAGTGGATGGCGATCGGATCTTCACCCGAGAAGGTGGCATCTGGACGTCTGCCGGCGTCACGACTGGCATCGACATGGCGTTGGCAATGATCGAAGAGGATCATGGCGCCGACTTGTCTCACGCGGTCGCCCAGATGCTGGTCGTCTACCATCGCCGGCCCGGCGGGCAATCCCAGTTTTCGGCCATCGCCGATATGGAGCCCGAGTCGGACAGAATTCGTAATGTGCTTACTTATATACGTGAACACTTGCACGAATCATTGTCGACCGAGCTCCTGGCTTCCGTGGCCTGCCTGAGCCCCCGGCAGTTCGGCCGCGCCTTTCTTGCCGAAACGGGGGAGACGCCGGCCAAGGCCGTCGAGCGCCTGAGAGTCGAGGTGGCCAGGCAGCGCGTCGAGCGTGGCGCGGAGCCTATCGAAATCATCGCCCACAAAATTGGTTTCACCGATCCCGAAAGAATGCGCCGGGCATTCATTCGCGTGCTTGGCCATCCGCCGCAGAGCATCCGGCGCATGGCATCCCGGGAAGCGTCTCCGCTTGCCTGACTATGGTTCCCACTCGGGAGTGGAGCTAATCCTTTAATCCGGCGGCCGTCCGGACTGGCATGCCCAGTAGGTGCCCAGCGATTGTTGCCGCGGAAGGCCCCGGTCATCCAGGCGATTAAACGTGCTGGCCTCCGTTCACGTCGATTTCCGCGCCATTCACATACGAGGCTCCCTTCGAACAAAGGAAGAACATCACTCCTGCGATTTCTGTTGGGTCGCCCAACCGGCCCATCGGCACGTTCGCCTGAACCATGGCCTCGGTGCCTGGAGACAAGATGGAGGTGTCGATCTCGCCGGGCGCGATCGCATTGGCCCGGATTCCCATCGGACCGAACTCGAAAGCCTGTTCGCGCGTGAGCGCTGCGAGGGCCGCCTTAGAGCAGGCATAAGCCGCTCCTGCGAAGGGATGAACGCGAGAACCCGCTATCGATGTCACGTTGACGATCGCGCCTTGCGCTATGCGGAGTTCCGGCAGGAGTAGACGGACGATCATCGCTGCGGAGAAAAGATTGACGTTGAAAAGCGAAAGCCACTCTTCATATGCCGTCATGCTGACGCCCTTGCGCCCGCCGTTCGCCAGTTTCGGTGAAATCGCGGCATTGTTGATAATCGCAGCCAGTTTCGCGCCACCCAGGCGCCGGCGGACTTCAGCCGCGATCAGTTCATACGAGCTCGGGTTCGCCAGATCGGCGGTAATGTGGTCGTCCACGCCGCCCACCCACGCGCATTCACTCGAAAAGCTCGCCCGCGATACCGTCAAGACACGCCACCCTCTGTGGTGAAACAGTTTCACTGTCGCATGCCCAATACCACGGCTCGCGCCGGTTAGCAGCAATGTGGGCCGCGCTATTTGCTGAGAATGGCAGGGTGCCATCTGCATTATCCTGGAATGAGCGATGAAGATTGAACTCGTCAGGCGTTGATTCCCCAGTCAACGACCAGGCCGGTGCCTGTGATGTGGCGTCCGTCTGGGCCCGCAAGATAGGCCACAGCTTTCGCGACGGCACTCTTGTAGGTGATCACGACGTCCGCGCCGCAAGCAGATAGCTCCCGCGCACTCGCCGCGCCGATCCCCCGGGCCCCGCCGGTGACGATCGCGCGCTTTCCTGAAAGATCATTCATACATCGCTCTCTTTTTGACGAAGACGTCAGCCTTCGCATAGGCAATGTCGAAGTTTCACCCTTCTGGTGTTCTGCGTAAAAGACGTTGATCCCTCAAATTTCGCCAGCGCGGCCAGTGTCCTTTTGTAGGTACGCAACCTATCCGTTGGCGCGGGGGGCATAGCGGCCAGGGTGCGGCCAAGCCGAAGGAGTAAAGCCTCACCTCTCAGCAGTAAGGCACCGGACCGACCCGAAAATGACGCAACCCGTTAAGTCTCCCTGCGGTCCAGTTCGTTCAAATAACCCTAATGGACCGCACGCGCCCAGCGTCCGCTTCTGGCCGAGAGCCGTCCTCGGCGACAGACCGCTCCCGACCCAAAGCGGTCCTTGTGCCTTGCCTATAGGTGCCGTTCACCAATGTCCGCAGGACGTCTTAGAGCGGTTGACCTGCGTTAGAGCGCCGTTGTCGTGGGCCGTGTTGAAGCAGTGCACGAAGACCCGGTAATTGCCGCGTTCGTGCCCCTTACTGGGCCGAGATATACAGACAGATCGGAATGTTCGTGGTGTGCCGCAGGCACTAACCCGCGCGATATGGAAGCAGGCTCAGCATAAGCCCTGATCGCGGTACTCACCCGGTGCGCCCAGCACGGCGCAAAACTTGCGGTTTTCGCCGGAATAGGTGTGCTTGGCGTGGATGGTCAGCGTGGCACCGGCCAACCCGACCTTCTTTGGATTGCAAGACCAGAAGCCGCTGGAGATTTCGTTGTATGACGCCCTGGCGACGAGACGCGGCGGTTGCCCGGGTTGCTTCTTTCCGGATGTCTTAGTGGCCAGCCACTCGATCCAGACATGGCAGCTCACATGCTCGAAGCCCACGCTCTCCAAGATCACCCGGTAGGAGCCCTGCCCGTCGCGGGAATGCCAACTTCCGCCAGTTAGCGTCCCCAGGAGCTCCGCTTGATCCACGTCAGTCTCCGCGACGGAGGGAGCCATCACCAGGAACGAAAGGCTTAGCAACGCTGCTGCAAAGATTTTCATGATTCGGATTGCCTGTCGAGAATCGGCGTAAAAGGAGTGATGGACGGCACGGCGGCGGTGTACCCGGCCCCGGCATTTGATGTCAATCCGAACGTCGGCAAGGCCAAGCATGTCTTGAACATTGATGATGTCAATAATCGCACTAATCCAGCCACGATTCTCGACATGGCGGCGTTTTATGAACTGGATGACAAGCATAACCGGCAGGTATTGCTAACCCTCAACTCGGAGAGACAGATGGAAAAGAAATTCAAGCTGACCGCGGAAGAAATCAAACCCTTGGTTATTGGCCGAGGTGGATGCATTGCCACCGACCGGATAACAGTAGAGGGTTTTCCGGTTCGGTTCATGTACCGGGAGGCACCAGACAACAGTGTTGATAGCGGTTGGCGATTCTTGAGCGGTTTTGAGGATAACGCTTACATGGACGATCCCAAGAATCATGGAGTCCATGACGTCAATACGATTGCTAATTTCGACTCGAGTATCGTTCCGCTCCTTGATGCCCCAGTGGGTAGCGTCTTTGAGAAGCGTCCAGAATCCGAGCGGTTCCTTGCCGTCCATGATTGGTCTCCCCCGGAAGATTGAGGTGAGACCAAGAGTCTGCGATGCAGTTTGTTGATGCCAATTTTGTTCAGCAGGCTGTCCGAACTGAGCATGGCCGCTCCTGGCCGGCGGCGGTCATTCATCCAGCGCTACTTGACCCAGTTATTAGCCGTGAGGGCATTGCGGTCGATCTCGATGACCCCGGGCGTCCCTTTAGCCAGATACACTTTCAATCGTCAATCCATTGGACGTCAGAAGAAGGAATAGAACACCTACAGGCCGGAGCGACGGTGGTGTCAAATACTTTGTCGCGGCGGCACTCGGCGACTGAATCACCTTCAGAGTTTTCGGAACAAGACCGGTATCAGCCCCTGATAGATGCCACGATGGTTACACCATAGGCCGTGCGCCGGCCCCTAGAACCGATAAGCTGCCTTCAGCGATCCCGAATGGCTGTTGCCTCGCGACGCGAACTCGCCGTCGTACTGCAGCCTGAAGTCCAGCTTGTTGGCGTGCGTGACCTGGAGGCCCGCGCCGATGCGTCCGACCACATTGTCGGTAGGCATCGTGGTGGCGAAGCTTCCCACGCCATTAGAGGCGCCCGCGATCTTAGACTTGGTTTTCCAGCCATCTTCCGAAAGCAGCGACACGCCTGCGTAGGCGAAGGGCCGCAACATGGCGCCGCCCGTTAGTTTGCTGCGTCCGCCGATTTCCAAAGTGGGGGCAAGGCCGAAGACCATTTGATCACTGCCGGCAACCTTTAGATGCAGGGCGTCACCCGACTCTTCGTAGCTGGACATGCGCGAGTAAGTCGCGTCCAGATCCACATAGGGTTTCACGTAGACGTTGTGCTCGGTAAAGGTCCTGGCCACGCGGATGCGCGCGCCGAAACTGTACACGTCGGGCTTGGCCGTGGCTTGCGACTTGAAATTGGGAATCGCCAGATTGCGGTTCAGGTCATACGACCCATAGCCTGCGCCCAGCGCGCCCGAAATCATCCAGGGTCCGGCTTCGCGCTTGAGCACCAGACCGGCATACCCCGTGTTGCCGGAACCGCTGACGCGATGATCGTCGCCACGGAGATGCGAGTTCTGGTAGGCGAACGAGCCGCCCAGATACCAGTCCGGTGCAATCTGTCGCTGGCCGCCCAGCTGGTACGTGACGCTGTCCAGCGAGAATCCCGACGAGCCGTTGCCGCCGTCCTGGTTGGTATTGCGCCCGGTGACCTGCCCCCAGACGCAATCCTGCTCCTTTGTCATTGGACCGTCCGCCACGAACGTCGGGCAGGACATCATCGCGCCGGTGAAGCGCGCCATGCCCAGATGCATTTGCGCGGCGGGGGCCAGTGCAACGCCGGGCGACAGGTCCGACAGGCGATTCTGATACGAGCCGGCCCCTTGGCGCGAGCCCGCGTCCAGCACTGCGTACAGCTTGGCAAGCTCGGCGGATCCGCCTTGATCCCAGTCACGTTGCAGGTGGCTGGCCAGATTCGTCGCGTTGCGCTTTAACTGCATCGAATCCGCGTTGAAGTTGGCGCTGACAGCGCGCACGTGGGTCGTGCCGCCATCCTGGCGCGCTTCGTAGTCAACCACCGGCGAATCCGATGCGGTCAATGCGCCGGTCTGGACTCCATTGACGTTCAGTACGGCCAACTCTCGGTTCGGCAACAGCGCGAGCGGCGCCACGAGCAATTTTCCATCCAGGGTGACAGGCCCGTTGATGCTCAGGAAGTCGGATGCCATCTTGTCGAAGTCCGCCCCCACTTTGAGGGTGCCCTGCGCGGATTGCGTGTAAGTCGTGTTGAAGGTCGTTGCGATGAAGCGAGTACGGTCATAACCCCAGTAAGTGCCTTCGCGTCCGCCCAGCGCAACCAAGCCATTGTTCTGCAGCGATGTTCCGACGTATTCCGCGCCGGACGAGAAGGTGCCGGTATTCGTCATCCCACCGCCGTTTTGATAGACGTTGCCCATCAACAGGCCGGCGTTGTTGATATTGATTAGGCCGGTTGTGGCCCGGACCGCGGTGTCAGCGGTCACCGAGCCCGTGCTCGCTATGGTCATCATGCTACCGGCCGCGCTGTCCGTCCATATGGCGGTTCCTGCGGCGGTGGCGGATCCGCCGGCGACGCTGCCGTCGATGGTGAGTGTCACTCCGTTTCCATTCGCGTTCTGCGCGAAGATGCCGATGCCATTGACCGCCGTTGACGAGACGATCGCATTGGCGCCGACAGTGACATCGACCGTGGCATCGCTCAGGTAGCCTGAAGAGCCGGAGCCCGCGAAGACGGTATTGCCGTCCGCAGCAAGCTTGAGCCCTCCGGCGCCACTGACACTCTGCGCGAGAATGCCGATCGCACCGGCGCCCGTCACGGCGATGACCCCGTTATTGGTCACCCGGATATTGCCGCCTTGCCCGGTCCCTGAAGTCAAGGTACCGGCTTGGCTCGCATCGACGGTGAGGGTGGGCGAGGTGCCTGGCAGGCCGACCAGGCCACCGCCTCCGCCCACCGATTGGGCGACCAGGCCATGCGATCCGGTCCCGAAAGTCTTGATCCAGCTTTGAGCGCCCAGACTTGCGGTCACCGTGCCGCCGTCAGCCTGCGCGCCGGCCTGCGGTGCGCTACCGAAAATGCTGGTGTTGATCCCGGCGGTCAGCTGTTGATTTTGCGAGTTGCCCACAATCCCGCCGCCGCCGCCCACGCTTTGCGCCAGCACCCCAAAGGCGTTATTGCCCTGCGTCGTGATGCGCAGGGCGCCGTTGTCTTGCAACGTCACGGCGCCGCCATTGCCTTCGCTTGTATTCTGGGCTTGGCCGCTCGACAGCTTGATGGCCGGAATGGGACCGTCGGCCAGGGCAACCCGAATACTGGTTCCCGCACCCGCGAAGCCGCCGCCGCCGCCCACCGATTGCAACACCGTACCGAACGCCGCTTCGCCCTGCGTGCCGATGGTCGTGATATTGGCCGGGGCGCCCGCAGCGGTCGACAGCGTGACCGACCCACCATTGCCCGCGCCACCGCCCGACCCGCCGTAGCCGATGCCGACGGCGAGGGTGCCGAAAAAGCCGTCCGAGCCGTCCGCGGCATGGCCACCGCCACCACCCACGCTCTGCGCGTAGATGCCGGCCGCGCCATAGCCGCTGGTGGCAATTGATCCGCCATTGAGCGCCGTCGTCACAGTGCCGCCGGTTGAGCCCTTGCCGCCATCGCCGCCCACGCTGTAGTTGGCCGTCAGGTCGGCTTTCGTCGGATCGGCCCAGGCCGAGCCCGTTGCAAGGGCGCCGCCCCCTTTTCCGCCGCCGCCGCCGATGCTCTGGGCAAATATCCCCGCGGACCAATCGCCCGCGGTGGTGATCGTGCCCGTGGGATCCAGATTCACCGTGACCGCGCCACCGGTATTGCCGGCGCCGCCCGCGCCGCCGACCGACACATCAAGATTGAGGTTGAGCTGATAGTTGGGCGGCTTCTCTTTCAAGAGCTTCTGGTACACATCCTGGAGCACGTCTTTGGCGTCGACCCGACCATCGAGAATGGACACGATGGGATTGTCCGCGGAACCATCCGACCCGGCCGATCCCCCTTGCCCGCCACCACCGCCGATGGACTGCGCCTGCACGCCCGCGGCGTCGCCGCCGTAGGTGGCGATGTTGCCGCCGACCGTCACCCCAACGGCGCCTCCCGCGCCGCCGGCCCCGCCCGTCTTGCCCACTTTGACGTCGACTGAGGGCGACACGTGCTTTGCCAGGCCAACGAAGTTATACGAGCTGCCTTGTGACGTACCGCCGCCGCCGCCAATACTCTGCGCCAGCACACCCATGGCGCCGGATCCCGCGGTCTGGATCTGTCCCGTGGGCAAGACCTCTACTTGAACCAGGCCCCCATTGCCGCCGCCGGCGCCGGAACCGCCCAAACCGATGCTCGCCGTCAGGACGGACCCGGTGCCGAAGTCCTGTGTGTTCGCACTGCCGAAGCCGGCGTTGCCGCCCCCGCCACCGATCGATTGCGCGGTGATGCCGTTGGCATAATCGCCGTAAGTCGCGATAGTGCTGCTTGCGGTTCCGGCCGCATCGGGCGTGAACGTTGCTTGCCCGCCGGATACGTTGACCAGTCCCCCAAGGGCGCTCCAGACGGAATTGCCGTTGCCGCCGGCGCCGCCGTCCGCACCCACGGCCACGGCCACATTCAAGGATAAGGAGAACGCGCCTTCGGGCACCGTACCGCCGTAATCCAGCGCAGCGGCCAGCGACGACGAGTCGCCGCCTGCGCCGCCGCCGCCGCCGATGCTCTGGATCAACACACCGTGCGAGCCCTGGCCCCTCGTTTCGATCTGTGCGCCTTGCGCAGCGGCAAAGGTCACGTAGTTGCCATCACCGGCGATACCCCCAGTGCCGCCGACCGCCACCGAAACAGGAATCGAAACCTGTGTGCCGGCTTCAGTCACCGGGATCCCGATTGCCGCCGCCTTCGCCGTGGCATTACCGCCTAGGCCGCCGCCGCCACCTATGCTCTGGATGACGGCGCCAAACGAATCGATGGGCTGCGCGTTCGCCGTCACGCACGGGTCGGCGCAGGTGCCGTTGATCAGCCGCGAGGTCTGGCCCGTCTTGATGCTGCCGCCCAACATCTGCGAACTGACGACGCCGCTGTTGCCCCCGGTGCCGCC
>Ga0160502_100766_pt1 | contig 12685 bp, 9 predicted proteins | sample DIDnMG_14_FD_108237 | JGI IMG/M metagenome (GOLD analysis project Ga0160502, IMG submission 108237) | Enriched soil microbial communities from UW Madison campus, WI, USA - DID2933_E24_Xylan MG | ecosystem: Environmental > Terrestrial > Soil > Unclassified | place: USA: Madison, Wisconsin... | reverse complement strand
CGAAACCGAATAGAAATTACGAACGTTTTTAGTAATAAAATATTCCTGAACGTCGCCCATTAATCGCAAAGCAAATTCGGTTGAAAAAATACAAGTATTCTGCGCCTGATCTTCTTTTAAAATATCGGCCTGAACCGTTCCACGAACTTGAGCTAACGTTTTTACTTTTATTTCGTTATAAACTTCCAAAGGCAAAACCTGATCTCCTGTAACGCCCAAAAGCATTAATCCTAAACCGTTGTTTCCAGCAGGAAGTTCACCTTGGTATTTCGGTCTTTCGATTCCTTTATCTTTATATAATTTGTTGATTTTTGCCTCAACTTCTTTTTCTAATTCGTTGGCTTTGATGTAAATCTCACATTGCTGATCGATTGCCGCGTTCATAAAGAAACCTAAAAGCATTGGCGCAGGCCCATTAATCGTCATACTTACCGAAGTTAAAGCATGAACCAAATCGAAACCTGAATATAGTTTTTTAGCATCGTCTAAACAGCAGATTGAAACTCCCGCATTTCCAATTTTTCCGTAAATATCTGGACGCAAATCTGGATCGTTTCCGTATAAAGTTACACTGTCAAAAGCAGTCGAAAGACGTTTTGCAGGCATTCCGGCGCTTACATAATGAAAACGTTTATTGGTTCTTTCTGGTCCGCCCTCGCCCGCAAACATTCTTGACGGATCTTCGCCTTCACGCTTAAACGGATATAATCCCGAAGCAAAAGGAAATTCGCCAGGAACATTTTCCTGTAAATTCCAACGCAGAATATCGCCCCAGCCTTCATATTTAGGTAAAGCAATTTTCGGAATTTGTAAATGCGATAAACTTTCAGAATGTGTTGCAATCTTAATTTCTTTATCGCGAACTTTAAACGAGTAAACTGGATTTTTGTATTTCGCTACTTTTTCATCCCAATTCAGGATAATTTCCCAATTGTACGGATCTAAGTCCATTTTTACTTTATCGAATTGATTTAGTAAAAGATTTAAAAAGATTCTATTTTCGTCATGTTCTTGAAATCCTGCTGTTAAAACAGAAGAATCATCAATTCCTGCTTTATTAATTTGAGGAACTTTTCCAGAAACAGATTCTATCGTTTTAAAAATTCCGTATAATTTTTGCGCTACTTTTTGTTGCGAAAGCGCAATTTCATCATAAGATCTATTATTCTCTGCAATTTCAGATAAATAACGCGTTCTGTGTGGCGGAATCACGAAGATTTTCTCGCTCATTTCTTTAGTGATTTCAAAAGTCGATTTCAATTCAGAATTCGTTTTTTCGACCACTTTATCCATGATCGCTTTATAAAGCGTGTTCATTCCAGGATCGTTAAACTGCGAAGCAATCGTTCCGAAAACTGGCATTTCGTCTGGGCTTTTATCCCAAAGACTGTGATTTCTTTGGTATTGTTTTTTTACATCGCGCAAAGCATCCAACGCGCCACGTTTATCAAATTTGTTTAAAGCCACTAAATCGGCAAAATCAAGCATGTCGATTTTCTCCAATTGTGTTGCCGCTCCAAACTCTGGTGTCATTACATATAAGGATACATCAGAATGATCCATAATCTCGGTATCAGACTGACCAATTCCTGAAGTTTCCAGAATAATCAAATCGTATTTTGCTGCTTTCAAAACCTGAATCGCTTCGGCTACATATTTAGATAAAGCCAAATTCGACTGACGTGTCGCCAGCGAACGCATATAAACACGAGGATTATTAATGGCATTCATTCGGATCCTGTCTCCTAAAAGTGCTCCTCCTGTTTTTCTCTTAGAAGGATCGACAGAAATTAATCCGATTGTTTTCTCAGGGAAATCAATTAAAAAACGGCGAACCAATTCGTCTACCAAAGAAGATTTTCCGGCACCGCCCGTTCCTGTAATTCCTAAAACTGGAATTTTAGAACTTTTATTATTATCGTGAATTTTATCAAAAACAGGTTTTGCAATTTCTGGGAAATTTTCGGCTGCGGAAATCAAACGTGCAATTGCGGTTGGCACTTTATTTTCGATATGATCAATTTCTCCATTTAGTTTATCTCCGATAGGAAAATCAGCACGTTCAACCAAATCGTTAATCATTCCTTGAAGTCCTAAAGAACGTCCGTCATCTGGAGAATAAATTCGTGTAATACCATATTCGTGTAATTCTTCAATTTCACTTGGAAGAATTACACCGCCTCCGCCTCCAAAGATTTTAATGTGCCCCGCTCCTTTTTCGCGAAGCAAATCATACATATATTTAAAGTATTCGTTGTGTCCGCCTTGATACGAAGTCATCGCAATAGCATTAGCATCTTCCTGAATGGCAGTATTTACTACTTCCTCAACGCTTCGGTCATGTCCAAGGTGAATGACTTCAACTCCAGTTGACTGGATAATACGGCGCATAATATTTATGGCTGCATCATGTCCGTCAAAAAGCGAAGCAGCGGTAACAATTCTTACTTTATTTTTAGGAATATATGGTATTTGTTGTTCCATTTTATGAATATGATAATTTTAAGCGACCAATGTACAAATTATTTTAATATTTGATCAGTCAAATAACATTATGTTAATAAAAAAGAAAATATTTTTTCTTCAATATAAAGGTAACAATTCTTGCTACTAATTGATATAAGTTAAAGAAAGCTTAAAGACATGGCAATTTCGCAACATTTAAATAAAATCAGGAAACATGTTTTGAGTACTCTGATAGTAATTTAGCATTGTAGAAAAGCCCCAAATTTTTACCAACAACTTCCCTTGAAAAGTAATAACGTAAAAATTAAAAAAATGAGAACATTTTATTCATTCACCGTAATTTTAGGTTTGAGTTTTTTTGTATTTTCTTTTAGTAAATTTGAAAGCACTAATACTACATATACAAAAACTTCAAACAACACAATTGTTTACCACAATGATTCAGATGATGTAAACGAAATTTCAAACGACTTCTTTAAAAGGTATTCTGATTTGAAAAAATATAAGTCTGATGTCATGTCTTTGTACAAAAACAGAACTCTTGGAACTATTTGGTTTGATGAAAACGAAATCAGTGAGTTTGGATCTGTTTTGTACGAAAAAGCAAAAAAAACAAATGATTTGGTAATTCCTTATCAAAAAGAAATTGACCAATTATTTAGTTCTTCATCAGATAAAAGCACTCTTTCTCAAACTGATGCAGATATGCTTTTAAGTTCATTGTATATTGTATACACTAAAAAAAGTAATTCCGACAAGAAAAAGCTATCTTATAATGATATGCTAAAAGATTTTTTAAACTACAGCACGTTAGAAGAACAAGAAACAACAGTAGCTGCAACAAATGAAAAAGTAGAATTTGACCAATATTACAAATTGCAAGATGCTCTAAAAAAATACAAAAGATTAGAAAAATCAATCAAATATAAACCTATTGTTCCGGCAGAATCTCCTTATAAAGAGTTGCGTCCAGATGCAGTTTCTAGCACTATTGCACAAGTTAGAACTCGTTTGTATTTGTTAGGCGATTTAAAAACAGATTCTAAAAGCGATGTTTACGATCGTGAATTGATGGACGCTGTAATGAAATACAAAGTTCGTAACGGTTTTAAACCAAATTATATTTTGGCAGAAGAACACATCAATGAAATGAATATTCCGCTTGAGGATAAAGTTGCGACTTTAAAACTTAATATGGAAAGATGCCGAGCTATTGCTGCTCAGATTGCTGCCAGCGATGAGTATGTTTTGGTAAACGTTCCTTCTTATGAAATGATTTATGTTAAAAATGGAAAAGTTCAATTGACTTCGCCTGTATTTGTTGGAGCGCCTTTAACAAAAACAACCATTTTTAATGGAGAAATTGACCGAATCGTTTTCAGCCCATATTGGACAGTACCGCAAAGTATTGTACAAAATGAGTTGAAATCTAAAATCGCGGCAGATCCAAATTATCTAGCAGAGAAAAACATGGAAATGGTTAACGGACAAGTAAGACAAAAACCAGGTCCAGATAATTCTTTAGGATTGGTAAAATTTATGTTTCCAAATCCAGATGATATTTATATGCACGATACACCATCTAAAACTTTGTTTGATTTTGAAAAAAGAACTTTCAGCCACGGTTGTATTAATGTAAAAATGGCCAAAGAATTGGCTGTTGCCATGCTGAAAGATTATCCAGAATGGACTAAAGAAAAAATCGATAAAGCAATGGAAGGTAAAGTAGAAAGCAGTTTTAAACTGTCTAAAAAAGTACCTATTTATATTACTTATTTTACTTCATTAGTAAATGAAAATGGTGAAATTGGTTTCTTCCAAGATGTTTATGAAAACGATAAACAAATAACAGAAACTGCAGTTGTAGCTCAATAATATAATTCTAATAAATTTTAGAGAGGATTTGTCAATTTCTGCAGGTTCTCTCTTTTTTAGTTATATCTACAACTAAAAAAATGTCTTAAATTATTAATTTTTAAACTTTTAGGTCCTTTTATATTTTAACTTCTGTCGCAACTTTGCATCATAATACTACCACTAATAATTAAGTAAAAAAACAATAGATCATGAAAACAGAAAATATAGAAGGTTTATCATTATTTGAAATAAATTTATTGATACAACAAGGTGGAAGATTTGTAATGTTTCCAAATCTGATGACAAAAATTAAAAGCTATACTATTTATTTTATTCGTCCTGACGAAAAAACGTATAAATATGCATTAAAACATTTTCTTAAAAATATAGCACTTGGCTGGCGATCGCTTCCATTAAGGCCGTCTTACATTTCAAAATCTTTATTTTATTTGACAATTGGCGGCAAAGATTGCACTCAGAATATATTAGCCAATCTAAAGCAGATTAACCCAATTTATAATCCCAATTTATACTGTTTACAGTACGTTTAGACGCCTTTTTTGTCCCTTAAATCTAAATTTACATGCTAAAAATAAAACGAAAAGTCATCAAAGCAAGGAGAAGCCCTACATCCTAAAAACAAATGCTATTGATTGTGCATTTATTTAAGCTCAAAATTTAAAATCATCTTATATAATATTATAAGGTGATTTTTTTTTGTCCTAAACTGCTATTTAAAAACCCTTTTGAGGCTAATAGGATAATACGTTAAAAAGAGATTTGCAAAATCTTTTTTTAACAAAAGTTCAATGAAAAAACAGATTACATATTTAAGTATTATTATATCGATTCTTCTCATTTCGTGTAATAAGAATACATCAGGGAATTCAATTACTTCTGGTGAAATTATCAAACCAAAAGCGCCAAAAGCTGTAGGCCCTCCGCGTATATTGTTTATAGGAAATAGTCACACAGAATATTATGTAAGCATCCCAACGTTATTTCAAGAGTTATGCAATGCAAATAATAAAAATGTAAATGTGCAGCAATTAATAACAATGGGAGTTTCTCTTGACAAGGTTTATTACACAAATAAAACAGAAGCTAACCAAAATTTTTCCAACATAGATAAAGACGGAAATTATTATGATTATGTAATTCTTCAGGAATCCACTCCAATTGCACTGACACATCTTTCGATGTATAGAGATAATTTGAAATTATTTGCAGAAAAAATCCATAAAAATAGTCCAGATGCTGCAATATATGTCTATCAAAATATTCCTCCCTTATCTTATAAAAATTCAGAATACGATAGTTATTATAAAGAACTACGAAAAAATGCCATTTTAGCTGCAGCATTTATTAAAAATGCAGGATTGCTAAAAGTTGGCGATGCTGTTAAAGATGCATATCAAGGTAAAAATGGTTATATATATTTAACAAATAACAAAGATAATCTTCGTGATGGCAAAAATACCCTGTATCTTATAAATGATGGCGGTTTTCTACAAGCTGTTTTATTATATGCTACGATCTTTGATGAAAAACCAATTATCCCTAAAAAACTTATTTTGAGCACAGGAACGGGAGATAATGATAATATGAGAAAACAAGAGGTTACGAAAGCAATCAGTAACCCAAAAGCTTTAGAAGAAATTGCTTTTAGTAATAGATAAATTATCTAAAAAAATCTTTTTACGATTTATTTTTTAACCTAAACTCAGTTAAAATTTCAATATTATTTTTTGTCTTAAAGTAGCAGTTTTAAAACTTTTTGAGGCTTTTATTTTTATTGGTTAAATAGAAATTTGAGGCTCATTAATTATCATACAATGAGAATATACATGTTTATTTTAGTCATTTTAATTTCTCTTTTGGGTTGCAATACAAAATCTGAATCAATGAATTATTTGTTTACACCTAAACAAACTGAAAAGGATTTAATAATTCCTAAAAGAATAGGAAAACCTAGAATTTTGTTTATAGGAAATAATTCCGAAGAATTATATTATTCAAACACTCCTTCAATTTTTCTAGACATTTGCAAAGCAAATAATGAGACAATGGATTTTTCTATTAATGCCGATTATAAAAAAAACAAAGAAGAGACTGATCAAATATTTAAAAATAAAGATAAAGACGGTAATTATTTTGATTATGTGGTGTATTATGAATCTACTTCAGTTGCATTATCTGATCTAGATAAATTTAAAACTAATACAAAAACGATTACCGAAAAAATTCGTAAAAACAGTCCGTATGCTTTGATATATATCTATCAAGCAATGTCTCCTGTATCTGTTAATGATTTTTATCACAAAGACTATTATAAAATACTGCAGAAAAATTCAACTTCTGTAATAGAATCTACTAAAGGATTAAAATTACTTAAAGCGGGGGATGCTTTTATGGATGCATATTTTAACCCAGATAATAAATATAATTATTTTTACAACAACATAGACAATCTATCTAAAAATCCCTACGAAGAATTAAATGACGGTAAATTTCTACAAGCTGTATTACTGTATACCACTATATTTAATAAAAAACCAATTATTCCAGAAATTGTTAGCTTAAGATATAGTTTTGACCTTAATGAGCTTATTCATTTTCCAATTGTTAGGAAAGAAGTTACTGATATTTATAAATTAATAGACATTGCATATAACAACCAATAAAGAAAATAATCAACTTCAAAAGCATATTAAATAACCTTTTTATGTCCTAAACTGTTAGTTTAAAGTCTTTTTGAGGCTTAAATTGTGATCGTTTAAAAAGAGATTTGCCGAAATTTTTTATCAAAAAGAAAATCTTTTAATTAAATCATGATGAAAAAACACATTTTACTTTTAGGTATTGCAGCAATTCTTTTTACTTCTTGCAAAGACAAATCGGCTACGGCAGAAAGTCAAACTACTACAGAAGAAACAGCCGAAAGACCAAAAGCACCAAAAGCTGAAGGTAGCCCAAGAATTTTATTTATTGGAAATAGCCATACAGAGTTTTTCGTAAGTGCTCCAATTTTATTTGGAGAAATCTGCAAGGCAAATAATCAGCCTATGAATATAGATCAATTGGTTACAATGGGAGTTTCAATTGATAAAATTTATGATGATCACAAAAAAGAAGCAGAACAAAATTTTGCTAAAGTCGATAAAGATGGAAATTATTACGATTATGTAGTCATTCAGGAATCAACACCAGTTGCTGGTGGAGAACCAGATAAATATAAAGCTAACGTGGAAATGATTGTAGAAAAAATACACAAGAACAGTCCAGATGCAGCTATTTATATCTACGAAGGAATGTCTCCAGCTCCGTTTACTGATTCTGACTACAAAGAGCTTTATGACATCATGCGTAATAATGCAGGCGAAGTGGCTAAAGCAACAAAAAATGCTGGTTTATTAAGAGTTGGTGATGCTGTAAATGATGCTTATAACGGCAAAAATAGTTATAACTATTTAGTAGCCAATAAAGACAATCTTCGTTATGGTGAAAACACATTGCATCTCTTGAACGATGGCGGTTATATGCAAGGAGCACTTTTATTTGCAACAATCTTCAACAAAAAACCAATAATGCCAAAAGAACTTACTTTAAGCACTGGAACTGGTGATAATGATGGAATGAAAAAACAAGAAGTTAGCAAAGCTATTAGTAATCCAAAAGCTTTAGAAGAAATTGCTTTTAGTAATCGTTAAGACTTAATAACAATTTTAAAAAATCACCTTATAGAAAATTCTATAAGGTGATTTTTTTACCATAAAACACTGAATATCAATAAAATTTATTCTTATTTTAGCTTTATCTTTTAACCTAAAACCAATATATGGAAGATTCAAATGAGTTAATACAAAGAAAAAGCTGGTGGAATAGAAACTGGAAATGGTTTGTACCTACAGGATGTTTAAGCCTCTTAGTTTTATTTGCCTTATTTATAGCTGGAATTTTCTTTGAAGTCACTTCCATAATAAAAGATTCTGATGCTTATAAAGAATCGATAACAGCCGTACAAAACAATGAAATTGTGGTTGAAAAACTAGGATCTCCTATAGAAACTGACGGAATGGTTTCTGGCAATATTACTTCTACTAACGATGTTAGAACCTGCGATGTACAAATTCCAATAAAAGGCCCGAAAGGAAAAGCAACACTCTTTGTTGTGGGCGAAAAAAGAGGAAAATGGAAATACAGCGAAATGTCTGTTTATATTGAAAAAACAAATGAAAAAATTGATTTATTGAAGAAATAATCACATGCTTTTTTTAGAAAAATTTATTTCGTTGATGTTTATGGTGTGTCTTAAAGTAGTAACTATATAACTTTTCGAGGCTTTGTACCAAATAAATTTAAATGAGATTTGCGTACTATAATAAAAATCATCTTATAGTTTTATAAGATGATTTTCTTTTAATGAAAATATGGCATACGAAAAATTTACAAGGAAAGACAAGAAAAAAATTACAGAAGATTGGGCTTCAGAATTTCCTGATTTTACAATATATAAACCTATGCATCTAATTAGACGAAATGGACCATTTTTGTGTGGACTACATTTTGCAACCTATTCTAGTAATGATTCTTACAAGGTTATATTTCATATTCATAGTTTAATGACAGAATTTCCAGTTATAACTCTTGGAATAAGTACTTATTTAACAAACAAACGTAATGCTGAAGAGAGTATTACGTTGCAATGGCATCAAAATCATTTTAAAAGTATTGCAGAAATAATACGCCAAAAAATTACATTACTGCAAAAAAGCAATCTAAAATTAGAAGATTTATCTGAATATATTGAAAACAATATGTTTGATTGGGAATTGTCTGCTTTTGAAAGTTTAATACTTATGCATTTCAAATTCGGTGAATCTGAAAAAGCATTTGATAAATTAACATTATATAAAAATAAAATTTCGAACTGGCCGGAAGATGTAAAAAAGAGAATCAATGAAAGTACATGGAAAGAAGATTTAATCTTATTAATGAATAATGAAAAACTGGATAAAACAGTTTATTCGGAATTAGAAAAATTCAACCTTCTTCATATTAAAGACTATGGTCTAATATAGTATAACCATGTAACTTCAAATGAAATTAATCAAAAATGAAACTTGTGTTAATTATCAAACAAAATCTTTCTTCACACTTAATAAATTTGTGGCTTTGTTTTTGAATAAGTAGTATTTTTGAAACTTAAATAAAAACCCCAAAATGAAAAAGATTTTATTATTAGCCGTTACATTTTCTCTAACGTCTTGTGCACAGGTACAACAGACTTTAAATCAGTTGCCTCAAATAGCATCTCAGATTCCAGGTACAGGAACTGTTGATATTGCTTCTGGATTAAAAGAAGCTTTGAATAAAGGAATTACAGAACAAGTGAGTAAATTAACCGCAGTAGATGGTTTTTATAAAAATGAAGCCGTAAAAATTCTATTGCCTGAAGAATTACAAAAAGTAGATGCAACTTTAAGAAAAGTAGGTTTAAGTTCGCTTGCAGACGAAGGAATTAAAATGCTGAACCGCGCCGCTGAAGATGCTGTAAAAGAAGCAACTCCAATTTTCGTTTCGGCTGTAAAAAATATGTCGTTTACAGATGCTAAAAATATTCTTTTAGGAAATGACAGCGCTGCAACAACTTATTTACAAGGAAGCACAACAACTGCTTTGTACGGAAAATTTAATCCTGTAATTAAAAGCTCATTCGAAAAAGTTGGAGCTGACGCTGTATGGACAAAAATTATAACAAAATACAATACTATTCCATTAGTAAAAAAAGTAAATCCAGATTTAACGGATTATACAACAAACCAAGCTTTATCTGGCGTTTTTAAAATGATTGCCGTAGAAGAAAAAGAAATCCGAAATAATATTTCTGCAAGAACAACGCCTTTGTTGAAAAGCGTTTTTGCTATGCAGGATGGGAAATAATTTTTTCTAAAAGTTCTAAGGAACAGAGTTGCAAAGAATCAAAGTTTTTTTTAAAAACTGAAGAGATTTGCAATTAAACAAATCTAACGATTAACCGATTAAACTAAAAAGACCGAAATGCAAAAAATTACCATACTCATTCACTGTAAAGATCAAAAGAATATTATTGCTTCAGTGACTACTTTTATTGCTAAAGTAGGCGGAAATATTACTTATATTGACCAGCATGTTGATGTAGAGCAAAATGTATTTTTTATGCGACTAGAATGCGAATTTGAAGGTAGTGATATTACAATTGAAAGCTTTAAAGAAGATTTTGATAAAACGCTAGCATCTAAATTTGGTATGTCTTGGGATTTGTACAATCAGGAACAAAAACCAAAATTGGCATTGTTCGTTTCTAAGTACGATCACTGTTTATTTGACATTTTAGGAAGATACAGCGCAGGTGAATTGAATGTGGAAATTCCGGTAATTATTAGCAATCACAATGATTTGAGATCTATTGCAGAACGTTTTGATATTCCGTTTCATTTTGTTCCTTTCACAAAAGAAAACAAAGAAGAAGGCGAAGCAAGACAAATTGAATTATTAAAAAGATATAAAATCAATTTTATTGTTTTAGCGCGTTACATGCAAATTGTTACTCCAAAACTGATTTCGCTTTACGAAAATAAAATCATCAATATTCACCACTCGTTTTTACCTGCTTTTCCAGGTGCAAAACCCTATCATTCGGCTTTTAAACGTGGTGTGAAAATCATTGGTGCAACAAGTCATTACGTAACAGAAGAATTAGACGAAGGTCCAATTATCGAACAAGATATTGCGAGAGTTTCTCATATTCACTCCGTAGAAGATTTCATCATGAAAGGACGTGATTTAGAGCGTATCGTTTTAGCTAGAGCCATTAAACTGCATGCAGAAAGAAAAACTATGGTTTATAGTAATAAGACAGTGGTTTTTTCTTAAAGGTTCTAAGATGCTGAGATACTAAGGTTCTAAGTTCTATTCTTAAGACATAACAAACCCGACAGGTTTTAAAAATCTGTCGGGTTTGGTATTTATACTGCACAAAAAAACACTTATAAATCAATAACTTAGAAGCGAAAAAAACAGCAATTGTTAATTTTTCGACTAATTTCATGATACTGATTTTTAACACTTTAGCAAACACACAAAACAATCTTTATCATATTCATAAACAAAATTGATTGTCATTAAATTTTAATAATAAAAAATTATTTAACACTACTAAAAGCTCAAAACAGTGATTTAAAAAATCTTAACTTATGGTCAACAAAGTAATAACAAAACCTTAACAGCATAACATCGATATATGTCTGACCTTTGTAATGTAATAAACTGGTTATTTATTATTTTGGTTTTGGTTAGTTAAATGATGCCGGCGTCTTCGAGATGCCGGCATTCTTTTTTTGTGAAAGTTTGGTTTATTTTGTTTCAAGTTTCAGGTTTCAAGTTGCTTAACTTTGCGGTTAATTTAATCGCAAAAATTGCAAAGTTTTTTTACTCAAGAGGGTTTGTATAAAACGTAAAGTTCACAAAGCTTTGTATAAAAAACTTTGCGAACTTAGCCGAAAACTTAGCGCTTTTTGAGGTTAAAAAAACACAATCTTTTGAACATTAACTTATATCCAACAAAGTAATAACAAGATCTTAACAGCATAACATCGATATATGTCTGACCTTTGTAATGTAATAAACTGGTTATTTATTATTTTGGTTTTGGTTAGTTAAATAATGCCGACGTCTTCGAGATGCCGGCATTCTTTTTTTGTATTAAATTGTTTCATGTTTCACGTTTTCCTTGTTTCACGTTGGCCATCCTTTGAACATAATTTAACCGCAAAGCACGCAAGTTTTTAATATACCAAACTTACATAAAACGCAAAGTTCGCAAAGCTTTGTGTAAAAAACTTTGCGAACTTTGCGTAAATCTTAGCGCTCTTTGCGGTTAATCTTCCAACAAACTTGAAACCTGAAATTTGAAACAAAAGAAACCTAATTCTTTAATCTTTCATGAAGTAATTTAAAATACTCGAAAGCTTTAATCAATCGGCTACCATGCCAAGAAAACATTTCTCCATCAACAAAAATTGTTTTGGCGTGATGTGTAAATCTTCCTATTTCGAAAGCATCTTCTTCTTTAAATGGATATGGTTCCGAAGAAAGAAAAACAAGATCTGGATCGCCTTCTAAGCGCATTTTCTTTAATTCAATTTCAGGATAACGACCTTTATCTTCGTAGATATTTTTAAAATGATTCAGTTTTAGCAATTCATTTATATAAGTATCATTTCCTGCAACCATGTAAGGATCTTTCCAAATAAAATAAGCTGCTTTCTTTTCTTTTATATCTTTTATATAATTTTTGAAATCGCTGAAGGCGAAAGCCAAT
>Ga0160502_100765_pt1 | contig 12713 bp, 5 predicted proteins | sample DIDnMG_14_FD_108237 | JGI IMG/M metagenome (GOLD analysis project Ga0160502, IMG submission 108237) | Enriched soil microbial communities from UW Madison campus, WI, USA - DID2933_E24_Xylan MG | ecosystem: Environmental > Terrestrial > Soil > Unclassified | place: USA: Madison, Wisconsin... | reverse complement strand
TTCATTATCTCCCAATTACTCAATACGGCTTGTAGCATTGTGGACGCTTCTTTTTTCATTTCTTCAGAGAGTACAATGTTTCTTTCAATGGGTTCGGCTATTGGAATATTGCACAAAAACTTTTCGAAAATCATAGCGTTTTCATAATCCTGTTCTTTTCCTGTGGCTATATAATGCAGGAGGTGCGCAGCAACTTCAGGATTATTTATAGTATTGTCTTTATTGAGCAGTTTGCAATTCTCAAAAAGAGATTTCAAAAAAGGATGAATCAATACTAAACCCGCATTGTCGAGATATAATTCGCTAATATCTGTACCTAATATTTCTTGTTCTTTTTCTTTTATTTCAAAAGAAGGCTCTTTTTTATCGATTACTTCTTCGTTATTATTTGGAGTTTCATCTTCTGAGTTATTTGATGGGGTTTCGGTATTTTTATCATCGTTGCTAATAGTCGCATCTTTGCTTTTAAACAAAATCAAATTCGAGTCGGGCAATGGATTTCCATTGTTTTCTTGAATTCTTTCTGTTTCTATTTTCGCTTCGTTTTTTGCTTCTGTCTGATTTTCTAGTTCTTTTGCATTTCCTATTTCTGCCTCATTTTCAACTTTCACTTCATTTTCAACTTCTGTTGCGTTTTTTTTCTCTCTATCAGTTTTTATAGTCAATTGATCGTTTGGAACAGTTTCTATTTCTTTTTCTTTTGAAATAACATGATTTAGTTTTTTTTCGATAATTGAAATAATTGCGTCAAGATTGGCTAGTAATTCCAGCTCGTTTTGGCTTTCTATCTGATTTTCAATTTCCTTTAGAAAAAGTTCTTTGTATTCTAAAAAGATGTTCCTTTTACGAAATTCAAATACATTGCAAATCAGTCTGAAAAGCTTTTGTTTCACAATTAAATCGCTTGTCTCCAAAAGATTTAAAATGACTATTTCCCACATTAAAAATCTTTGATTCGGAATCAATTGATTTTTGGCAATACTGGTTTTAATGTGTTTTTTTATGGTTTCAATACGGATTATTTTAGCACTGCTGTCGGCACTATTTTTTTTAAGCAATATTCCTTTTTTGATAATGGTTGCAATTTGGCTGTCACTAAATTGTTTGATAAATCGTGTTCTTACAATTGGTTTTTGGACTGCATTGATCCATTTAAAAGAAAAAGTTTTATCATTTAATATTTTTATAAATATTTTATCCTCAACTATTTTAAAGTTATTATCTAAAGTTGTCCACCAAGTATTTGTACCTGTTTCCAGAAAATGAAAAAAACGTTCTATTTCCTTTTCTTGCGGTTTGACAAGTTTATAGCCTTCGACATTTGTATCTTCCTTTTCAAAAACTTCTTCAACTTGTTTAGTGATTTTTTTTAGGATTTGCTCTTTGAAATTTTCGAAATCTAAATTTTGATTTATAGAAATATCAAGGTTGAGTTTGTCCAGTTGTAAGCTGTATAAAGGATTTTTAGAATCTACTTCATTAAAATAATTTTCTAAAAGCACGAATACTTCCTTTTGCAAAAACGCATCAATATTGTCCTTGAGATAATATCCTTTTTCTTTAGAATTGGTATTTATCTCAAGGAAAAATTTATTGATAATATGTCTATTTAAGTTTTGCACTGGCTGTAAGGGCTTCTATTTGTACGTTTAAAGAGGATATCATAAAATCGATTTTTGGAAATACTTTTAGCATGCTGGATAAGAACTTTTTCAAGGATCCGTCAGTATCTGTGTTGAATTGTATTTCGACGAAATTTTTAAATAAATTAGTAAAAAGCAATTCTATTGGGATAATTTGTTTTTCTGATGCTTTAAGTATTTCTGTATCCTGACATCTCAAAATGGTATAAAACAATGTGGTATTTAGCGATATAAGTGTTTGTACTGCAGCAATCAGATCTGGGTTTTGGAGTTTAATAGCAGCGGCAACAACTGCAGATATTAAATTGAAATTTTCCTGTGTGAATAATTCAGATAATTTAGCATTTGACTTACCATTGATGTAACTCTCAATGTCTTTTTGAACTTCAACCAATCTGTTTTCTGTTTCAGAAATTAAGCGATTAGTTTCTCTATTGAATTTATTAGAAATCGAAATTTCTTTTAATTTGGAAATCGTTTCAAGTGAGTTTTTTACAAATAAATCAGCATTGGCAAGACATGTATTGACTTCAACGGGTTTTCTAATCTCAATAAATCTTGGACCATCGTTTACTGAACCACAGTTGCCTTCAGCAGTTAATAAAACAGAAATAGAAGATTCATTATATATCGAAGTTTGTCGTGTTATTGGATCTTTTTTATCTGTTACTATTATTTCCTTATCAATTTTCCAAGTATATGTTTTGGCATTTAAAGAATTGTTGGTTAAGGTCAGAATTCCCGTTCCATCTATATTAAAGCTAAAATTAGCAGTAGGAAGCTCTAAAAGTGTAATGGTAAGATTGGATGGTTTGTCGTCTATAAAAATGGTTACGGTTTTGACATCTTTAGATACCTCGCCTGGAGCAAACATATATTTTTCTCCGAATGATACTTGAACTCCTTCTCCTAAAATTTCTACCCCTTTTACATTAGGCTGTAGAGTAAGCTCTACAGGTTTATCGTTTCGGCAAAAGGATATTTCGTTTACTAATTTGCCATCTACCAGTACTTTTGGATCTTCAATTTCAAAACTAACAGGATGAGTGACTTTAAAGCCGCAATTGCCATTGTCTGCATAAAGCATAACTTCAAATGTGAATTTCTTTTGCGATTCACTATTATACTTGTAGATGTGTTTTATTTCGGTTTTATCATCTGTTACAGGATCGGTTTTGTCTCCAAAATCCCAAGTATATTTATTGCCTTCAATATTTTCTCCAGTTATGGTAAAAGTAACTTCGGTTTCTTCAGCTCCAGAAGGTTTTGAAGGAACTGCAACAAAATCGAATTTTGGTTTTTCAAAAATGGTGATCTTACAGTCCGTATCAAAATTGTTAACCGTAAAGGTTATAGGCTGGCCAATCAGCTCTTTACTGACTGCATTTGGATCAAAGACAAGTGCGCCAAATTCATTTACTTTTATTCCTCCGTTTTGATCAGATCTAACATTGGCTTTTACAAAACCTCCTGCTGGAGATACTTTAAACGGCAGAGGAGGTGTTTTGCTATCAAAACAAATTTTATCTACAGGTAAACTAAGCCCTATATTGTTTTCGTCACAACATAAATATGGTATCGAAAAATCAGCAACAACTGGATTTAAGATGGGTATGCCTTCAGCAAATTTTTCAAAGTCACCGGTTAAAGATAATCTGCGGTTTTTATAATAAGGTACTTTTTCTTCCAGATAGATCATTATAAAAGTTCCTCCTGGAATTACGCCTGCTTTATGCTCGTAGCCATGATTTTTGTTAAGGTAATATTTGGTGAAATACTGTATGGTTTTATCCAGTTCATTAGCGTTTACAGCTAGAATCATTATATTGAACCCGAGTCCGTTATCTAATCTAATTTGCTGAATAGCTTTCAGTGCTTCTTTGTAATTGCGTCCCTGATGTCCTTCAATTCTATAAAAATCACTATCAAGATGTATTTCGAGCGGATTTTTAGTATTTAATAAGTCATCATGGTAACTCACATTGTTTTTTTCTAACCCTAAAATGGTTTTATCAAAATCCCAAGCTTTAATAAGCGAATCGTTTACATTATTGTAAAAAGGAATGGCTTTTTTACCCAATTTGCCCATTTGTAAAGAGGGTGTAATTTTTATAACATCATATAATGCATTGTAATTTTCTAGTAATTCTGAACTTCTAAGAATAAGACTGTAGATTCTTTGTTTGGCTCTGTCTTCGCCATAGCATATTTTTATTTCATCTGATGTTAAGTCATTTTCTTCAGAATCTGTATCATCTGCAAGGCAGTCATTACAAGTGTTAAGGCTTTCTCCAGTAAGCAAAGGCGATTTGTAAAAGGCATGACGAAATTCAAAACAAGGTTCTGTTTTTATTAATTCGCCCAGCATTAAATGTTTGGGAAACGCATTAATATCAGGATAACAATAGCTATCCTCTATGTCGAGTAAAAGTGTTCTGATTTCGTTATAAGTATCCACAAGATCATTAAGCAGATCATATCGATATTGAAAATCTGACGGAAGTACTGGATCTCCTTCAAAATTAAATAGTTCGGTTATCTTTTTTTGAATAGCTTCTAAAACAATTGGCATATTTAAGCCTGTCAGAAGCTGGCTGTAGCCTTCCTGCAAATTTTTAACAACATTATTTTTGAAAATCCCCTTGGTAAAAGTTTGTTTTATTGCCTCAAGATGAGCGAAATCTTCTTTTTTTAGTACAATTCTGTTTGATTTTAGATTTGGTAATGTATAGTATAAATTGACAAAATTGATTTTACCAATCATGCTGTCATAATTCATTATTTGTGTGGCAACGGCTTTGCTGACAATTAAAACTTTATAATTGCCAACAATTTCTAATCCCTGATTGTCACACGAAAGGCTTACGCAAAGGTCAGATTCTTTTTCATAAGACTCCAGATACAAAAGAATTACAGCTTCTTTGAAATCAAATTCTGTATTTGCTGTAAATTGAGCTAAAGGAAAATTAGGATCTTTTTCTTTTTTTTGTTGTTCTTCTGTTAAGAGTTCAAAAAGAGGCAATTGCTTATTTGATCCATCATAAAAAAATGGTTTATAAGCCGCTTTTGTATTATCATAAACTTTGCAGTGCGTATAGGTTTTGGAATCAAAATCGATTTTTTTGTTTCCCAATACATCTGCCTGATATAACTTAAAAAGATCACCATCTGTAGTTACACCAGTTCCCTGCGTTATTGAAATGGTTTTTTGAGACTCATCATAACTTGGATAAAGTCCGCAAACTATACCAACGCCACTCAGGTAAATGCGCGATAGGCGATCCTGGTCGTCAAAAAAATCTACAACCTCATTAAGGTTTCCTTCTGTAAGTACCTGATTTTTTGTAAATCGTCGGTATTGTGTTGTTATTGTTGAAAGTTTTGCTGACATGGCAATAGTTTTTATAGTGATCCTAAATTCGTTTTTCCTAGTATAATTTTATCTGACAATCGTTCGTTTTCATCACTGCAGTCAAACAGTCGTCCTGTTGGGTAAACATTGTCTAGAGTGGTTAAAGCCTTAATAAAGCTGATTAATTGTGGTTCTGGCTGTTCTTGATTTAAATCGGTTTTGGCGATTAAATATTCTTTGTATGTTTTTTCAAATTGAACAAGCTGGTTTTCTGCGGGGTCTTTTACATCTTTTTCTCGATATCCAATCCAGCATACTTTTGCCAGAACGTGAGCGGGTAATTCTTCCTTAATTATTTTTTCTATATAATTTCTGAAATCGGTATTGGCAAATCGCAATGTATATCCTGGCAGTACTACGCTCACGCGATAGGAGTAAGGATCTATTGGTTCGCAATCACCGCACTCTTCGGCGCAGATAGGCATGAAAGTATCTGGATTTACTGTGGTCTGGTTTACATCTGGACGCAACATCATGTGTTCTACCAAAAACATTCCTTCTTCGGTAAAATCTTCTTTCATGAATTGAATCAAGTCCAGAATCGATTTTTCTAAATCTGCCAGATTAGTATAATATTCAAATCTTCGTGCAATAATACGGTCTGGATTTTTCTTGTCTTTAATGGGTATGGCTGGATTGATAATATCATAAGAATATTTCCCGGCGTCTGACTGCTGAATCAAAATATTGTCGATAATAGCTAAGTCTTTTACTGTGCCGTTTTTAAAAGCCTCTTTTATTTTATATTCTCGAGTCTGAATAATCTGCAATACAGCAAAATAAAGCTCCTTATTTGCAGCAGAAGTGTCAAAGTATTCAGCTGTTGAAGAAAGCACAATCTCATTATTCGTGTCGACAATACGCCATCTATACACCGATTGATTGTCTGTATCAATAAAATTGTACATCTGGACAAACGAATTAGAAAGATTTCTGCGGCTATAATCTTTAATACCAATAAGTCTTGAAATCCTCTTTTCGGCTCCCGAAACATTATTCGTATTCCATAAATTGGCAATAGGCTGTTTGTAGTAATCAAAAGCATTGCCACGTTCTTTACTTACGACTTTATAATCTTTCAGAAAGTTTTCTTTGTCTCGCAATACAACTTGGTCAGTAGTATTGCCGTAAATGGTTTTATTGACAAAAACATATTCGGAGAAATTCTCGGCAAAACGAGACAAGAGATGGTCTAGAATTTTATTTCTTCGTTCAATATTATTGTCCTGCTGGTCAAAAAGAAGTTCTGTAATACTATCATCAGTGTAATTTTCATATCCATCTACAATGTCATTAGCGCCTTCAATGTCTTTAACGACTTGAGTAAAAAGGGTTCTGGTTAAATTACCGCTTACAGAAAGTAATTCGCTCACCTGACCTAATTGTTTAAAATAACTTCCTAATATCTGATCAAAAAATAAAAGATATCCCTTTAACTGTTTTGCTTTAGATTTACGTTCAACAGACGCTAGGGTAGGAAGCCCAACTTCACCAATACCATAGGTTTCAGGAAAATCATTTTGTAAGGTGGTATAAAAATCAGTGTTAAGATATTCGCCATTTGGTATTTCTAATTCCTTATCCTGACTGGCGTTGGTTGTAGCTTTGTCTTTTTCAAGTTTTATAGCATCTGAATAAAATTTTACCCGAGCCTGATTGATATTCAGGGGCAGTAATCCTTTGTTGTAATTGAAAACACTTTTGGCACAAATAACTGGTTTTTGGTAAGGTTTAAGACAGATAAGCCATTTGTTTTCCAAGTCATCACCACCGCAATTCCCCAAAGAAATATCTTTAATTAACACCACATCTGGCACCGACATGATGATTCTCATAATGTCTGAAAGACGCACTTCATTTCTTAAATCGGCTTTAAGTAATTCTTTTGTATCAATAAAACCTCTCTTTAAAGAAGGGCCATCAAAAATTTCAAGAGTTGAATATCCTTTGCCAATCATTTGTTTTAGCGAATAAAAATTGACCGTTGTAGACAAGTAGCTTTCTAGAGCATCCATGACATTGGCGTGAACCAGTTCTTCATCGGCTTCTGTATTTACTTCAATATCTGCACATATTTTTATAGGATAGTCTACTACTTTTTTTATATCAACAAGATCTTCACAAAGGTTTCTGTTGGCATGATACTGTTTTCTTATTTTTTCTTTAACAGCTTCTATATCTGCGGCTTTTGAGCTCTCAAAATCTACATACAAATCATACAAACCATTTAACTCAAAAGTTTTTCTTAAGTTATCTGGTAGATTTTCATAGTCTTTAAAATCATAAGAAAGCTGATTTTTTTTGCAGTCCACATACACTTTTTTCTCATGTTTGGCGAGCCAGCAGTTTCGAACTCCTTCTATGTCTATAAAAAGTTTTCGGTAATCATTTTGTGTGACAGGACTAGAAGACAATACTTCTGAAGCTTTAAAAAACTGTTTTGGAATGTCTTTATTAATGTCATCAGACGCTAATATATTTTCTATGGGAAGATTGAGTCTCATACCAAGATCTGAAATGGCATAGGAAATCATTTCTAGCATGGTTATACCTGGATCATGCTCGTTAAAATCTGTCCAAAATTTACTGCCAAAAGACTCGATATACTCGATTCCTTTTTTTCTTAAATAAAAGAAATCTAAATCGTCCTCTGATGCTGATTTTTTAGGAATGGTGATATGTGGGTTTAGTAGCGACATTTTTCAGGATCTTCTGGGGTTAGTTTTGTGCAAGTGTCTATTTTGGTACTGATAATATGGTTTTTAACAGAAACTAGAATGTTTTTTGGACTTGATGGTGACAACGTAGTTTGAAAATCTAAAAGAGGTACATTGGCATCATTCTTTTCTGTATCTTTTAATGTTTCAGGATGTTCTTTATCTGTTTTCTTATTGATATAGATTGCCATTTCTAGCGTAGATAGAAAATCTACGTAATATAAATTTTCGATATATTCGATAACCACACTGCGCTGCAGTTCAACTCCGAATATGATTTGCTTTGAGGTGTCAAATGCCCAAGGAGATAAAAATTTTATAAGATCTTCGTTGAGCTGTTTTTTATAAAAATTCTCATCGTATTCTGCATAAAACTTTACATTCAGTTTTATTATAACTTTTTCATAATCAGGATTGATCACTTTTGCAGATACTAGCATTGAATTTTTAGAATTAATAAAACTCTCAATACTGTTTAATGTGGCTGTGCTCACTCTCGGCTCATAAATATCAAATACATTTTTGTCAACGATATCTGGAATTACGACCAGCGTTACTTTTCCCGGAGATAAAAACGAAGTATCTGTACCCGAAATAAAAGTATGGTTAAGGCATTTTACTCTAAAAACAGATGGAAATTCCTGTAAAATAAGATGTTCGTAATCCCAAAGCGTTATAGCTCTGTTTTTGTGGCGCAAGCGTTCGCTTACACGCAGATAATAGGAGGGATCAGATTCCAACGGTTTCCCATCAAACGAATTAAATGGCTGTTCAATGCTTTTAATCTGCGGAACTCTGGTAATTAATTTAGATATTGTTTTCGCAGGTAATGTGCTGTCTAAATGCGCTAAATTATTGTTGTTATCAAAAAATTGGGCTGTAACAACCTGAGTTTTCACATCGATCACTTTGCAAACGGCATCGTATTTTTTGTGCATTTTTGCTTTTATCCAAATGGTATTGGCTGGAAACAGCGTATTGTCATTAGTTGCCTGTTTTGGAATGCTAAATTTTACAATACCCGATTTTAAAAAGTTATCGATGCCATTTGCCAAAATATCCTTATCAAGATTTTTCCAGTAATTATCGCATAGTATATACCATTCTACTTTTTGCTTTGCTGTAAAAGTGGGAACGTTGATATTTTCGCTTCCTTCCAATATTTGAAATAATAATGAAATTTGCTGTGATATTTCGGCATCTTGAAGGCCAACATAAAATTCACCTCCATTACAATAATCTGGAACCAAACAATTAGCAATTGAAGTAGAAGGATCTAAAATTCCTTTGTCGATGGCTTGCTGTTTTAAATAAGAATGTTCTTCCTGCTGACCAAAAGGAGCTTCATGAAACAATTTTATTCGGTTAGATTCGTAGGTTGAAGCATCAAACTCAGTAGTTTCTTCAGCAGAATAATTGAGACTTATGCTTTCTACAATTGGAGTGTAAGGCTCATTTGGAATGGGTGTTAATACGTCTTTCGCCACATTCATTATCGCTAAAGTATATATTTTTGGAAATAACGAATGCAAAAAGGATTGATTTAAGGTCAATCGAATAGGGCCGCTTTTGCCAAGCTCATAAGTGCCTTTTACATTGACATTAGTTTCAAATACTTTATCATTGTCAGGATCATCAAATAAATTGACGGCGTTATTTTGTTCATCCCAAACTTCTTTATTTAAAACAGATAATGTTGCTTTAAAATAGTCCTTTGTAACAATTGCATTTTTTTTATTTAAAACTCTTAAATTTTTAGTTTCTGAAACAGCCTTTATTTCTGGAACGACTTTTTCATCTTCAGGCTGATTGGCCTTCATTTTGACTTCACGGCTAATATCGAAGAATATTGCGCTGTCAAAAATATTTTGACTTATGGTCTCAAGAAAACTTTTTTTATAAGCGGCATAATGAGTTACAAATGATGAGGGAGTATTTTTCCATTTTATCTTAATAGCTGCATCTGTCCAATTTTTAGAAAAAATTTCAGGATAATTTATTATAAATGCGCTGTTTTTTTCGGGTTGAGTTGTAAAAGGATAAAAGGGTTTCGTAGCATTGAGCAAGCCAGTGTCACTTTCTAATATTAAAGATTTTACATCTTTAACCTCAACTTTTGCTTTAATGCTTTTTATTGGTTTTGTAACTAGACTTCTAAAAAGAGTATGTCCTTTTGGATCTTGCGTATTAATTAAAAATCGAATTACAGGAAGTTCTGTTGAGAAAAATTCACCTAAAACTTTCTGATCGTAGTTAACAATTGCGGGATTATCTTTTGGTATCTGAAAAACCAATCTTAATTGATTGCTGTCAATGTTTGAAGATTGATTTACATTTTTAAAAGCAATCGCTGTGTCCAGTTTAAAATTTCCAATCCATCCTTTTTTTCCACTATAAAGGATGCTGATATTTTCCAAAAGATCATCTGTATTGATTAGATGAAGAAAAGCTAAAGGCTCATTAAAAGTTATTGTGATGTCAATACTTCTGTCACCTTCTTTAAGATTAAATAATTCAGATGCTATGGCAAAACCTAATTTTGCATCGCTTAATTTTGGGTACTTTTTTTCATCTGAATTATATCCAAAAGGAAACCAATAGGGAGCGTCTTCTTTTAGAGGTTCGCCTTCTCCGTCTAGAGAATTGGCGATTTCGCTGCATTTAATTTCACCCAAATCAACGTCATTATACACACTTTTTAAATACGCTATATTCGCTTTATTGGCAATAAATTCTTCTGTGGTTTTGTAAATTAACTTTTTACCATCGGGATCTTTTCCTGCGTCAAGTTCTGTATTGGCATCGATTTTTTCCTCGGCTATTTTTTTTGCCAATTCAAAAATGATATTGACTTTATCTGCTTTTGCAGGCAGTTTTTCGATTTGAAGTATGTCTTTATAGAAAAAATCTAAATGCTTTTTTGTAATAAGATTCAGTTTGTTTTGAGATAATTCCAATAATTTCAAGAAACAAACAAACAAAGTTAGGTGAGGAGTAAGGTCTTGATTGATATTGGCAGCCGATAATGTTCTGGCGATGTCTTCTTTTGAAGTGGCATATTCTTGCTCTGTTCTTTTTGGAATACTATCTTTTGTAAAGCCAAAATAGTTGAAAAACTCCTGCCAGTTGCCTTCTGGTTTTTTGTCGTTATTCGTGTCGAAAAAGTTGACTTGCTTTGCAAAATTATAAGCAAATAACAGCCAATCTTCAATAGTAAAATCATGAAGTTTCAGGTTGCTAGGCTCTAATGCGTCACTAAAGCGTTCTTCCTGATTAACTCCATTTCTTTTAAAAATAACATTGTCTATTTGGCTGCCGTTGGTGCTCATAGCTTATAAACTTTTAAACATTAGTGCCTTCTTCTTTGTAAAAAGGATAAACAAGATTGCTTCTTGAGTTCGTACTTCTTATTCTGTAATCGATTATGACCAATAATTCCCCTTCTAAATCATCGCCTTGTGTGATGTCAATTTTTTCAACATCAATTCGGGGTTCGTAATATAAAATCGCTGTTTTTATGAGTTCAGTAACATACGTTTTTAGTGTTCTGTCTAATGATTCAAAAAGCAATTCGTCCATATTACAACCATATTTCGGTAGCATAATGCGTTCGCCGATTTTGGTAGAAAGCAATATCTCCAGACTGCTTTTAATGTCTGCCTCATCAGACGTCATTACGACCGCTTTACTGTTCTTTTTGAACTCTGGAGGAAAACTCCATCCAGTACCTAAAAAAGCTTCTTTATTTTCCATAATTAACCTATTAAAACCGTTGGGCATCCTAATATTATGGTGCCGCCATGCGCAGTTGAATCTCCCATTCTTGCGGCTGGTTTTCCTCCAATCAGCACAGTAGCTGATCCCGCAATAATGCTATCCGGAGGACCTGTACAAACAATCATGTCTCCTAAACAGGCAGCAGGCTGACCGCCTATTAATACTGTGGGCGAACCTGGCGGTAATATTGGTCCGCCAACATGAGGGACAGTTCCTGTTACCATTGGGCAAACATGCATATCGTTAATTCTTGCTGCTGGTGCTCCCATAATTACTTATTTTTATAGTTAACTTTTTTATTTAAGTATTGAAGGATAGAAAACATAAGATGAGCTAGTTGATCTGTACAATACTGCCTTTAACAATCGCCACAGCAGCCGATGACATTTCTGCGCCAGCACTTCCTTCGGCTTTAAATTGAGCAGTTGCTTTTAGGTTTATATTCATACCTTCAATTTTTACATCGCCTGTTGCTTTTATTGAAATATCGCCTGCACTTTCCATTTTTATTCCTGCGCTGTCAATCGTAATCACATTCGAATTTTCATCTTCAACAACGATAGATCCTTTGTCTTCGTCGAGTGTTATTTTTTTTCCTGCGGGAGTTTCAATAGCTATCGATTTTTTATCATCATCAAAGAGCACTTTCATTTCGCTTCTTGTAAAAATTCCTTTTTGATGATTATCGTCCGATGCTTTTAGAGGAGCGGGTTTTGCGCTGCTGTGGAGCATTCCTAAAACAATGGCATCATTAGGATCTTCGTTGATAAAGCCGATAATTACTTCGTCTTCAATTTCGGGCATAAAAAAAGTACCTCTGTTGTCACCCGCATCTAATGCTGCTACTCTGCACCAAATACCTTGTTCTTCGTTATTGATGATTGGAATTTTCACCAAAATTCTGTCTTCACCGTCAGGATCGTCCTGAAGCTGGGTTACAATACCAATATGCAGTCCTTTTATGGATGGAATTATTCCTGAAGCCGACGGTGTATTGACATCATAAGTTTCAGAAAACCATTCAGGATTTAATCCAAACTGCACATTTACAGTCCAATTTCCGTTTGCAATTTCATGGAAAACTCCAGTTATGTATGCTTTACCGTTAAAGCGATTTCCAACGCCCTCAAGTGTGATAATGGTATTGGGTTTTACGGCAGGAAT
>Ga0160502_100764_pt1 | contig 12727 bp, 11 predicted proteins | sample DIDnMG_14_FD_108237 | JGI IMG/M metagenome (GOLD analysis project Ga0160502, IMG submission 108237) | Enriched soil microbial communities from UW Madison campus, WI, USA - DID2933_E24_Xylan MG | ecosystem: Environmental > Terrestrial > Soil > Unclassified | place: USA: Madison, Wisconsin... | reverse complement strand
TATATCTTTGCAACCGCAATAACGCAGAGGTTTGGTAGTTCAGTTGGTTAGAATACATGCCTGTCACGCATGGGGTCGCGGGTTCGAGTCCCGTCCAGACCGCAATATTGGGAAAAGCCTTTCTGTAAAGAAAGGCTTTTTTGCCCAAAAACGGTATCTAAGATTAGTTGTGTTGTTTTGCTACGACTTTGTAACTCGTAGCTGGTTTAGTAGTTAGACCAATGAAAAGCTTTCCACTTTTGTGGATGGCTTTTTTGATTTAAGACACTTTTGGTTTTGCTTAAATACGATGAAAATTTTACCGCAAAGAGCGCTAAGATTTACGCAAAGTTCACAAAGATATTTTCTAAAGAATGCAAAGTTCGCAAAGCTTACAATTGAGAAAGCTTTGCGATTTTTTTTGCTTAATCCCAACTTTAACGCAACAGTTTGTCATTTCGACGAAGGAGACTCGAGTGATAGCGAATAGGCGAAGCAAATCTCCGCAAGTAACGCTACAAAGATTTTCTATTTATAATATTAAAATATAGCCCGTGGTTTCAACCACGGGAATACAATGTATACAATACGTTTTCTGTGGTTGAAACCACAGGCTATGTTAATGAAAAACTTGCGGACTTTGCGTAGATCTTAGCGCGCTTTGCGGTCAAAAAGAAAGAAACTTCTTCTTTTTTGATTTCGATACCAATTTTTAAAATATTGGAATTTAGCCAATTAAAAATTTCTCAAATTTTATTTGAAAAAACGCTTGCAGAAACGAAATTCTGTTGTATTTTTGCACCCACAATAACGCAGGGTTTGGTAGTTCAGTTGGTTAGAATACATGCCTGTCACGCATGGGGTCGCGGGTTCGAGTCCCGTCCAGACCGCCTAAGTTTGTAAAATGCCTCTCATTATGAGAGGCATTTTTTTTTATGGCTTTTTAAGGAAATCGTCTAGCTTTGTCATTCCGAGGAACGAGGAATCACACACGAAATTCATATACTGTTGTGGAGCTTCTAGTGTGATTCCTCGTTCCTCGGAATGACAAATTGTATGGAATTTGGAATTTATTTCTTTCCTATCTTTATATTATGGAACAATTAACATTCAAAGTAGACAAATATTATCTCCATAAAGTAGATGCTGATAAAAAAAGCATTTACTGTCATCATAATATAATGGGAGAATTGCTTGTTCCAACACATAAACATAACAAAGCGCAAATGCTATACGCAGAAGGCGACGTAGTTTTTGTGACAACTGAAACGAAATCATATTTTTTGCCTGCAAGACATTTTATTTGGATTCCCGCGGGAGTAGAGCATAGTATCGAACCAAAGTCGGAACATGTGATGATGCGAAATTTGTATTTTCCAGTTGAAAAGGATGAAGATGAATTCTATAAAATCGAAGGTATCTATCCAGTGAATAATCTGCTGCTTCAAATGATGATGTTTACCAACCAGTGGAACGGAGATTTGAAAAAGGGAAGCCCGAGTTTTGTCATTGCAAAAGCCATAAAAGCGATTCTTCCGCAAATATGTCATACTAATTTACCTTTAGAACTTCCTCAGCCTAAAGATAAACGATTGGGGAAAATTCTCCGACATATTGAAAATAATCTAGGCGAAACGATTCTCTTTGCAGATGTGGCCCATGAATTTGGCTTTAGCGAACGCTCTTTGTATCGCTTATTTCAGAAAGATCTCAAAATGTCTTTTATTCAATATTATACCATTCGAAGAATTCTTAAAGCTATCGAACTTTTATTAGAAAGAAAACTTTCGGTGAAAGAGGTAGCTCTAGAAGTTGGGTACAATAGTGTCCCGACTTTCAGTAATACCTTTTTTAAGATTTTGGGTCAAAGACCTTCCGATTACTTAAACGGAGAAGAGATTTTAGAACGAGGTAAATAGCTTTTGTTTCACGCAGATTTGGCTGATTTGAGCAGATTTTGCAGATAATTGTTTGATTCTACGATTGTAAAAAATAAAAATCTGCGCATATCTGTTTAAATCTATTAAAATCTGCGTGAAAAATCACAATCCGAATCTATTTTGTAATAAATTGTTTTTCAGTGTTTTAATATAACGTTTTCGGAAAATACAATTTTAACATTTGTCCGAAATGAATATGTTATTGACTTTTTAGAATCATCAGCCAAGGAAAAAATGAAGGAACTTTGCAGCATAAAATATTCAAATATTCATGTTCCTTAAAAAAACAAACTCTAAAGAAGATTGTTTTCCCAGAAGCTTATTGATTTTACTAATGGTATTAGTATTCAATAGTTTACAAGCTCAGGAAGTTCATACGGTTTCTTTACAAGAAGCAATGAAACTGGCGAAGGAAAACAACAAAAAAGTCCTTAAATCTCAACTGGAGATTACGCTCGCTGAGCAAAACATCAAAGAAAGAAAAGAACTTAGATTACCGGATGTACAACTGAACGGAATGTACTCCAGAATTACCAACATTACAGAATTTAAAGGAGATGGTTTCTTAAACGGAAAAGAAGTTACGAAAGCAATTCCTGAAATCTATGAGGTAAATTCAACTTTTAAAATGCCAATTTACGTTGGAAACAAGATTAATAACGCGATTAAAATTGCGAATCAGGAAAACGAAATTGCAAAAATAAAATCGGAAAAAACAGAAAATGATATTGAACTGGAAGTTGTTGCAAACTATCTGGCGATTTATAAAATGATGGAACTTCAAAAGATATTTGAAGAAAACATCAAAGAAGAAAAAAGCCGATTAAAAGAAGTACAATCGCTTCAAAAACACGGAACGGTAACCAAAAATGAGGTTATACGTGCCGAATTACAGCTCTCAGATCGTGAGTTGAATGCGCTTACAAACTCCAAAAACATTCAAATAGCGCTTCACGATCTGAAGACTTTAATTCAGATTCCAGAAAACGAAGAAATTGCAATTGACACAACTGCAAGTTTGGACGAAATGAACGGTTTAGATCCTTATGATTTTTATCTGAATAAAGCGATGCAGAACGAAGAAATGCGAATTGCAAGTCAGGAATTAAACATCAGTAAAACCGAAATGCAATTGGTAAAAGGTAATTATCTGCCAAGCGTAAACTTCTTCGGGAATTATGGCTTTTATTATCCAAACTACAAATTCTTTCCGCCAAATCCGTATTTGTACACTTTAGGTCAGGTGGGAATCGAGGCGCGTTTTGATCTTTCGGCTTTGTATAAAAACAAAACGAAAGTGGCAAAAGCGAGTACTAAAATCGATGTGCAGAAAATGCAGACTGAAATTATAAAAGAAGAAATTCAAGATCAGTTATACAAAGAGCATACACAGTATCAGGAAATCCTAGAAAAATTTGTTGTAGTTGACAAAGCTTTGGATTTAGCTGAAGAAAATTACCGAATAGTAAAGCTGAAATACTTAAACCAATTGGTTTTAATTACGGAAATGGTCGATGCTGATAATGCGTTGCTTCAGGCAAAATACAACAAAATCTCTACCCGATTGGATGCTGTTTTGAAACATTACCAAATGATGCACACGGCAGGAATTATGCCTAATGCAGGAAGTTAAACTGAAAAGCTAGAGGAAAGATTTTAAAGAAAGAACTAAGATAAAGAGATAAAAAAGATGGTTAAGATAAAAAATGAAACTAAAAGAAATAAAACGTTTCATATACTAATAACAATTATTGCGTGTGCGCTGGTAATAAGCGGGGTTATTTTAGGAATTTGGTTTTATGTGTTTAACCGAAACCATGAAGAAACCAATGACGCGCAGGTAGAACAATATGTTACGCCAATTATGTCTAGAATTACAGGTTATGTGCAAGAAGTTCGTTTTGACGAAAACCAATTTGTGCATAAAGGAGATACTTTGGTGGTGATCGATAATAGAGAATATAAATCGAAATTGAATGTGGCTCTTGCCGATGTTCAAAATGCGCAGCAAAATAGCGTTGTGGCTCAAAAAAACGCCATTAATACAGCAAGTGCAACAGCAATTAACGAGTCGCAATTAGAAGCTGCAAAATCAAATCTTTGGAAAACCAAACTAGAATATGAAAGATATAAAGCGTTGGTGAGCGAAGAAGCGGCAACTTCTCAGCAATTAGAAAAAGTTAAAGCAGATTACGAGTCGGCGCAAGCACATTTTCAGGAAATGAAAAGCAGAATTCATTCGGCAACTTTAAGTACTTCTGTTGCTGAAGCGAATGTTCCAACAACGCAAACGAATATTGCTTCAAAACAAGCTGTTGCAGACAATGCAGCATTATTTCTTTCTTACACAGTAATTACAGCGCCTTATGACGGCTGGGTTGGAAAAAGAACTTTACAGCCTGGACAAATGGTAAAAGAAGGGCAGTCTCTGCTTTCTATCGTAAGTAAAGAAAAATGGATTACAGCCAATTTTAAAGAAACTCAACTGCAATATTTAACGGTTGGACAAGAAGTAGAAATTAAAGCTGATGCAATAAACGACAAAGTTTTTGTGGGAACAATTGCTTCGTTATCGCCTGCGAGTGGTGCGAGATTCTCGTTGCTTCCTCCAGATAATGCGACTGGAAACTTTGTAAAAATTGAACAGAGAATTCCAGTTAGAATTCAGTTAAAAGAACAAGACAAACAAACCGATTTTTTAAGAGCAGGAATGAACATTACGGTTGTTGCTGCACACAAATAAAATGGAAGATAAAAGTATATTTAAATCATGGGTTCCAAAATGGGCGATCATTATTATTTTGTTCGTTTGTTTGCTGCATTCTATGATTTTATTGGGAGTTTACACGTCAAACGTAACGTATGCGGCGAGTTTTCTGGACATAGAGCCAGAAGATTTGCAGTTTGGGATGTGTGTTACGTATGGAACTCTGTTGGCAACCATTTTAATAGAAAGCCGATTTTCGAGTTTTTTCCCTGCAAAAAATTACCTGATGGCAGTTTATTCCTTAATTGGAATTACGATTGTTTCATCGGCCTATATTACTAATTTTTCGGTTTTTTTATTGATGAGGCTTGCCGAAGGAATCCTGATGGCGCTTCCAGTTATTACGATCAGACAATTGCTTATTGAGCAGTTCAATACTAAAAATGCCATTATTATTGGATTTTCATTTTACTACGGCGCACTGTTGTTGTCTACGCCTTTTATCATGAATATCGCCGTGTGGTTTCTCGATCATTACGACTGGAAATACATGTTGTATGTTTCGGGCGGACTGCAGGTTTTAAACGTTTTTTTAATCTTAGTTACTTTCAGAGGGCACCGAATTACGAAGAAGATTCCGTTGTATCAAATCGACTGGATGAGTTATTTTTTGGTTTTAATTTCGATTCTTTGCGGTGCCTACTTTTTTGTTTATGCCGAAAAGAAATATTGGTTACAGTCTTCAGAAATGGTTTTAATACTGATGATTTCGCTCATTACAGGCGGATTATTCATCTTTAAAGAACGTTTGGTAAAAAGACCGAGTTTTAATTTTGAAGTTATAAAATACGCCAATCTGCGAATAGGATTTTTATTGTTTTTCCTTTTCTATATCAGCAGAGCAACGTTGAGTCTTTGTCATTCGGCGATGTTTTCCATTTGGAATTGGGATCCATCGCGTGTGGCAGGGGTTCAGTATATAAACGGATTAGGAAATGTAATCGGATTAGTTCTGGCTGCTTTTTTCTTGATGAAATCTGTTTCGACAAAAATTATTTTTATGATTGGTTTTACGCTTATTGCTATTTTCCATTTCTGGTTTACGTTTCTTTTTGTGCCAGATATTGCATTGAGCGATATTATCATTCCCTATATTTTGCAAGGAATCGGTGTGGGGTTTTTATTTGTTCCGCTCATCTTATTTACCACATCATCGGTTCCAGCAAATATGGCGGTTTCTTCAGGAATTGTTGGGGTTTCAGGACGTTTTTGGGGAAGTACAATTGGCTTCTGCGTAATGCAGAATGCAATGGTTTTCTTGAATAAAAAACACTTCTTAAAATTAAGCCAATTCGTTACTGGTGAAAATCCCGAAGCACAGCAAACCATTGCAAACACAACTCAAAGTTTTATAGCCAAAGGATATTCGGCAGATAATGCAAATGTTTTAGCTATGAAAAAGGTTTTCAGTACAATTACAAAACAATCGACTTTATTGGCCGATATGGAAATTTATACCATTGTAGGTTATGGTTTAGTGGTTTTGATTATTCTAATTGCTTGTAATCAGCATTTGAGACAAACTATGACTTTGGTTAAAAGTAAAATTTGGATTGGGTAAGAAAGCAAAATTGTAGTTTTTTTATTGGAAATAGTGTTTTTTGAAAGATTATTCTATTAGTTTTGTTTTAACTAATTCAAAACCAAATCAAAAATCTTAAGAACCTATGAAAAAAATTATCTTTTTCTATTTACTATCACAATGATTTCTTGTTCAAGTGATAATGGCAATGAAAATTCAGCTATTATTGAGTATGATAAAGTCAGCACTGTTGCGGCAGGTGTATTTAAGCCGAGAGATTTATATGCTACTGCATTGACTATAGACGGAAATGGAAATATTTATGTGGCAAGTTTTCAATCTAATCAGATAAGAAAAGTAGATAAAAACGGTGTTGTAACAGTTCTTGCCGGATCTGGAGAATATAGTGAGATAGATGTAAATGGTCAGGGCGAAGAAGCTGTTTTTACAACAATTGTTGATTTAAATACAGATTCTAAAGGAAATATATACTTTTCAGGTTCTAATGATAGAACTTTGCGAAAAATTACTCCAGACGGCTTAGTAACTACTTATCTGACAGAAGCAGAAATGGGACGCCAGGCTTTTGGCTTTCTTATTGACAAAGAGGATAATTTGTATATTTCTGATGCAACATCCATATTAAAATTTAATCCAAAAGGAACATCAACTATTTTAGCTGGAAAACCAGACGCATGGGGACATAATGATGGTAAAGGTGAAGAGGCGCGTTTTAGTTCTGCGCAGTTTATTGCTAAGGATAGTAAGGGTAATTTATATATGAAAGAAAATGTTGGAGCTGAAGGAATTCGAAAAATAACACCAGAAGGACTTGTGACAACAATTAAAATTACGGTAAAACAAGATGGAGTCTATGTGCCGTATGTAGGTTTAGAAGACGCACAAGGATTGGCTATAGATAAAAATGATATTATATACATATCGACAGCTAATAATAATATTTTACAGATTACACCTGACGGAAAAGGGAAATATTTATTGGGAGAAGGTGATAGACCTAGCGGATATAAAGATGGTTTAGTTGGTGAAGCACTAACCTCTAATATAGGAAGAATCGCTTTTGATGAAAATGGGGATCTTATTATAATCGAGAATAGAAAAAACGGAATTAACGTACGTAAATTATCTCGAAAATAATTAAAATTTAATTTTATATAGTGAAGCTAGATAAAGCGATTCAGTATATTTGAAGATAATAAAACAACAAAACAAATATATGAGCCAGCAATGTGTAATTTTTGATATGGATGGCGTGATTTCACACACCAATCCGCATCATGTAATCGCTTTTGAAAAGTTTTTCGATAAATATAATATTCCGTACACTCAGGAAGAATTTGAAGAGCATATGTACGGAAAACACAATAGTTATATCATGACTCATTTCTTCAAACGTCCAATTACGGGAGAAGAATTAATCAAACTTGAAGACGAAAAAGAAGGAATGTTCCGTGAGATTTATAAAGACAAAGTCGAAACGATTCCGTATTATATGGATTTTTTGAACGAATTAAAATCTCGTGGTTTCAAAACCGCAGTTGCGACATCGGCGCCTCGCGCGAATTTGGATTTGATTGCCAATTTCCTGAAACTCGGCGAAAAAATGGATTCGATGATGTCCAGCGAAGATGTTAAATTTCATAAGCCAAATCCAGAAGTATATTTAAAATCGGCAGAAAGAGTTGGAGTTTCTCCTTCGGATTGTGTGGTTTTCGAAGATTCTTTTTCGGGCATTACTGCAGGATTAAATGCGGGAATGAAAGTCGTAGGTGTTTTGAGCACGCATAAAAAAGAAGAACTTCCGCCATGTGATTTTTATATTAATGATTATAGTGAAATCAATGTAGATAAGATAATTGAAATATTAAATTCCAATAAATAAAATCCAAATTCCAAGATTAAAAAAAATTTATTTCACGCAGATTCTACAGATTTTAGCAGATTTATTTTGATTTTAATAATATCTGCGTTTATCTGCTTAAATCATTTTAAATCTGCGTGAAATAAAAAACGAATCAATACTTCTCCTCCAAAAAAGCAATCCAGCCTTTTTCAAATTCTTCGGTTGATACATTCAATGTTTTTTCGATGTTGCCGAAAGATGCAATCAGTTTGGGCAGAATGTCTTTTCCCCATTTTTGGGTGAGATATTCGATTATCGTGTAGCCAATATTATAAATCTGATTGCTGTGATTTAAGTCTTCCAAAGTCAGGTTTTTGCTTTTGGCATATTTCACGCTTAACGTATTTACTTCTTTCGCTTCAAAAATACTAATCGATTCCCAGAGCCAGCGCGGATATTCGGCTTTAAACTTTTTATCGAATTCCTTATCAAAAGTCAGTCGGTCTTGGGTGATGATGGTGTCTTTTGCTTTGTATATTAATATGTTTAGCTGAACGCAATGTGTAAATTCATGCAGAGCTGTTTTTAGCGGATCGTCTGGAAAGATGGAATTAAACCAATTCGTCCATACAAAATGGAATTCGTTTGGACCACGACTTGTGCCTTTTGTGTTTTCTGTTAAACCCGTAGCTTCATTAAACTTGAATTGCGAACCGTAAACAAAAACCTTTATCGGGTCGTGTTCTATATCTTTTAGATTTTCTCTTATTCTAGAATAATTTGCCTCCAGATGTTTGCTGACTTTTTCGGCCTCGCTTTTATAAATTCCGTTATAGGAAACAATAAAATGCTCCGATTTAAGAGTTTTGGTTTCGTGCTGAACAGTAAAGCTTCGAACCGTTCTCGCAAAATAAAAAATAGCAATAATTGCTAAAAGGATAACTAATAATCTGTATTTTCTCATGTGTTCTAAATGTTTTTTGAGATTTAAAAACAAGCAAAATTTTGAGAATTAGGTTTTTGGTATTTTAAAAATAAGAATATTTAGAGATTAAAACATAAAATAATTAAAGAAATTTCTGAACTTCCAATTGTTGCGGGTTTTAATCGTCGCAATCCCGATAGCTATTGGGAGCAGAGGCGCGAAGTTTTTTTCATTCCTTCAACTTCAAATATTCTTTAGGAACACTTAACAATTCTTGATAACACCAGCTGTTTGGGCATTTGTCATTTAATTCAGAATGTTCGGCTATTCTGATTTCGATGGTTTCTCCGTTGTCTTTTCCTTTAAAAGTTTCTCCAACCTTAAAAGTTCGATCACGTACGCCAACAAAACCTCCAACAGTTATTTGAGTAGTGTATTCTTTAGTAAATTCAAAGTTTTTAGAAGCCTTTTCTTCGGCAGAAGAACAAGCAAACATTCCTAAAGTAAGAATCAAAAAGCAAATCAATTTTTTCATAACGATCTTTTTGTATTTAGATGTTTGAATATCAGATTGGTTGCGTGAAATTAGGGAAGATTTTTGTTTTGAGAGCGACCGTTTGGCATACGAAAAAATAAAATAGAGTTGAACGCATATATGGGTTCAAATGAAATAAATTTCGAATGATTTTTGCAATATTTTAAATCTAAAATTATGAATGCAAATCATTTTTCAGAAGAAGTTGAAACTAGGCTAAAAGGTTTTTTTAATGAAATTATCGATTCAAAAGATATGGCGAAAACAATCCGAGAGGTGAATTATCTTCTTTCTTTATATTTCATGCGAAGTCGTAAAACGGATGAAACGGAATTGCCTAATATAGATGATAATTTTTATTGGCTGAATAGACTAGCAGAAGTTCTCGATCCTTATCTTGATTTGAAGTAAGAAAGATAAAACGCAAAGCATAACCGCACAGTTTGTCATTCCGAGGAACGAGGAATCACACTAGAAGCTCCGCAACGAAAAGCCAATCTTTGTAGACATACGTGTGTGATTCCTCATTTCTCGGAATGACAAAACTAGACGGATTTGGGATTATTTCTCCGCAGAAATCATAAGAGCGTTTCCATCGATAATGACATTTCCGTCAGGGAATTTGTTCTGCAATAGGCAAAGAGAAGAGTTTATTGGCAGATTTTTTTAGATTGGAAAAGATACGGAAGGAATCTTTTTATTGGATTGGTTTTTGGTGTTAATTTGTTGATTAGTAATGTTTTTGTTTTTCGTGTTTACAAACTGTTGAAACTGCTGAAATCTCCTTGTGTCAAGATGATATTAGTAATGAATTTTTAAATATAAGTTGTATTGAAGAAAGGAATCTAATGGAGGAGAGTATGTTATTTTGCAGAATAGGGCCCAAAAAACTTACCTCCATTAAAATGGACCATATGATCTGGATTGTCTGCTGTCCATACTTCTGTTTCCCACCCTATATCCGTAATATTTTTTCGAAAATCATTTTTTGAAGTAAAAGCTGTGATAAATATTAAATCAGCAGTACAATCTTTTAAAGATTTCTTCAGCTCAAGAATTCGTTCTTCACTCATAGGGCCTGATGTAAAAAATGCCTCAATCAAAAAAATCCAATTTTTATCCTCGTTATAAGCAACGATATCAGGTAGAGAATCGTGGTTTAATTCGAAAAAACCTAAATCTTTTAAAATATCATCTTCTCTAAGTAAAAATTTATCCGTTGCATCACCAATGTATAAAACTTTGCAACCTGCCCCAAAGCGAGGTAAAAACTCTTCGATGATTTCTCTTTGTAATTGATTATGTCCGCCACGCGAAAAATCTAAGATTTGTCCTGTCGGTAATGTTACTCTAACTTTAGGCAGATCTCTTTTACGTTGTAGAATTTCTGTAAGTGTTGGACGATTCTTATTAAATAATTTTAATTTAATTTCCCATTCATTGGTTCCGTAATAATTAACTAAAGATTTAAATTCGCCACTTAAAGTGTAGCCTCGTGTGGGGTCATTTTGAGCGGCGCTGGGATTATTAGCACTATTTAAAATTAGATCTCCTAATACTAATAGTTTTAAATGCTTACGTCTAATATCGTCATAAGAACCTGAAGAGATGTTTTCTTCAAAATTTTCATTAATAAATTTTATGATTTCTCTTGTCTTTAAGTTCCTATATTCATTTTGTCCTTTCGCTTCCTTCCATGATTTGGTCACTCCAGCAACAGCTAAAAAACTCATAGCCATACTTTCTAATCCGCGTGCTCTTTTGCCAGAAAAAGGAACTCCAACAGATTGAAGGATATCAAGTGCCTCATTAATTAAGGTTTTAATGTTTTCTGATTTTGAAGAATTTGGAAGGTGATCAATCATAAGTTTTCTTAATCTATATCGTACTTAATTCTTGTTTAACTGTTTCGTAATAACATTCTTTAATTGCAAGAGCCATTTTGTAAGCTAATAAAGGAGGTACTGCATTTCCAATTTGGTTAAATATACTTGTTTCTTTTCCTGAAAATTCAAAACTATCTGGAAAACTTTGTAATCTAGCCGCTTCACGTATAAGGATTCTACGTCGTCTACCATCTTCTAGTTTTATTCTATGCATATCTCCAGTTGCAGAAGATAGATTTCTGCAAGTTAATGTTCTTGCTGGGCGATCAGTGTACAGATCTCTAGGATTGACACATTTAGATGCTTTTTCATATTTGGCTATATATGCATCTTGAGCTTCATTTAAAAACTTGCTTTCTGGGGGAGTTGTTTTTATAATGTCATGGATTGCATCCCATACAGTAGTTTTAGTATTTTCTTCTTTAGGAAAATTAAATTCTGAGTTATGACCTATTAAAAAAAAACGTTCTCTATTTTGTGGCACTCCAAAATTAACAGCATTTAAAAGTTTAAAATCAACAGTATAGCCTAAACTTTTTAATTCTTCAATAATAATTTCTAAGTACCATTTATTAGCATATAAAAGACCTCTAACATTTTCAAACAGAAAAACCTTTGGTTTTACTTTTCTTATGGCATCAATGAAAAAAGGAAAGCCATTTCTGGAGTCATTAACCCCGTTTTGATTTCCTCCAACGCTAAACGGTTGACAAGGAGGTCCGCCAATTATAATGTCAGCTTTCGGATATTCGAAATCAAGGTTTAATTTTTCAACTTTGCAAGTGCCCTTTAAATTGTTATTGTATGTTGTTGCTGCATCAAGGTTCATTTCGTAACCAATAGTAGAAAATCCGGCAGCTTCAAATCCCAACGATAAGCCGCCACAACCTGCAAAAAGATCAAGTACTACTGCTTTTTCAGTAATCTTGGGAATTAAAAGTTTGTTGATTGATTTGATGTATTGCATAAGATTTTTTAGACAGGATGGTTATGCAAATATAGGATTTAATTTTTGTCTTAGAATTGCGATCTAATCCTTTTTTAAATGGCTTAATGTAAATTATGATACTAAATATCGCGTATTAAAGTTATCATAAAAGTGCTTGTTTGTGACTAGTTGTTAGTTTTTGAAAAAAAACAGAAAGTGCGTAAAAACAAAAAAGCTTCTGAAATATCTTCAGAAGCTTTTTTTTGTGCGGATAATAGGACTCGAACCTACACGCCTTGCGGCACCAGATCCTAAGTCTGGCACGTCTACCAATTTCGCCATATCCGCGGTAATTGTGGGTGCAAAGATAGGCATACTTTT
>Ga0160502_100762_pt1 | contig 12759 bp, 7 predicted proteins | sample DIDnMG_14_FD_108237 | JGI IMG/M metagenome (GOLD analysis project Ga0160502, IMG submission 108237) | Enriched soil microbial communities from UW Madison campus, WI, USA - DID2933_E24_Xylan MG | ecosystem: Environmental > Terrestrial > Soil > Unclassified | place: USA: Madison, Wisconsin... | reverse complement strand
TTCATTCATGCCAGGGATACTCAGTATGGTATCAAAAACCTGGGCAGCTTCATTTTCTGTCAGCATAATTCAACGTTTTTAAATTAATAATCAGCTCCTGTAAAGATAGGCAGATGCCTTAAAAGCAGCCTATTCAAAATATGGGCATGATGGTAGGGATCGCTCTGCCTTTCATAACTTCGGGCAGGATTTATTTCTGGCGGCAGTGATGCCAAATGCTTTTATAGGGATTGGAGACTGCCCGCCTTGCTGCAGTCGGCCAGATGTCCGTTTGTTAAACAAACGAATCTGGCGGCCTTTCTGCTCGGAACTCGCGGGCAGCTGAAGCCTGAAGGGAAAGCATTTTAACGCTTAAAAAAAACGGAGGAAAAGAAGATGAAAAAAGAAATTTTAAACAGGACCCGCATCGCTGCGGTCAGATTTACAGCGGCAGAATATGAGGCGCTTGAAAGAAGATTCAAGGCCACCACATGCAGGCAGATGAGCGAATACTTCAGAAAATGCCTTCTAAACAGACCTGTAATGGTGAAGCACCGCGATGCGTCACTTGATGAATTCATGCTCGAATTTATACGGCTCCGAAAAGAGCTCAGCGCTCTTGGAAATAACTTTAACCAGAGCGTTAAAAAGCTGCACACCCTGCAGCAGATCCCCGAGTTCAGGCAGTGGACTTTAGAGACTGGGCTGCAGCGCGATCGGCTCCTTTTTCAGGTGTCGCAGATCCAGAATCTTGCTGCTAAAATAAGCGGGAAATGGTTGCAGTCATAAAGACGGGGCATTCGCTGCACCGCATCTTCAACTACAATGAAAATAAGGTTCAAGATGGCCAGGCAAAATGCATCGGGGAAGGGAATTATCCTGCTGCAGCTGAAGACCTATCCAGGGCTATGAAACTCAACAGGCTCCTGCATCAGGCGGCCCTGAATGGGAACGTGAAAAGAAGCAGCGTGCATATCTCGCTGAACTTTCATCCGTCAGAGAATTATCCTGCTGAAAAGCTTATGGAAATAGCTGATAGCTATATGGAAAAAATAGGTTTTGGACAGCAGCCCTATCTGGTGTATGAGCATTTTGATGCGGGGCATCCGCACATCCATCTGGTGTCGGTTAAAATAAAGGAGGACGGTTCGAGAATAGACATGCAGAACATAGGGAGAAACCAGTCTGAAAAGGCGAGAAAAGAGATTGAAAAATCCTTTAATCTGGTGAGGGCAGAAGGGCAGGAAAGAGCAGCTGCCCTATCGCTGAAACCTGTGCCTGCAGGCAGAGCGGCCTATGGAAAAATGGAATCCAAAAAAGCCATATCAAGTGTGCTGCAGCAGGTGCTTTACAATTATAGATACGCATCGCTTGCAGAGCTCAACGCGGTGCTGCAGCTCTACAATTTAAAGGCGGATCGGGGCAGCGAAGATTCTAGGGTTTTCAAGTCGGGCGGGCTTGTATACCGCATACTGGATAAGGAGGGGAAGACTGCTGGAGTTCCCATTAAGGCAAGCGATTTTGCAATCAAGCCGACCCTTGCTTTTTTAGAGAAGAGATTTGCTTTAAATGCGTCAGAAATCGCGTTTGAAAAGAAGCGGATCCGCAATGCGGTGGACACTGCTTTTCTGCAGAAAGATATGGATTTGGAAAAGCTTTTTCCAATGCTGCAGAAAGAAGGGATCCATGCCGTGCTGCGGCGCAGCGATGCCGGAGAGCTTTATGGAATCACCTATGTGGATCATGTGACCAAATGTGTTCTAAATGGAAGCGCTCTGGGTAAAAGCTACAGTGCCAAAGGCATGCTGGAGCGCTGCGGCGGCAGTGTGAAAATGGAAGGCGGTGCAGCGCATAAAACCAGCTTGAAGAATGTGAAAGCCGAGCCACAAGAAACGCCCTTTAAAAACCTTTGCGCAAGCGCGGCCGAGCCTATCGCGGCCCAAGAATTGCAGAGGCTTTTAAAGCCTGAGTGGCAGCCGGACTATGCTCCTGCAGCATTGAAAAGAAAACGCGGGAAAAGAAAAGGAAAAAGACGCTCAGATCTGAATTAATCCAAATTATTAACGGTAAAATCGGTCAGCTATGCAGACAGGAGAGAATGAACAGGCGCTGAGAAAAATACTCGATATGACAAGACTGATGGGCATCATTGTACTGATGCTTCATTTTTATTATTGCTGGTATGGAGCTTTCCAGTTATGGAATCTTACAGGCAGTTTTGTGGATACCATTTTAGTTTCGGTCTATAAGACGGGGCTGTTTGGCAGTTTCCATACATCCAAATTTATTTCGCTGGGGCTTTTAGTGATTTCCCTATTGGGGGCAAAGGGAAGAAAGGACGAAAAGCTGCAGCTTAAAACCGCTTTTTATTATACGGCTTCAGGGCTGGCGGTTTATTTTCTCAGCGGCCTGCTGCTGTTTTACGGCGGTGCATTTCTGTTCTGCGCAGTGCTGTATATGGGGATGACGGTTCTGGGATTTCTGATGGTGCTCTCAGGAGGCACGCTGCTGTCGCGCATCATTAAAAACAGGCTGTCCTCCGCAGATATTTTCAACATCGAAAATGAAACCTTCCCGCAGGAGGAGCGGCTGCTGGAAAATGAATATTCGATCAACCTGCCTGCGAGATATTATCTCAAGGATAAGCTGCGCAGCAGCTGGATCAACATCATCAATCCTTTTAGGGGGCTGCTGGTTTTGGGAACGCCTGGTTCGGGCAAATCCTACTTTGTCATCCGCCATGTGATCACCCAGCACATAGCCAAAGGCTTCAGCATGTTTGTCTATGATTTCAAGTACGATGACCTTTCCAGGATTGTCTACAACACTTTTGAGAAGTATAAGCATGTCTATAAGGTGATGCCGAGATGCTACTTCATCAATTTCGATGACATCATGCACAGATGCAATCCTCTGGATCCGCAGAGCATGGAAGATATTACCGATGCTTCGGAGTCTGCAAGGACTATCCTGCTGGGGCTAAACCGGGAGTGGATCAGGCGTCAGGGGGACTTTTTTGTCGAGTCGCCGATCAACTTTTTATCGGCCGTAATCTGGTATCTCAGAAGATACAATGAAGGGGAGTTCTGCACGCTTCCCCATGTCATTGAGCTCATGCAGATCGATTACGACAGCCTCTTTACCCTGCTGCGTACAGACAGGGAAATCGAGGTCCTTATCAACCCTTTTGTCAATGCCTATCTCAATGATGCCATGGACCAGCTAGAGGGTCAGATCGCATCGGCTAAAATAGCTATGGCAAGGCTTTCGTCGCCCCAGCTCTATTATGTTTTGTCGGGAAATGATTTTACCTTAGACATCAATAATCCTTTAGAACCGAAGATTGTCTGTATGGGAAACAACCCGCAGAAGATACAGATCTATGGAGCGGTTTTGTCGCTTTATGTGAACCGTCTGGTAAAGCTGGTCAACAAAAAAGGAAAGCTTAAATCCAGCCTTATTTTTGATGAGTTTCCGACAATCTATCTCAACAATATGGACAGCCTGATTGCCACGGCGAGAAGCAATAAAGTTTCAACCTGTCTGGGGGTGCAGGACTTCAGCCAGCTTAGAAAAGATTATGGGCGTGAGCAGGCCGATGTGATTCTGAATATCACCGGAAATATCATCTCGGGACAGGTCACGGGAGATACCGCCAAACAATTGTCAGAGCGCTTCGGGAAGATCATGCAGGACAGGGAGAGCATTTCCATCAACAGCGCCGATACCTCCATCAGCCGTTCCAGACAATTGGAAAATGCCGTTCCTCCATCAAAGATTTCATCGCTGAGTTCTGGGGAATTTGTGGGGATGGTAGCGGATAATCCGGACTGCAAGATTGCATTGAAAACATTTCATTCGGAAATCTTAAATGATCATGAAGCTATGCGGAAAGAGGAGGAAGGCTATAAAGAAATACCGCCTGTGAGAAAACTCGATAATGCCATGATACAGCAGAATTATATGCAGATCAAGCGCGATGTGCAGGATATTATCTATACTGAGATGGAAAGGCTTTTGAATGATCCGGCGCTGGCGCATCTGATTGTGGCTAAGAAGGAAAGATGATAATTTAAGACTGTTTCCCTTCTGGTTTTGAAGCGGATTTTTTTGTTTTTTTGCCAGCGGTGGGAGCATCTATGAAGTCTGTGGGTCCGTAAAAAAGCGGCAGTCCTATAAAGGGTGTGAAACGGGGATGCTAAATAAAACTTTAGATTTCTCTTAAGCTTTGTCATTGTGGCGGGAAAGAACCATATTGGTCTTGAGTCTATAGTCTGGAAATTATCTTCTCAGAATGATGCAATGTGCAGATCAGTCTGCAGCCAGTGAAATTGTCGTGGCACTGTCACGACAATTGTGTCCATTTTCTGTCTATATTACCGATTAAAAATCCTGAAGCGAAATTATTCTATGCAATCAGGCGTATTTTTCTTTTCTTCCAAATGGTGTTTAAGCCTTACTGCTTTGGAGCAGGTACTGAGCATTTTTTATCGCTGTAGACTAAAGTGGCTTTTAAATTCAGCTCCATTTTTGGCTGTTGCCGCAAACCAATAATCTGATGATGGCATATCGAGGCCATGATATGTCCCATCCCAGGAACTCTTAGCTGTCAGTACTGCGATAAGTCTTCCAAATCGATCGAAAGCTCTGATCGTAGAGCCTGGCGCCAAATATTCAGAGCTGATTGTCCATGTATCATTATAGCCATCATTATTTGGGGTGAAAAATTTTGGAAAAGAAAACTCGCCTATAGCCTCGCCACAGCCATCGGAAATATTGCTTACTTTCACTGGAATTCTCATGCTTTCGCAATTGCCTACTGTCTGTGACGCATAGTAGGTCTGGCCGTCTTCTAGGGGCACTGATCCGGAAAGATTTTGTTCAGCAGATGAAGAGGGATACCATTTTATGTTCTGTCCCGCAATTGCAATATCGTCCAGAACAGCATTTTTTCATAAACATCGTAAGAGAAGCCATTTTTTCTCAGCTGCACATTTAATCCCTTTGAGGCCAGCAGATATTTCACCGCCTTATTGGTTCTGCCTTTCTGATCCAGAATCTGCCCTCTGTTTTCTATAAAGCCGGGAGATCCATTTCGGTTCTGCGACTGTGAAGAAACTGAAAAAAAAATAGCAAAAAAAAGTAGAATCTGTTTCATGGACTGGATTTAAGGCAGTATCTGCAGGCGGTAAATATTTTTCTGATTAGAAAAAACAGAAGCCACAGCCTGAATGCCTGCCGCTTCTGTTTTTTGGATGTCTTCTAGAGTCTATATCTAGTGTCTGTAATTATAGATATTTTCGCTGATTATTTTGCTGTTCTGATCTTTTGTCAGCTTTAAGCGATTAAAAGCATCATATTCAAATTTGGTGGTAACTCCTTTTGGATCTGTTGAGGAAATGATTCCCACTCCTGGCTTATAGGTATATGAAGTGATAAAAGAATTTGGCAGCAGTGTTCTTAACGTTTGGGGAACCTCTGTTAAAGATTTTATAGCTTCGTCTGTTATTCCAAGTGCTGATTTTACATCTGCATATGCTGCATTTTCAATTTTCGCTATCGGATACATGCCATGATATCCCCATAAATAGGTGATATCCATTCCATTTTCGATTTTTTGCTGCCATAGATTTCCGTTGGTGTTGTCAAGGGCGATAATTCTTACCCGATTCTCCAAAGCGGCAGTCCCTTTAGAGCTCTGCACAATTTCGGGCTGCATCAGTCCGTTGCCCCAGTCCTTAAATATTTTTTTGCTTTCAGCTGTTTTATTGGAATTTAAAAAAGTCTGTGTTTTGATTGGGACAAGCCTGTTTGCCGTTAATAGATTGCCTGACAGTGGTTCGGCAGCTACATCAGCATCTCCAGGATAGAAGTATCTGTTCTCTACGGTCTGTCCTTTTGACGTGGTGGCGATCTGGCTGCTTAGCTGCATATGGATCGTGTTGTTATAATTATATTCTGTATTGGTCACCAAAGTGCCGCTCACTTGATTAGATTTATCATAGAATGTTTCGGTAAGCGTTTTAGACTTCAGATATCGCCATGGAATAATGTGCTTATAGCCCATATTCTGATAGGGGACAATATTGGGCGGCGGCGCATTAATGTTGGGGCAGGTGATGAAATTTTCCCTGCTGAAAATTTTTATGCCTGAAATGGTTACCGTTTTTGACTGGTCGTCAAAATAGCTGTTAGCCTCTTCCTGCACTATCTTATTATTTGAATTATAGACCTTTTTTCCAAGCAGATTGCCGCGAAGCCAGTCGAATTCAACATTTACCGAGCCTTCCTGGCTATTTGCCGAAGGGAAAAAATCATATTTGTAGGCGGTGTAGCCATTTTTAAGGACATTTGCAAAGTCAATATTTTCTTCCTTCACATCGGTGTAGTATACTTCATTCATTAGGAAGTATGGAGACTGCCCATTATAGACCGTTGTATTTCCAGTAATCCAAAATACCCCCAGAAGACCGTCGCATCTTGTCGTCTGATAGGAGTGGAAGGTTTCCGGATCAAATTTACGGACAGCATCAAATACAAGCTGTCCGCTGCTTTTGGCTCCCTGCTCAGGAATTGTGTAGGCAAACTGCTTTTTAGAAGCTAGGGTTGTATTGTCCGAATAGTTCTCGATAGAGGCAATTCTTAGCCCTGGACCGGTAACATTTTTTGGGACATCATCGATGTTGATGTATTTGCACTGAAATCCGTTGACGCTCATATACTGTCCATAGGCTTCAAGTACAATCTGCCCCGAACCGCTTAAGTTCACAGATTCATCAAATGTGAGGCTGTATTTTATTTTAGAGCTGTCATAAATTGGCGTGCTTTCGCCATCCTTATAAACCCTCACCCTGGCATATTGGTATTTATTCTGCGTTAATATGCCTGCGCCGCTGTAGACAATATCAAAGACCAGTCTGGCGCTTGCAGTTCCATTTAGATTGTATGGGATGACGTTTTCAACAAGGCAGTCTGGTCCGCAACTTCCTTCCTGGTCGCTGTCAGGCATCCCATTGCCTTGGACTATATGCGAATTAAGATTGACTTCTCTGCTTCTGTTCAATTCATCAATCCCGAAATAGGAATTGGGTTCGTAATTGAATTTTGTCTTTCCTTTTGTAGGGTACTGTATTTCAGTCAGGATCCCGGCTTTAAGTGCCTCGGCATTGACATCGCGATTGGCGGTGCCTAAGGTGATTTTTCCATTATTGAACCATATATGCTGCGGGGGAATTAAAGTTAGGTTGCTAACTCCATTACAGTAGCCCCACGCATCCATGCTTCTCGCATTTTTTGTCGGTAAAGGCGTATCGGAATAGGTGAATCTTGTAGCCATGTTTTCATCAATCATATCGGCTACAGCATCAAGCTTTAATCTTTTTCTGATGTATTCCAGCTGGGTTCCTCCCGGATCAAAATAGCTGTACTGAAGTTCATATCCCTTATTGTCAACGTAGGTTTCGTTGACAAGGCTTTGGATTCTAACAAATTTTAGATAAGAAGGCACCGCATAGATCTCAGGGAAACGGGCCTGATCCAATTTGTCTGGCGATGCCAGATCAAGACGGCCCGCCTGCGGAACAAATAGAATCCTAAAGTCTTTGTAGGTGATAGCGCTTAATTTATAGGTTTTTGTCGCATTTATGGAGGTTCGTGCAGTTGTGGTCATTGTTTCGCTCTGGCTTGATCCCTGCGGGCAGTCGCTATAGCTTCTGGATATGCTTACCTGATCGTTAATGCTGGTGTTGGCGTGCCATCCGTCATTGGTATAAGCGAAATCAATCGTATTGTTTGAAGGAGTTTTAATCTGATCCACATACCAGGCAGTGGTGTAATAATTTGTATCATGCTCCACTCCGACAGACTTTGAAGTCTCACGTGTATTGTCAAAAAAGTAGATGTTTCCCTGTGCATCTGTGATTTTAAATTTTCGATCGTGCGTGCCTCCTGAGCTTTCGACCTTGAAAGCATCGGGTGGATATACCAAAATGCCGTCTCCCTGCGAGTTGCCGATTATGAATTTGCCCTGTGCTGTAGGGGAGCTAAAATGATATACGTCTTTGATCCAGGAATTATTTCTTAGGAATGACATGTATTCGTCGCAAAAATCCCAAGGCTCTGCCTGCGCCAGATAGTTCTGTATCACCTCAAAAGAAGGCATAACGGCATCCACCGCTTCATCAGGGGTATCTCTTACATCAAGAGTGATTTGGGCGCCGGCCTGAAGGCTCCATCCCAATCCAACCCATGTGGCTTCCTGATTCACTTTTATTCCTGTTGGATTATAATTAAGGCTGATGGGAAGGGTATAATCGCCCGCATCCAGAGTATGGAGAGGGACCGAAATATTTACCAGCCCTTTGGCAAGGTTTACATTATAGTCCCCATATTTCTGAAATGCCTGTGCTTCGGGGGACTTTGGGCTAAAATCTGAAATTGCCGTCCAGCTGTCTTTTTCTCCAATTTGGGCAGATGCTGCGCTGAAAATCGTTAAAAATGCTAAAACGAATATGGATCTTTTTCTTTTGCTTGAAAATAGACTATTGTCAGGGGATGTTTTTCGGTTCAAAATTTTTGGTTATGGTGTTTTTTAATTACGTGTTAAGTTGCCTTTGAAGTTAATTCTCAAATAAAAAAATATTAGATAATTTTTAACTGCTGTTCAATTCTTTTGCTGTTTTCCTGCCTGCTTCTGCTGCATATTCAAAACTGCATTCCAATATGTTTTTTTGCAGTGATAAAAATTGCGGCCATTAAGCTGCTGCATTTTGTTTTGATCATGTTTTGCATTCACTGTTTTTATAATGCTTTAATTGAAGGCAATATCCTTGTATTGTCTTTGGATTATATATTGCGATTTTAAATAAAAATTAATTGTTTCCACAGGCTGGCGGCGCTTCAAAATGTCTTGCGTACTAAATGCGATTTTATTTTTTTGGTGCCAAAGATAATTTAAACATAAGTTAAATTATTACGGAATCCCGTAAAGAATTGATTAAAAAAACTGTTAGTTTCGCCAGCACAAAAAAATAAATTCAACGGCTTATGCGGAAACTATACGCACTTCTTGCTTTATCGATGCCCTTTTTAAATTATTCCCAAGACATTCTATGGGAGAAATCATATGGCGGAAAACATGCCGATTACCTTTTCGATGCCCAGCCCACTGCCGATTACGGTTTTATATTAGCAGGAAGCTCTCTCTCTGATAAGACAGGAAATAAAGAAGAGGACAATCATGGAGATTTGGATTACTGGATCTGGAAAATGAAGGAAAACGGAGATCTTGACTGGCAGAAAAGTTTTGGAGGTTCAGGATTTGATCTTCTTCAGAGCATCAAGAATACCAGCGACGGCGGATTTATTCTTGCCGGCACTTCAAGCTCATCCAAAAGCTTCCAAAAGAAAGAAGACTCTAAGGGGCTTTCAGATTTCTGGGTTATCAAACTCAATGCGGCCGGAGATGAGCAGTGGCAGCGGACTATTGGCGGAGATGGCCAGGAAGAGCTGCTTTGCGCTTTTCAGACTAAAGATGGCGGCTATGTTTTAGGGGGCTCTTCAAGCTCAAGTCCGCATACCATTGCAAGTTCGAAATCTGATGGAAAAGCTTTAAGCACAGACCCTTATGCAAAATCAGAAAAAAGCAGGGGGAATATGGACTACTGGATTGTTAAGCTAGATAAGGAAGGTGTTCTGGAATGGCAGAAAACCTATGGCGGACAGTATTCTGATTTATTGAGAAGCATGGAACAGACTGCCGATAACGGCTATATTTTGGCCGGCTATTCGAATTCGCCTGTTTCTGGCGATAAAACAGAAGCCAATAAGGGAGTCGGAGATTATTGGATCTTAAAAATAGATGATAAAGGGGCAATCCAATGGCAGAGGACTTATGGCGGAGATGGTGACGATCAGCCTTATGTCATTCATCAGACAAAAGACGGCGGCTATATTGTCGGGGGAAACTCAAGCAGCTCAAATGCATTAACCAATCAAGGGGGAATTGTATCTAATGGAACGGACTATTGGGTTATGAAGCTCGATGAAGAAGGGGCAGTATCGTGGAGCAAAACTTTTGATTTTGGAAAAGTGGACATTTTAACCTCGCTTGTAGAAAATAATGACAACACTTATCTGATTGGAGGCCATACCCGTAATGCTGGACCAAAATCTAATGCTGAAAGCCTAGCTTCGAAAGCTGCTGGATTAGTCGCAAAAGAGAAAGACGGCATCAACGATTACATGGCTCTAAAAATTGATGGAGAAGGTGAGCAGGTATGGAACAAAAGCGTTGGAAGCGCTGGTGAGGATATTTTAAGGAAACTTATTGAAACCAGAGATGGAGGCTATCTTATGGCAGGAACCTCGGATGCCGGTTCATCAAAAGATAAAAACTCCAATATTGGATCAAATGATTTTTGGGTTGTAAAATTGAAGGATAAGACCAAAATTGAAAAGGTTAAGGCAAGCATAGAGGCAATTCCTAATCCGGTGACAACCTATACAAACGTAATTATCGGTTATGATTTTAAAGAGGGGACAGCAAGTGTGGTTGATATGTTAGGCCGCACGCTGCAGAGTTTTGCAATCTCAAGCAGAACGGTTCCGGTAGATTTGAGCAGATACGCAGAAGGTGTCTACCTGATAGTGATCAAAACAGATGTCAAAACAGAATCAGTCAAAGTAATTAAAAGAATAACAGGTAAATAGAATGAAACAGCCGGTCTGCAGAATATTTTCAGCAATAGCTGAAAAGTTTCTTCAATTGAATTTAAAGATATGCAATGCCTTTTTTAAAGCATTTCGTGTGAGTGAACTAAAATATAATTATAAAAATTAAGGGGAGATTGTTTATGAAAAGAAAATTACTCTCAGGCATCTTATTTATAATTATAAATTTTGGCTACAGCCAAGTAAAAAATGATACTATCCAGACCGCTCCGTCGGTAATGGCGGCTGCCGCTGCAGCTCCTGGCGGTGGCTCAAAATGGTATATTGACCAGGATGGCGACGGTTTTGGGGCAAGCGAAATAGAGGCAGCTCCTGTTACAAGCGTAAACCAGCCGGAAGGCTATGTTTCAAACAGCTCGGATCTGGATGATAATGATTATCGAATAACAAATATTCCTCCGGTAATGTACTACAGGGATTCTGACCTGGATACCTTCGGAAGCACCGATGGGCGCCTGTACAGTGTAAAGCCCACAAATTATGTAACCAATAATACAGATTGTAATGATAATGATGCGGCTATCAATCCAAACACAATATGGTATAGAGATGCTGACGGAGATACTTTCGGAACATCGGCAACTAAACTGGTGCAATGTGTACAGCCTGCAGGTTATGTGAGAAATTCGTCAGATTATGATGATTCAACTGTAAACATTACCAATATTGCCCCATCCACTTTTTATAGGGATGCAGACGGAGACACTTTCGGAAATGCGTCAGTAAGTGTTTATTATAGTGTGAAGCCAACGGGATATGTGACGAACAGCACCGACTGCGATGATAATAATGCTGCAATTAACCCAAATACAGTCTGGTACCAGGATGCAGATGGAGATGGCTATGGCTGGTACGCGGTCACTAAAAAAAGCTGCACAAAACCTGCGGGATATGTTTTGGATTTTGATGATTATAATGATGCCAACTCAAATATTACCAATATTGCACCGTCTACTTTTTATCAGGATGCTGACGGAGATGGTTATGGCAATGCTGGCAGCAGCGTTTACTACAGTAATAAGCCTGCAGGTTATGTAACCAACAGCACTGACTGTAATGATGCTGATGCAGCAATCAATCCAAACACGATCTGGTATAGAGATGCTGATGGAGATACTTTCGGAACAGTGGCAACTAAACTCATTCAGTGTGCACAGCCTACGGGATATGTCCGAAATTCATCTGACTATGATGATACCACAGCTAACATCACTAATATTGCGCCGTCTACTTTTTACCGTGATGCTGACGGCGACACTTTCGGGAATGCTTCGTTAAGTATTTATTATAGTGTCAAGCCTTCTGGATATGTAACTAACAATACTGACTGTAATGATTCGGATGCAACGATCAATCCAAATACAACTTGGTATAGAGATGCTGACGGAGATACTTTCGGAACATCGGCGACTAAATTGATACAATGTACACAACCTGCGGGATATGTAAGAAACTCATCAGATTATAATGATACTACAGTAAATATTACCAATATTGCTCCGTCTACTTTTTACAGAGACGCGGATGGCGATACTTTTGGAAATGCTTCTATAAATGTTTATTACAGCGTGAAACCAACAGGATATGTAACAAATAGTACTGATTGTAATGACTCGGATGCTACAATCAATCCGAATACTATATGGTATAGAGATGCTGACGGAGATACTTTTGGAGCTGCAGCAACTACTTTAGTGCAATGCACGCAGCCTGCGGGATACGTAAGAAATAATACGGATTGTAATGATGCCGATGCAGCAATCAATCCAAATACAACTTGGTATAGGGATGCTGACGGAGATACTTTTGGAACATCGGCAACTAAACTGGTTCAGTGCGCACAGCCTGCAGGATATGTCCGAAATTCATCGGACTATGATGATACCACAGCTAACATTACCAATATTGCTCCGTCTACTTTCTACAGAGATGCAGATGGTGATACTTTCGGGAATGCTTCGGTAAGTATTTATTATAGTGTCAAACCTTCTGGATATGTAACCAATAGTACTGACTGTAATGATTCGGATGCTACGATCAATCCAAATA
>Ga0160502_100758_pt1 | contig 12810 bp, 12 predicted proteins | sample DIDnMG_14_FD_108237 | JGI IMG/M metagenome (GOLD analysis project Ga0160502, IMG submission 108237) | Enriched soil microbial communities from UW Madison campus, WI, USA - DID2933_E24_Xylan MG | ecosystem: Environmental > Terrestrial > Soil > Unclassified | place: USA: Madison, Wisconsin... | reverse complement strand
GCGGTACTAGCAGCGCCAGAGTCAGCAGTAAGGATAAGAAGGCAATAGACCTTGCTCTTCCTTGTCTCTTCATTGTTCTCCTCTCCTTCTCAACTCGTGTTGTCATGTCTGTCATCATCCTCCTAATAGATATTGTAGCGCTTACATTCGGGAATTGGATTAAGAACTGATTATTTCAGACGCCTCCAAGCTACCCCACGCGAGCGCTCCTTAAATTTACATAAATGGCGTCATAACCGCAATAATCATTACCTCATTAATATCGCATATTATCACGGGTTTTCCGATAATCATGGATTATTTTTGGAACAGGTGTAACCTTTGCCGCTTGTTAAACGTGTCTACAGCAAGGGGGAGACGATGAGATCAGAGCTGGATAGCATTTACAAGCAATACATCCAAGATGTATATCGTTATCTTCTCTCCCTGTCCGGTGATCATCATACGGCGGAGGATCTGGTTCAGGATACATTTTACCGTGCTTATCTCTATCTTGAAGGGATAGGAGAGGAGAAGGTCAAGCCGTGGCTGCTGCGGGTGGCGTATAACGCGTTTATTGATTATACGCGCAAGCGCCGACGCAGTGTGCCGAAGGATGATGCATGGCTGCAGCGTGAACTGACGGATTACTGCACGCCAGAGCAATGGGTGCTGCAGCAGGAGCGGATAGCGGAGCTCAGACAGAAGGTGGAGCTGCTGCCGCCGCGCCAGCGGGAGGCGGTGCTGCTGGTGGACTATTATCAGCGAACCTATGAAGAGGCGGCCGATATCATGAAGGTTACCATCGGTCACTTGAAGGTGCTGTTGTTCCGCGGCAGACAACGATTGCGTAACAGCAGGAAGGGAGATAACGATGATGAGTGAAGCATTCAAGGAGAAGCTGAGGAAGTACGCGGCGGGCGAACTGTCTGCGGAGGAACAGTCGGAGCTGGAGCAGGAGCTGGAGAAGCTGGAGGTATACCAGGACTATCTGAATGAGACGATGACGGAGGAGCCGCAGGAGCCGAAGGAGCCGAACGAGGTGGAGAAGGCTTCGGCTTCAGCGGGAGCAGCAGGGTTGCCAGAGCCGCAAGAACAGCGAAGCAGTCTGCCGCAGGAACAGCGAAGCAGCCTGCTGGAGGAACGGCGTATTATTCGGCGCAGCAAGTGGAAGGCGCGGCTTGTCAACACGTTGAGCGTGGTGGTCATCGTCATCGTATGCATGATCGCAGGGGGAATCGTAACCTCTACCTATTATGGCTACGGAGACGATTCAAGACTGGATGAGCTGAAGGATGTCGCCCAATCGGCGATTGCCCTGAGTCATCCGAATACCGTCTTGAGGTCTGAAGCCACTTCTCTAGGCTGGCTGCTGAACGCGGATGTCGAGGGCCAGCTCTATAAGCAGGTTGGCGGCGAGAATATTAAGATCGGCAGCCTGTCGGCGACCTTCATGTTGAACCGAATCGGCAAGAAGCATATGAGCTGGGATGATACAAAATATATCAGCACTTCTTTTTATCTGCCTGAAGGCGACCAAGTGGAATCGTCCCGGCAATGGGAGAGGCTAAGGAAGCTGCCCGAGGGAACCGTTGCCGAAGCGGCAGTGTCCTTCGACCACTATTATTCGCTGGATGAGGTGCTCAGGTGGCTGGAGGGTCGTAATCTGCGGATAGAGTGGTTCGCCGTTAAGACCGGAGGGAACGGCGACAAGGAGGGGTGGGTCACTTCGCCAGTCGGGTTCCCTTTCCTGCCGATCTGGCATGCGGATGATTGGGAGGTCATCAGCAAGAGCGAGGAGAAGCTGAACTGGTTTATAAAGACCGGCTCAATGCTAAAGAGTGCGCCTTCTATCGATGAGTATGGGGACAGCGAGCTGCGCGAGGCCAATTTTGTCAAAACGCTGCAGATGCTGAGTCGTCACCCTCAGGTGACAGCCGCTCTGGCGCCATTTCTGAATGTGCAGGAGGTGCTGGATTATATCAGCAGCAACGGCGTGCGGCTCTATGGAGCGGTCGTTACAGGCCCGACCAAGGAGGTGTTGGCGCTGGAGCGGGAGACGATGATCAAGCATATTGAGGTGGGAGAGACAAGATTGTGGAATTGGGATTAGTACCTTGCCAGTCGCCGAGGGTTCCGCTATGCTAGTTGGATAGCAGGATAAGGGAGAGTGGGCAAGTGGTTCAGAGCGAGTTAAAGCAACCGGAAGCGATGATTTTCGATATGGATGGCACCCTGTTTCAGACAGAGAGCTTGCTGGAACGTGTGCACGAGAGGCTCTTCGCCCAATTGCGAGCTGAAGGGCTGTACATGCAGCCAACGCCGCCGCTGGAGCGGCTGCTTGGCTGTCTCGGCATGCTGCTTGAGGATATATGGAAGCAGGTGATGCCGGACGGCTCGCCTGAGGCGCATCACAGGGCGGATGAGCTGATGCTGCGCTATGAGCTGGAGGATCTGCAAGCGGGGTATGGAGAGCTGTATCCCCAGGTGAAGGAGACGCTGGAGACGCTGCATGCGCGCGGCGTGAAATTGTTCGTAGCCAGCAACGGGCTGGAGGACTATGTGAAGGGAGTCGCACAGCACCTGCATATCGATCATTTGTTTACAGGCTTGTACAGTGCAGGAGAATTCGGAACGGCTACCAAGGTAGAACTGGTTGCGAAGCTGCTGTCAGATCATCAGTTGCAGAGCGCCTGGATGGTGGGCGACCGCAGCTCGGATGTGGAAGCGGGTGCGGAGAACGGCCTGCCAGTCATCGGCTGCCAATATGCGGGTTTTGGCCGCGGGGAGGAATTGCAGGGGTCGACAGCTCTCATTGCAAGCTTTGACGAATTGCTGGCTTTGGGTTCCGCGTAGCAGCATACATGCACTGAATGAGAATGGGCGATTCCAGGGCATAATGAAGCTGTCGTGTTCGACGTGTTCGGACAGCCGAAATCGAATGGAAAAAGATATTGACTATAATTTAAAATGGTACTATACTAAATAAAGTGATCTGATCCGCTGCGTTTATGAACGAGGCGATCCGGGTCAGAGCGGCCTAAAGCCGTATAGAAATGCCTATTAGAAACAACAGACTGAAGGGATGGAATTATAACATGGCAACTGTACTGTACATTACCGCGCATCCACTGGATGCATCAAGCTCCTTTAGCCTTGCAGCCGGCGAAGCGTTCGTGCAAGCATACAAAGCAGCTAATCCTGGGGACGAGGTTGTTCATATCGACCTGTTCAACGAATACGTTCCGAACATCGATGGCGACGTTCTGAGCGGCTGGGGCAAGCTGGGCGCTGGCGAAGCATTCGATTCGCTGTCTGCTGAGCAACAGAAGAAGATTGCTCGTCTTGGCGAGATCAATGCTCAATTCATCGCTGCTGACAAGTACGTATTCGTAACTCCAATGTGGAACTTCTCCTACCCGGCTGTTATGAAATCGTACCTCGATGCGAACTGCGTAGCGGGTAAAACATTCAGATATACAGCAGAAGGTCCTATCGGCCTGCTGGCTGGCAAGAAAGCTCTGCACATCCAAGCTCGCGGCGGCATCTACTCTCAAGGTCCTGCTGCTGAGATCGAGTGCGGACATCGTCATGTTGGAGCGATCATGGGCTTCTTCGGAATTACAGACTTCCAAGGTCTGTTCATCGAAGGCCACAACGCTGCTCCTGACAAAGCACAAGAGATCAAAGCAGACGGCGTAGCCCGTGCTAAAGATCTGGCTCAATCGTTCTAATATAACGCTCACAAGCAAAGAGGGCGTCCCAACAGTCATTTCTCGATGACTAAAGGGGCGACCCTCTTTTTTGTTGCGCAGGGATGCTGTTCTGCGCGATTAGCGACCAAGGCAGGCTGCCCGCAGCTTGTGAAGGTCGCATGAAGCTGGCTACAACCAACGCAGGCTGCCCGCAGCAGGTGAAGATCACATGAAGCTGACTACAACCAACGCAGGCTGCCCGCAGCTTGTTAAGGTCGCATGAAGCTGCTACATTTCTTGGTCACGAGCCATGCCGATCGTCTTCTGTCTGCGGCGCGACTTCTGTCCATATAGCCAGAGCGCGTATTCGAGCGGTCGGATCAGCGCATTGCGGTAGGTTGCCTTCTCTCCGGCTTGGGCGAACACCTCGCGCGCCGGCTTGGGGTTGACCTCCAGCAGAAAGATGTTGCCCCGCTGGTCGATGGCCAGATCAAGCGCCAGCTCACATAGATGTCCATAGGACTGCTCCAGATGCTTGGCGATCAGGACGCTGATCTCCTCCGCTTCCTGCTCGATAGCTGTGATCTTATCCTCATTCCCGATCCACTGTCCAAGCAATGCGCGCATTCCCGCTGCTCGGCCGCCGCCATGCAGGTTCGATGTTATGCTTCCCTTCGGGCCGATGCGTCCAGCGCAGCCGGTGGGTTCCCATTCGCCATTGCGGTTCTTCTGCACCAGCATCCGATAATCATGGACGCGTCCGTTGGGAAGCTTGAGCTGAATGCCCCGCTGAATAATATAGCGTGTGCCCTTCATCCCCCAGCCAGACAGCTTCTTCTGGAGCGAGGAGAGCGATACCTTCTCCGGATTAATGATGCGCCGTGAATGGTCTCGCCCTTGAATGAGCCAGGTACGACCCGAGCGGCTGCTGCGTCCAGACTTGCTTCGTGTGCCGGAGCGCTCGATTCGCAATATGCCGCGTCCACCTGTGCCATTGATCGGCTTGACGTAGAGCAGCGGATACTTGGCTACCATCTCGCTAATATCCCGATTGCTGTCCATCATGCGCGTCTCCGGCAGATAGGGACGGAAGCGGCTGTCCGCATACAGTGTCTTGTAGACCGTCCATTTGTTGCGTAGCGGACGGTTCAGAAAGGTCAGGTGTCCGTATTTGGCTCGGAACCGCTTGAGCTGCTCGAAGCGATGGCTGCGCTGGATGCGGCACCGATCGTAGATCATATGGGGAAAGGCGCACCACCGTCTTGACCAGGTTTTGCTCTGTGTGTCATAGAACATGCCTTGTATGCGATGCTGCCTATAATTCACGTCCTGTGGAGTGAACACGAATACCTCCAGCCCCAGCTTCTTGCCGGCGGCAATCATCTTCTGGTATACGCTTCGTTCCTCCAGGAAACGGTTGTCATTCAGATATAATGTCATAATCCCGAGGACGGGCTTTGCCACCGGGTTCCCTCCTCTTCTAGTGTTGCTATGCGTCGGCTGCCCGGTTGCCAGGCACCCTCCATTCGCAAGGTAGGCTTGCCTGTCGGTCCTCTCAGCAGGGCGACAGCCTTCATGCCGCAGCGGAAGCAGGCGGCCAGGCTGGACGTATTATCCAGCGCCACCTCTCCCTGCAGCCAGCCGCATCGCCGCAGCATCGCCTGCAGCAGCAGACTGCCGATGCCGCGACCGCGGTACTGCGGGTGCACTGCAAGCAGGCATGCTTCTTGCCCATGCTGAAGCGCTGCGGCGAAGCCGACGAGTCGTCCCTGCTCCAGCGCAGCCGCAACGGCATAACCGGGGCCGGCCAATTGGCGAGGCTCCAGTTGGCGCAGTGCGGTCAATGCTGCGACGGTGATACGCTTGTCGCCGACGCGCGCGAGGAAGGCTAGCAATCGCGGCCGCAGCAAGACCCATCTCTCTCCGGTTATAAGCTGAATGCTCAAGCTTGAGGCGTCACCTGCTCCTAGCTGTTCCTTGATCTCATCCATGATGCCCCCTGCGTCATTGTTGCGCCACGGTTAGCCTTCCTGAGCCTGAGCCTGCCGTTTGCGCTTATTCAGATACATTCCATAATGGTAGATGCGCTCCAGTGATTTTTTGCGAATATGCGGCTCGTCGAACTTCATCGGCTTCGAATTCGCTTCAAAAAACCACACATTGCCCCCGACATCAATGCCAAGATCCATCGACATCTCGCCCAGCGTCGATTTGCTCGCTCGCTCAATCTGCTTGGCAATGAGCAGTGCCGTCTGCTTCACTCGCACGAGGATGCGCCGCGCCTGCTCGGAGCCAAAGGCAGTGACCAGCAGCTTCTCTGGCTCCTCGATGCTGCCGCCGCGCGGGACATGGGTGGTGATGCTGTCGGGACCAGCCACGCGCGCGCCGATGCCCGTCAGATCCCATTGTCCGAGCCGGTTCTTCTGCACGAGTGCTCTCAGATCGAAGCGGCGGTCATGGAAGGAGGCAAGCTCGATGCCTTGTTGTGCGATATAGGCTGTGCCGGAGCTTTGTTTTTTGATTCGTGTCCACAGCGTGCTTAGCGTGGAGCAGCGATAAGTGACGCTTTTCTTCTTCGCCTGTACCCGCAGTCTGTAGGGCTTCGGTTTCTCCGGCTGAAGTCGTATCGTCATGATCCCCATGCCCGCCTTGCCGCCGATGGGCTTCAGGTAGAGATAGGGGTATTTGGCGAGCATCCGCTTCAGCCCGGCTGCACTCATCAGCTTGCGGGTACCGGGAATGAACGGTTGCGTGCTCTTGGACAGCTTCAGCCATTCGAAGAGGCTCCATTTATCAAAAAATTTCGGATTGAACAGACGAATCGCCGGATGCTGAGCGATCGCCGCCAGCTTGCGGCGGACGGTCGGCTGCATCTCATCCTCCCGATAGGGAATCCGGTTATAGATAATATCCGGCAGCGGGAATTGGCGCTGATGCCAGGTGTTCGTGTCTTCGACATAGGCATAGCCTTTCACTCTGCGCTTGTTCAGCAGCATATCCCTCGTTGTGACGACATAGGTTATGAACCCCAGCTCCTTGCCGGTCTGCAGCAGATCGGCAAAGTTGCTTCGGTTGCCGCGGAAGAGCTGGAGCTCATCTTCAACGGTCAGAATGGCGAGTACTGGCTTGGTGCTGTGTAGCTCGAAGCTGTCCGCCTCCTCGATCCATTTGAGGTTCATCCGTTCTCCCTCCTGCGAAACCGGCTCAAGAACAGGCAATGCTCCAAGATATAGGTTAGCGAAGCGCGGCCCTCCTCTTTGAGTGCAGGATGCTTGAAGATGGAGCGCCCGGGCTTGGCGTTGGCCTCGAACATGTACACCTCGCCATCCCGATCGATGCCAAGATCCAGACCGAGCTCGCCGAGCGTGTGTGGATAATTGCGCTCAATGCACTGGCATAGCTTGACGGCGACCCGCTTGGCATAATCCAGCACCTCGCCCGCGCGTGGGCCGAAGGTGCGACCCAGTGCATGCTCAGGGGTCATGAGCGAGCCGCCGTTTTTGATGTGGGTGGTCACGCTGCCGCGTCCTGCTTTTTTGGCGCCGATGCCGACAGGCACCCATTCATTTTTGCCGTTCTTGTGCATGTGGAAGCGAAAATCAAGCGGGCAGCCATCAATCTCTACCAGGCGGATGCCCTGCTGAATCACATAGCGGCTGAGCAGTCCGCCATGGCGTGCGGTAAGCATCCGCATCAGGCTCTTGAAATTGTTAAATCGCAGCAGCACATTGCTTCCTCCACGACGATAGCGGGCGAAGTAGCCGCGCTTGGGATGATAGGTGAGCCGATAGATGCCGTTGCCAAGGCTGCCGGCTGTCGGCTTGTAGTAGACGAACTGATGCTTCTCCAGCAGCTCCTTGATTTTCTCGGGTGTGGGATTATTAATGGATTCAGGCATATGCATCTGGGCTTCTGTATCGCCCTCCAGCATTTTGTACACATCGGATTTATTGAAGAAGCTCCAGTTGAAGAACGGAATTTTCTTGCGGATGAACCGCTCCCGCAACGACTGGATCGAGCTCGTCGTCTCGGCCTTGCGGCTGGGCAGACGATTGTATACGACATCGGGCAGCGGCACAATCTTGCGGTACCATCCGCCCTGGGCATTGACGAAATGACCGTTGACCGTATCATTTTGCCAATTGATGTCACGCGGCGTGAAGGCGAAGAAGAAGGCTTGCTTCTCACCGAGGCGGAGCAGTTGCTTAATGAAGCCTGTTCGTGTACCGAACGGTCCGGTGGAGCCATAGCCGGAGTCCGTCAGCACGCCGATCAGCGGGCCGAGCTGCACCTCATCCTCCCCCGTGCTGGTTACATAGACGCTGCCTGATTTGGGAATGCGGATCAACTGGCGGACGCCTGAGGAGACATACAGGTGATGGCCGGCTTTTTTGATAGGCTTTACCGCGGCGGTGATGACCTCCTTGCCGAGCTTGATCGACACTGTTTTTTTGCCGGTCAGCTTTAGCTGCTTCATGAGCGGCTGGGACAGATAGACGACGCGATTAGGCTTTTGAGAAAAATGAAGATTGCAAAACGTCAAGCTCATGTAGGAACCTCCTGAAAGTTATCCATAGGGAAACTTTAAAGTTACTATATAAGGCCGTAAGTTGAATGGCGTGTAACCGGCTAATATCTACGCACTACGTAGTTGTGCCATCCACAGACGATCAGCCGTTTAATTGGCTTCATGATGCGCGATGCAAGGTGAGTAGCGGCTGCAGAGCAGATGTGCATACTGAAGCGGCCGCAGATGAGACAGTCTGGCGGCATGCTGGTCGTCGAGAAGCTGGAACAGGGAGCGCCCTGGCTTGGAGTTCGCCTCCAGCAGCCAGATGCGGCCTTCAGGCTCTACGCCAAAGTCCAGACCAAGCTCAAACAGTCGGCCGAAGCTCCCTTCCAGCGTGCGTGCTGCCTTCAGACTCGCAGCATGCAGCCGCTCCAGGATGCGCTCGGCCTGCTCGCGGCTGCCCAGCAGGCGCTCCATGAAGGGAGCGGCATGCGCCGCGCAGCCCCCGCCGTGCAGATTGGCCGTCAGTGTCCCGGCCTTGCCAAGCCGCACAGCGCTGCCGGTAACGCGCCATCGTCCCGTCTGATCCTTCTGCACCAGTACGCGAATATCGAAGGGACGCTGCTCCTTGTCGCTCAGCCGGAGATACGGCTGAATCAGATAGGAGCGACCTGCCAGGAAGCGCTGAAAGCTTGGGAGCCGGCGCTCCGGTCGTTGAAGCGTACAGTTGTAAGGCTCATTGGTCGCGCTGCGCCCCTGTATGCGCAGGCCGTCCGGCTCGCGCCACAGCCGTATAATGCCGCGTCCCTGCATGCCGCTATCCGGCTTGAGCACGACACCGTGCGGCTCGCGCTCCAGCCAGCGCAGCAGTTGTCCGCTGCCGCGATAGGGCATGGAGCGCGGCAGCAGCTCTGCAAGCTCCGGCTCGTTGCGCAGCGCATGGAACACCGACAGCTTGCCGGGCAGCTCCGCAGCGAGGCGGATGGATGGATGGCGCTGCTGTATGCCCTGGAGCGCAGCCCTGCCGCGCAGCCGCTGCATGCGAGTCGGGTAGAAGCAACGGTCATATACAATATCAGGCAGTGGACACGGCATGCGCCGCCAGTTGCCGCCCGTCAGCTTGTAGCCCTGCAGCACGCCCCGTTCCGCATCATAATCGAGAGGCGTGAAGACGTAGACGTTCAGACCGCATTCCTCTCCGTAGAGGCTCAGCTCCCTGCAGAGCCGATCCTCAGGCATGCGCAGCGGAGGCTCTCCCGCCCCTGGCTGCTGATGCTGCAAGGCCGGGTCGCTTGGCGATGGTGATGCGGTCGGGCCTGCGTCCTGCGCCGATCGGCGGCCGGGCAGAGCGAATATCTCAATGCCCATGTTCCACTGCGGTAAGCTCATATGGTTCTCCTCCTGCGTCAGAATCCGGTAATGTGCCGGGCATATTGAAGCATAAGCCGCACAGAAGGCCGGATTTTCTGGTCATTGCTGTTAAGCGGTGTATTGTCATTTTTGGAGGGCTTGGAATTGACCTCCAGCAGCCAGACACGACCGCTTGTATCGAGTGCGAGATCGATGCCCAGCTCGGCGAAGTGGGCGGGAATATACTTGTCGACCCCTTTGGCAATCTCCAGAGCTGCCCGCTGGAGTCGGACGGCGGCGTCCTTCTTGGCGGCTGCGGACAGATTGGACTTGGCGACGGCCTCCTTGACCGGACTGAGCGTACCGCCTCGTGCCAGGTTCGAGACAAAATGCTGGCTGCCGGCAATTCGCGCGACGATGGAGGTGAGACCCCAGGCGCCGCTAGCGTTCTTCTGTACGAGCGCCCGAAAATCGACGGGCCGTCGCTGGATTTCGATGAGCTGCAAGCCTTGCTGAATCTGATAGCGAACGGTCTTCATTTTGCCCGAGAGGCTGGAGAACAGCTTGGTAAGCTGCGGATAATGCTGCTTGCGCGTCCCCATCGGCGTCGTATACAGGGCCTGATAGCCTCCGTTCTCGGTGCGGTTGACACGGATGATTCCCTTGCCAAGACTCCCCCGGATCGGCTTGAGGAAGACAGTGGCATACCGTTGGCACATCGCCTTGAGCATCGGATAATTTCGGAGCAGATGCGACTCGGGCAGATAGCGGTGAAGCGCCGAATCATTGCGGAGCGCATCGAATACCTCCGATTTGTCCAGAAACTTCTCATTGAATACCTGTGTCTGGTAGCGAAGCTTCGCCTCATTCAACAGGCGCTGCACATTGGCATTGTTCTCCAGCTTGCGGGAGGTGAGACGGTTGTTGATGACATCGGCTACGGGCACGGTCATTCTGCGCCAGCCCGAGCCATAGACCCAGCCCTGGACAGAGCAGCTGCTGCTGCCGATCTGGCTGGGGGTGAAGAAGTAGACATGGGCGCCCTGTACCTTGCATGCATCCACCAGTTCCTTACAGAACAATGTAATGGAACCGAATGGTTTATCCGGTGCGTCTGGATAATCGCGGCTGATGAGCACGCCAATCAGCGGCCCCAGTGCCAGTGTCATAGACGAGGGCCGGTACTGCAGACGTAGTGTCATACTGCCGGGCATGCCGAGGCGTGCAGCCATATAGTGGCTTATTCGCATGCCTTCGAATTTGGGCACGGGCACCACCTTGACTTGCTGCCTGTAGGAGCCGAATTTGAGGGTAATGGATTGCCCTTGCGGAATTTTCCATTGCTTCAGATAAGTCTCGCCAAGCATGAGCGAATCTTCAGGGAGACTGTCGTTGCTGATAATCTTTACGGCGACTTTCTTTTTGAGCATTATTGATCTCCTTCCACAAGCAGTTGTAACGAGTGTGAAGGTTGGAAGCCTTGCAATTACTTCATCATATGAGGACATCTATCCCTTGGTGATTGGCCAATTTGTTGCATATAAATAAAAGTCCCGGGCATTCGCCGCGACGCAGAGCGAGCCAGTGGGCGCATCGGCAGAGCCGGTGCATCTGTGACGGAGCAGCCTCCTGAAGCGAAGCCAATTGTGACGGGGATGTTCACGCTTCCGCGGGGATTAGCAGGAGAGACTCGGTTAGAGCTTGGCGGGTTCGCTGTGGAATGGTATGATCAAAAGAAAACGGATGGAACGAGCAAGTTTGCAGCGCTGATGATGATAACGATGGAGGAGATACAGCATGAAGGTATACGACAAGGCGTATGAGCTGGCTGAAGCATTAAGGCAGAGCCAGGAGGTGATCGATCTGAAGGCTGCTTGGGCGGCGGTGGAGGCTCAGCAAGAGGCCAAGCAGTTGCTCGCTGAGCTGCGAAGCAGGCAGGAAGCGGTGCAGCAGCGAATTATGGCAGGCGAGGAGCCGAGCGAGCAGGAGCTGAATCAGATGGAGGAGCGCTATGAGTCTGTTAGCCAGAACCCTCTTATCGAGCAGCTATTTGAAGCGGAACGCCGCTTCGCTGTCATCTTCGATGATGTCAATAAAATAATGAATGATGCGCTAAAGGGAATCTACGAGTAAGAGGGAAAGTCGGCAGAGAGCTGAGAAAATCGGTGTCTTAGCCCGTTCAGGACGCAGGCAGCCGTTTTTTGCGCTGGCTGGCTTGTACAGGCTGTCCACATAATTTGCAGGCGCCTATCATACATATGGAAGTATAGAGGGATGGGGGCGGCAACGGGTGCCGCCGTCCCTTATGTATGGAAGGAGGCGTTGAACGTGGACAAGAAGAAGCTGCCTAACGCCATGTATCTGATTCTTGCGTTAGCCATGGTGCTGATTGCGATCCCTAGACTGGAGCTGGGCGCAGGCGGGACACTATCCACCGTGTTTGGTCTCATCTGGATCGGATTTGCTCTGCTCGTCATTGCTGCCAATCTGTATACGTTGCTTGGGGTGAACGAGGAGACGCGGCAGCAGTTGGATCGCATTCGGCTCGCCAAGCGGCGGATGTGGCAGCTCAAGCTGGAGCGCGGCTTTCGCCGCAGCAAGGCGAAGGGGTAGCCACAGGTTGCTGACGAAGACATGATGTGCGGGCTGGCCCCGCAAGCCACAGAAGTTGGGCGGAAAACGATGCTTTCCGCCCAACTTTTTTTGATTGCCTTGTCCGTCAAGGACGGCAAAGCCGTCTACGCTTGAAATATAACTATGATGCATTCACCTGAATTGTTCACTCAGATACGAGCCGAACGTAATCTCCTTGAAGGTTTCCTTCCACGGCGAAGCGGCTTCTAATTGCTCGTAGAGCGCTTCCGCTTTTTGCAGGCACACGGATTGAACCACTTGGGAATACTCAATACACCCGGAGGTATGAATCATGTGGAGTAGCTGCTCCTTCTGCGTCAGCAGAGAATCTATGGTCATGCTCCCTGCATAATAGTCCTGGAATAGACGAAAGGCATCATCTTCAATGGAGAGCAGATACAGCGCCGGAAGAGTTCGCTTCTTGCTCAGCAGATCGTTCTTCAGATCCCATCGCAGCAGGTCCTTCCTATCATTCTCAATCTGATGAATGAGACCGAGGCAGTCGGCCAGATCGTGTAGTTGCTCGATCGTCTCCGCTGTACAGTCCAGGGATGCATAGCCCATCAGACAGGCGAAGCGGAATAGGGAGCCGGATTTCTCCTGTGTCATGACCAGGTAGTCATCCACCGAGGAGACAAAGTG
>Ga0160502_100754_pt1 | contig 12961 bp, 11 predicted proteins | sample DIDnMG_14_FD_108237 | JGI IMG/M metagenome (GOLD analysis project Ga0160502, IMG submission 108237) | Enriched soil microbial communities from UW Madison campus, WI, USA - DID2933_E24_Xylan MG | ecosystem: Environmental > Terrestrial > Soil > Unclassified | place: USA: Madison, Wisconsin... | reverse complement strand
TCAACAATATCAAAATAATCTAAAAGCCCTTCGGGCATCAATAAAGACAGTAATTTACGTTCAGCGTCTTGCAAGGTAATCTATTTTAAGAGCGCTAAGCTAAGAATTTATTCTATGCCCCCCCAAAGATTCTGCTTGATCCATGCTTGATCCTGAGACTGAAATATCTCCCTGTAACGATCTTCAATACGGGCAATCTCATCTGCTGAAAGTACGTTAAACTCCTTATTCTTCGCCCGATCCGAAAGCTTGCCTTTGCCCTGTTCCAGGAAACGTACCAGCAATGCAACTATTGTATCGGGCATCTCAAAAATATTATCAAGGTAATCTTTCATCAGATCATACTTTTCAAGGTAATCCACTTCTTCCGGTATGGTATGCTCAATGGTCTGCCGTACACAATCGTACAAAAATTCTGCTTGCCGGGTGGCATCGAAGTAACGGTACAGATCTGCCGTTTCATTCAACACTTCCACATTATTACTGTCATCCGGCCGCCATTCTATTTTTTCTATGCGTGGCTCCGAGAATGCTTCCAGTACCTGACGATACTCATCAAGGCGTTCAAGAATTATAGATGATACCGGAAAAATCAATCCTCTGGCAACGTATTCTTTCCTTAACAGTACGTGATGGATGAGGTATCGGTGAAGACGTCCGTTACCATCTACAAAAGGATGGATAAACACAAAGCCGAATGCGGTTACAGCTGCAGCCAGCACGGCATCAAAGTCGGGATCGTTTTCTAATCGTGCATTGGTGGCAATCAGCCCTGAAATGAGGTCTTCAACATCTTTCCATCGGGCAGATATATGGTCAGGAATAGGCGTGCCATAACGCCGGTCATGTTCACCAATAAAACCTTCCTGTTTCCGGAGACCCATTTTGGTAAACCTTGGATTATCTATAACAATATGTTGCAGACGGGTTAGTTCTTCTGCCGTAACGGCTTCCTGTCCGGCCTGACCAATGGCTTTACCCCAACGCTTTGCCCTATTCTGTAGCGGTGTTTCACCCTCAATGGCAAATGATGCTTTGGAATCTTTGAGTAGAAGAAATGCGGCCGTCCTTGCCATAACATCGGGATGTATGTTTCCAATAATATCTTTGATTTTTCCGGACAGACCAAGACCAATAAACTGTTCCAGTTTTTCGGTCTTCCTTATCATCGGGCAATATTCTTTTATTCCCGGTAAGTTATTACGGATACGCTGTCTCTTGACGGTTTCTATACCCTGGTTCAGCCCGTACTGTATTTTGCTGTCTACGAGTTCAATGTAATTACCCATCGTAAGATCAGCCAGATCCAACTTTGTTCCTGTCAGCCATTCGTACAAAAACCATATTTTTCTTCTGTACTGCCCATTGGGTTCCTCGGCCATCAATGCTGCCAAATCATTTGCGTCCAGAATTTTAAAAAGCTCTTTTAACAGGTACAATTCTATGCCTTCATATTTCAAGGCAAATGTCAGGTGGCCTACCAATGAGTCTTCCGGTTTATGTCTTGGGGTAAATATCTGCCATTCTATATTCCTATATTGCCTATGCTTATGGCTGATAGCGGAAAGTACATCGGGCAAGGGCACGTGCAGACCATACGCTTGTATCAGGGCTGCATATCCTACTAAATAGCCCTCTTCAGGCATTAATCTATCCTGAAAAATGCTTACAAGACATGAAAAACGATTATTTTCCATAATACTATATGAATTTTAGATACAACTCAAAGGTATGAAAAATATTTACAAATTATGAAAAATGCTTAAAAATTCGAATACAACCTGAAAAGCACTTAAATATATAGAGATGGTAACAAAGAAAACGGCTAAAGTGGAAAACCTACTTCAGCCGTCTTTGGCTTTGCTATAAAAAGCTTTCCTAACCTTTGATCATCGTCAGCAGCATTTTAAATACTGGGCATCCAGTACCGGGAGCAGTCATACCGTTTGCACGAGTACCAATAGCGCCGGCACCTGCCTTAATGCCTTTACCATACCTGATGGGTCTTTAAAAGGCAACAGAGCCATACCGAAAATGATCAATAAAATCTATTCTACTTTGTTGAGTATAGTACTTCCCAAATATTGGACAGCTGCATAAATGTTTAAATTAGCAGTTGAAAATGAAAAATCTAGAAGGAATTCACTGCAAGCTTCAAGGCCAAGGTGGCCATAGAAGCTATTAAAGAGCAGCAGACTATCCAAGAACTGGCGGCCAAGTATGAACTGCACCCGACACAGAATAACATCTGGAAGCGAGAGTTTCTAGACAATTCAGAGAAGGTTTTTGCTGGAGAAAAGAAAGAAGAGCAGGACGTTTCAAAGGAAAAAGAACTCTATTCCAAGATCGGAGAGTTACAGATACAAGTCGATTTCTTAAAAAAGTCTTGGGGAAATGAGCATGGAAGAGAAACGCAGGCTGGTTTCCCCATCCGAAAAAAAGATCAGCGTTTCGGAGCAGTGTAAACTGATCGGTTTACCACGCAGTAATTATTACTATAAGCCCAAAGGGGAGTCAATGTACAATCAGCAGTTAATGAAGCTTATCGACAGGAAATTTCTTGACTGCCCCTTCTATGGAGTAGAGCGGATGGTCGCATACCTAAAGTATGACCTTGGTCATTGGGTAGGAGAAAAACGCATAAGACGTCTTTACTATGTGATGAACCTTCGGTCGATCTGTCCCAAGAAGAATCTGAGCAAAGCCAACAAAGCGAATTACAAATATCCCTATTTGCTCAAAGGCATGAAGATAGAACGTCCCAATCAGGTGTGGCAGGCCAATATTACCTATATCCCCATGTTCCGTGGATTTATGTACCTTTTTGCCATTATCGATGTGTATAGCAGGAAGATCGTAGGTTGGTCCGTGGGCAATACGATGAACGTGGAGTGGTGCAGGGATGTATTGTTGGAAGCCATGGAGGGCTACGGTGTACCTGAAATATTCAATACCGATCAGGGATCCCAGTTTACTTATCCAGTGTTTACCAAAGTCCTCAGGGATAACAACGTACAGATTTCAATGGAGGGAAAAGGCTGGGCACTGGACAATATTTTCATAGAAAGGTTCTGGGGATCAATCAAAAGGGAGAAGATATACCTGAACCCGCCAAGTGGAGGTGTAGATCTGTACAGGCAGGTAAGGGACTATATCTTCTTCTATAATTCCGAGAGAAGACACAAATCAATCGGACGAGTAACACCGGATGAAAAAAATGGTGAAAAAGTAAAAAATGTATCTTAACTTAGTGATATAGCTGTCTAACCAATGGGGAGTATTATAGAAACTTTAAATTTTGTTTACGATTTTTAAAAGGCAAACAATTGATAATGAATAAAATACGATTAATTTGGACTTTACATGTAACTTATATCCTTCAGACAAAAAGCCTACCTAGAACTTTCTTCAAATTCTGAATAGTGGCGAACATCTATGCATTGGACTAGCAATTCCAACTGTATAGCATATTCGGGAGTTCCACCCTACATTTGTTACCCATCTCGCGCACAAAAAATTAAGCCCAAACCTTTCGGCTTGGGCATTTCTTATTATAGATCAATTTTTTGGCCTTTTCTCCATTTAAGATGAAAGTTGTTACTGGCCACTATTCAAAGGAATACCAACTACATAGAAACTGACATTAATAGGGCCGCAAGGTAGGGTCAAAATTACCTCTAATACACCTGAGGCATCTCCTGAGGTTAAAATCCAAAGACCATTAGGTAATGTAACTCCTGGATAAAGGCTCCAAGTCGATGGCATAGATACGACTTCAACTGCAGTAACCCCATTATTTATCCTACTCCAACCTTGGTCATCGCGCCAAAGTGTTTGTTCATTAGGAGGGTTGAGTGTGGACCTGTTTACTGATGGTGCGTAGCCAAAATTAATATCAGCAGGCCAAAATGAGCTACCATTGGGAATACCGATTGTTCGACTAGGATTGTTGCCCGATGTCCAGTCTTTTCTCATCACATCTACCACAGTGGCATCGGATGTTGCCCATACTTCCTCAGCAAAAGATCCGGCTACGATTATCCTTTGACGAGGTTCGGTACACGGATTTGATAAATTTGCAGTCAAAACGGTACGTCCGGGCTGTCCACTTTGATTTGTCACTAATCCGCTAGCATTGATTGGTAAGTTGGGGTTACTTGAAGCCCACGAGGTAGAAATTCCTGAAGGCAGATTATCTACGGTATATTGTGACTGTGTCCCGCAAAATAAAGAGCTTCCTTGAATTCCATAATAGGACGTAAAAAAGTTATTTGCATTAACTCTTCCATAACCGTATTCCATTGTTCTATCTTCAGGTTTAGTCCCTGCGTCGGGATTTGTTTTGTCACAATTAAAATTAATTGCATCTCGGAGTTGAATTCTTGTCATGCTTGGCACCGCAGAAAGAATCAATGCTGCTACACCAGCTGCTACTGGGCAAGCTGCCGAAGTACCGGAGAACTCCATGTATCCACCGTCAAAACTTGTGGTTGCGATCAATACACCAGGTGCAAGAAATTCAACATACCCACCCACGTTTGAAAACGGTGCTCTCAAATCATTAAAATTAGACGCACCCACTGCAAAAACATTTTGATGTCTTGCTGGATAACCGATCGTACTGACACTTCCTTCGTTTCCTGTTGAAGCAAGCATAACACCGCCCTTACCATTTCTGCTATTGGTCGTGTAAGTATTAATTTTAGAGTCTAGAGTACTCGATGGGTTTCCGATTCCAATGGACGCGCTAATTATATCAATATTATTTTGCATGGCATAATCCATTCCTCCAGTAATCCATGCATCCGTAGAAGCAAATGTATTATTGTTTGGATCGTTGGTTGGATTATATCCGATACGTAATTGGTATAGACCAGCCTCAAACGCTACTCCTGCCACACCAGTTCCATTATCTCCTATTGCCATAGCACACCCTGCACAAGGTGTACCATGTGCATCAGTCCCCAGAGGTCGGCCGGTCGGGTCATAGGTACCGAGTACTCTCGCCTGTAAATCGGGATGCGAAGTGTTTATTCCCACATCCATAATTCCAATTGAAATGTTCTGTCCTTTTGTCCAACACCATGCTCGATCCGCCTGAATTCTAGGTATATGCCACTCACTAAAAAAAAGTGGATCGTTTGGAGTATACTGATGGCTTTTTATCAATCGGTACCAGTTTGGTTCAGCAAATTCAAACATTCCTGATTCAAAAAGGTCATTCGCAATATCCAAGGCGTCTGTATCTTTTTGATCTTGAAGGGTCATAAGATATATATTATCGCCGATCGTCTCTGTTTTTGTGAGACCGGAGTAGCTTTTAAGTATCTTTATATCCTCTAAGCTGTATCTTTTTTTTAATTGAAAGAAAATTTGGTTTGTCAATGCGAGCTTAACTTCGTCCTCTCCATCAAAAACCTCACCTATACTTTCTATTTCTGTGTCGCTCACATCAATTGGTGATGAAACATCAAGTGCAGCAACCCTATTCAGTTTCACTAACAAATACCTATCAGGTATCAGATTTTCCTCTTTGATATCCATATAGATAAATTTGCTAGCGTCAGTGGACTCTAGCAACCGAACCTGCTGAGCTGGTTCCTGAACATCCTTAAAAGTAATTAAAATCTGCTCGGGGTCTTTATTTAAATAAACCCTCGAACCATGATAGTAGTAATAACGTTGATCCGCATTCAATACTCTAGATAAATTTTTCATAAGAATATATATTAAATGTTATTTCCTGATCTTTACTTTTCCATTTTCCGGTATCAATTCGGTATTGTTAAAATGTATTTTATCAATAGTGGGCACTGGACAAACATCATCCGTATTTTTTATGGTAACAGTAAGTCTATCTTGCGAATTGGCTCCTATATTCATGGACAATGTATCAGATCTCCCAGTGTTATCTACCTCAATTCTGAAAAACCTTTCCTCTCCACTCCCTTCTACTTTCGGTCTAATAGTGTCACTTCGGTTGGTATCTCGAGATCTGAAGAAATAAAGATCTTTCAACTCATATTCCGGAGGTGTAGAGAAAAATACGTCTCTTTCCGATTCAGCACTTAAGACATTGAAAGAAAGATACACTGGAGGTAGCACTTCAAGACATCCTGTCAAATCTTCAGAATTATCTGAACAACTTATCAAAAAAAATTTGCCTAAAGCAAGAGCAAGGGCGATTTTTAAGAACTTCATGATTTTCGAATTTATGTGGTTTATAATTTTGCCGAACCAACTTATTGTCAATCCATTTGGCACATTAACTTTACATCGATAAAACGAATTTAAGTTTAATTTCGCTACAAAAAAATAAAATTTCTATCTATATAGATAAAAAACAGAAATACTATCTGTAAGACAGCGCTACATCATCATGAGACTAAAAAAGAGAATCGTATATCACAATTACTTGGCACACATACTGCTACAATATAGATCCGCTGATACCCTGTAAATCGTCAGCAAAAAGTGGACACGGTGTTTTAAAAACTTAAGGAGTGTTTTCATCAAAAATATTAGATTTAAATATGGAAACATCAAAGAAAAAGAGCGCAGAATCCTTTGTAAAAGATATTCGTAAAAATACGTGTAGGATCTTTACTGCCGAACAGAAGTTTTTGATCGTTATGGAGGGGCTTAGAGCCGAGACCTCTGTGGCAGAACTATGCAGAAAGCACAGTATTGCCCAGTCCCAGTTCTACGCTTGGAACAACGAGTTTATGGAAGCAGGCAAGAAGCGTCTGAACGGGGATGTGACCAGAGAAGCCACAGCGATGAAGTCACCGAGCTCAAGAAAGAGAATGCCCGTTTGAAAGAGATGGTAGCCGACTTAGTACTGCGTTACGATATCGTAAAAAAAAGTTTGGACATGCTAGATTAATCCATAAATACCGAAAATATATGAGATTATCAGCGGCAGAAAAATACGAGATCATACAAACCGCCACCGAAAAGAATGATTTACTTAAAAATTTTCTGCGGGCTAACCGTATTATTAGGATGTAACGATCATAGAAAAATTGACCCGTATCTCTTAGTGGAAAGGGTATATGGAATAGAACTGTTGAAAAAGGATTACAAGTTGTTAAAGGATTTTCGGGACTATGTGGGTATCGATAACGAAGGTAGTTCTATGATGACATTTCAAACGTCGCCTGAAGTAGCGAATAACTTGATAAATAAGCTTGGATTTATACAAATTCATCCTAATAGGCATATTATTGATGAAGATAATCAACAAAGTGACAGAGCACTGGAAAATTTTGTCATCGATGGCGTCCAATTTGATAAAAGCAAAACATATCTCAAGGTTTACCAGGCACACGGATCAATCTAACTGATTGAGGTAAAAGGCGCTCTAAACCAAAATGATACGTTCAATTTTTATTACCGAGGTATTAAAAAGGGAAAAGGAACCAAGTTTATACTTATAGAAAAAACCAAAAATATCGTTTTTTTTTAACGAGTGGGTGACGCTTTTTTAATTCCAGAAAGATTTGTCAATCTTAAAAAGAGATAGAGTAAATATTTGATGCAACTAAAAGAACCTCCTATGTTTTTTAGCTTTTCTTTGCTTTGCTTCAAAGCACGATGATACAGTAGTGATAACTCCACGCTGATAGCGAGTTCACTGAATTACCTACCCAAATTTAATACAACCGATAAAATTGTCGAACTATACGAACGTCTATTACACGCCGATCAGTCAAAAATAGAATTACTGGAAAAACTCCTCAACAAGTAAGCGAAGACTCGGGTATTTATAAAAAGATTTCCGATAGCGTGAGTACAATAAGAACGCGCATTAATGGAAACCTACGGAACTCGCTATAAACAGAAAACCTAAGTCAGCGCCACTCAACCAAACATATTCGTTACAACTTTTGCAAGGCTTGCTTCACCCTATCCCTATTCGGTTTAGAAATAGGGATTTTTTCTCCAGACGTTAAGAGAAGCATACCACCATCTTCTTTCAACCAGCTTTTTACATACGTAGGATTTACCAGATGGCTTTGGTGCGTTCTTAAAAATCCATTGGGCTGCAGCAGATCTGCGTATTCTTTCAATGATTTAGAGACTAATATTTTCTCACTGCCTGCTAGGAAGAAATGCGTATACGTATTATCAGCTTCGCAACGTATAATATCCGACAGCGTTACATATCGTATTTCATTTTGCATAGGCAGTGCAATTTTGCTGGCATTCAATTCCGGTACTTTTAGCTGCTGCAATAAAAAATCGAGCTGTGAAGTCGGTATCCGCCTCGCTAATTTATGTTCAGCCTTGTTTACAGCATCCCTCAGCTCTTCAATATCTATAGGCTTTAAAAGATAATCCAGTGCAGCAAATTTTACAGCTTGGATCCCGTACTGGTCATAGGCCGTCACAAAAATAATCTCGAAATTGCGCGCTGGAAGCATTTTTAACACATCAAAACCTGTTTTATCGCCCATATGAATATCTAAAAACACCAAATCTGGCAAACATCTCCCGATGGCTTCCACCGCCTCACCAACACTTTGTGCCATCGCCATGACCGCTACCTGCGGACAGTACGTTTCCAGCAAAGTTCGAAGGTTCTCCAAGTTGGACGTTTCGTCGTCTATTAAAATCGCTTTCATCATATTATAGCCAATCTTTTAATGTTAAGCTTATTTCAGTTCCGTTGGCGTTTGACTGTACAGCTAAGATAAAGCTATTCTCTTTATACATATTATTTAACAGATCGATCCTACGCTCACTCAATAGTAATCCCAAGCCATCACGCTTCTTTGCCGTGTCAAAGCCGTTTCCATTGTCACTCACCGTTAACAGCAAATCCTTTGCTTGCTTAATAAAATTGACCAATACCTTTCCATCGCTAGGTTTCTTTGCTATACCATGCTTCACCGCATTTTCTATAAACGGCTGTAGCAGCATACTCGGTATTTCTGTATTATCTAAATCTAAAGTCTCGCTATAGTTGATTTCATATTGAAAGCCAAACCGCAATTGCTCCATTTGCAGGTAATCATCCAATAACTTCCACTCCTGTGACAAACTTATTAGCTCTTTACCATCAAGTACGTTACGGGTTAGGCGAGCAAATTTAGCGAGATACCTATTGGCGTTATCAATTTCCTTGTTGTTCATCAAATTTTGGATACCTGAAAGCGCATTAAATAAAAAATGAGGATTTAATTGAGCGCGGATAGAATTAAGCTGAAGCTTTGCAACGTTTTTTTGCGCATCCTTTTCCGCCAGTAACTTTTTATTCCTTTGTTTAATGTAAACCATTATCAATCCTACCGAAACACCCAACAATGAACAACTTATTCCGATATACTTCCCTAACTCTCCTGCGGTGTAGCTTTGCTTATCTAAGCTAACAGAAAGCGTATGCCGAGTCGTATATTTTTCTATCTCGTCGGGTGAAAAATCGCAATCCAAACAGCTATCCCAGTTGATCAATGGCTGAATAATAATTTCGTAGCTCCCGGATTCTTTAAACACGCTTTTATCAATGGTCACGTAAGGTAAATGAAAATCATAGCCATCAATATCGTCTACGTATCCACCATACTGCCAAGCTGCTGATTCGAAAACCATTTTACCGGTCTGTTTGTCTTTTATGGAGATACCATAGAGATAATCAATAGCTGATTTGTCTTTTACAGCGGTTAGTTCATCATCCTTTTCATTCAAAGCAAGGTTTACATGTTCTTTTGGCGCCGTTATACGATCGTAGTCAACACCCTTATCAGTTGCAAAGCGCTTGGCCAAAAGTTTAATTTTCGCTCTCGGAATAGGCCTACCATATAAAACAGATTTTTGGATATATAAAGGTCTTTCGACACTGTACACTAATATCGTAACCGTCTTGCCTTTCAAAGGAAAAATACCAAGCGTTGTAAACCTTAATATCCCCTCATCTCCCCTATCCAAATTCTTCAGTAGCTTTTCATCGATGGACTTATTTACCACGATCGGTTTATCGTCGACTAAGATCGTGTACCGAAAGTCAGACACAGGATCTTTCTTTTTAAAATAAATCTGGAGACTTACATTGCTGACTTCCGGAAGATAGCTGAAGGATGTATTGGGTTGATTAGGAAAAACATTATCGTAAACAATGTTTCTAGCAGAACTATCAACACACATAAGTATTCTTCCTCCCGCCGGATAGGTAAGCGAAAAATCGATGCCTTTCTGTGCATGAACTGCAGTTAGCGTAATAAGAAAGACGAGAAATGTAACGATGATGTTTTTCATGGCTATGCGTTTAATTTTCATCAAACTTGCCACAATAATAGCAAAACAGAAACCATAAAATAGCAGACACCCTGTTTGAAATAGTAAATACAGCACTTTGCGCAGTATTTGAATAGGCAAGAGAATACATGGCATATGCTTATATTTTAGTCATCGAACGTGCATAACATGTTAGAGATCAACGCCAACGGAACAGCACCCACTAGCCAACTACGCAACCAAGCTGCGCAACTCCCATTACAGCAGCATTCAGCCAATAAGCCTAGCCAAAATTAACCATCTATCCATCAACTATTTAACAATATATTTCAGCGTATAGCGTACTACGCAAGCCCGCTGCATATTCATCAGTCACCTTTGTACTATTGACTACGAAAGGAACAAAAATGAAGACATTAATCAGCAACAAACTAGTTGAAATCGCTCGAGATGCCGATGTTACGCTACTATTTGCCTGTGAATCGGGCAGCAGAGCCTGGGGATTCCCCTCGGTAGATAGCGACTACGACATTCGCTTTATCTATACGCGAAAAACGGAACACTATCTATCTGTTGACAACCTATCGGAAGACATCAAACTCCCCATACAAGGCGATCTAGATATATATGGGTGGGATCTAAGGAAGGTGCTAAGGCTCTTGAAACAGAGCAATGTCACACCTTTCGAATGGATACAATCTCCCATCGTTTATTATGCCGACGAAACATTTCCGGAGCGTTTTCGGGCCTTGCTGACGAACTTCTATTATCCGCGAAAGCATGCGCATCACTATCTGGGACTGGTTAAAGGCAAGTTGCCGCAATTAGATGCAGAGACGGTTGATTTCAAATCACTCTTCTACATGTTGCGCAGCCTGCTTTCTGCACAATGGAGCTTGGAACTGGGCCACTATGCGCCGATGGAGCTGATGTCGCTATTGGCGTTGGTCCCGCCGCACCTGAAGGATGAGGTTCTGATGCTGATAGCGCTAAAGGCCAGTGCTGACGAGAACGATTCCTTGGCCTTGCCTGAATCGCTAAAATCCTATATTGCAAAGGAATACATGGCGCTTAGCGAGCGGGCGAAGGACGCTCCGCTAAAATACGGAGATATGGCACTTTTGGATGATTATTTTTTAAGAACCATAAGGTGAAACGACATATGACGATCAACGAATTGAAAGAGCAAAACCTTGTCCTGTTCGAGGCGGTAGTGGGAAGCAAGGCCTACGGGCTGGATGCTGCCGCCTCGGACACCGATATCAAGGGCGTATACTACTTGCCTAAAGCACAATTTTTAGGCCTTGGGTATATGGAGCAGGTAAGCAATGAAAGCAACGATGAGGTGTACTATGAATTGGGACGCTATGTAGAGCTGCTGTCAAGAAGCAATCCCAATATGTTGGAGCTGTTGGCAAGCCCAGAAAACTGCATCTTAGTCAAGCACCCACTGATGACCGCTTTCCAGATCGATCAGCTGCTCTCCAAGGAAACAGTAAACAGCTTTTCGCAGTATGCGATGGTGCAGATCAGAAAAGCAAAAGGCTTGAATAAAAAGATCAACAATCTGATGGCGCTGGAGCGAAAAGACCTGTTAGATTTTTGCTACATCCTTGATGGAAACAGTACGATCCCCTGCAACGAATGGTTGCGGGCCAGGAAAATCGATCAATCGCAATGTGGATTAGCAAAGATCAACCACACAAAAGGTATGTATGCACTTTTTTACAGCCACAGCAAAAGCAGTATCTACAAGGGGATACTGGCGAAACCGGGAAGTCACGAAGTTTCCTGCTCGTCAATCCCTAAAGGAGAGGATCTGAAAGCATATCTGTTTGTCAACCACGAAGCGTACTCAATGTATTGCAAGTCTTATCGGGAATATGTGGAATGGGTAAACAAACGTAATGAGACTAGATTTTCGAGTACCTTGGCACATGGCCAAGGCTACGATGCAAAAAACATGATGCATACCATGCGACTCTTAGAGGTATCCAAAGAGATACTGCTGACGGGAAAACTACAGGTCAGACGGCCAAACAGAAGCTACCTGCTCGATGTAAAATCGGGAAAATATGCCTATGCCGAATTAGTTCAACGAGCCGAAGACATCATGCAGGAAATAGATTTTTTATTGCCTAGCGCCGACTTACAGAATAGGCCCGATGTCGCTCAACTGGAGGATCAGCTGATACGTATACGAACAGCCTTATACAGGGCATAAACAGGCTGCGCGATCCCTTACAGATATTTTTCACGTTGATTATCAAGTTTTAAAATCAGCAATGCAAAAATAAACCACATTTTATTTGACATCATAAAGGTTTTTCTTACCTTTGCATCACTTTAAACAAACAGCGCAAGCGACAAGTTTAAAAGATTCCGTAGCTCAGCTGGTAGAGCAATACACTTTTAATGTATGGGTCCTGGGTTCGAATCCCAGCGGGATCACAAAAAAAGCTCAATCGAAAGATTGGGCTTTTTTTTGTGCCCCTAGCTGGGGCTCGAACAGAAGGGTTGGGATGGGTTCGATTCGAGAAGGCTCAGGGTGGCGCGGGCGACATGTGCGGCTGAGCCAATCCCAGCGGGATCACAAAAAAAAGGGATCATACCGAATTCTTGGGGGGGATAAAATTTAAGCATATAATTTCATTACCCTGTACAGGAAGAATTTTGTATCCCTGACTCCGCGGAATATACTCCTAAAGGCTTTAAGTTTTGCATT